>Ga0183260_10002169_pt1 | contig 16268 bp, 16 predicted proteins | sample AntDrymUQ4972206_2_FD_129768 | JGI IMG/M metagenome (GOLD analysis project Ga0183260, IMG submission 129768) | Polar desert sand microbial communities from Dry Valleys, Antarctica - metaG UQ497 (22.06) (version 2) (version 2) | ecosystem: Environmental > Terrestrial > Soil > Desert | place...
CAGTCGCCGAAGCATGGCGGGGTCCGCCGGTCCCGTGAGGGCGAACCACGGGGCTCCCGGACATCACCGCCGCCGAGATTGAAGATCTCGACGATCCGACCAGCGAGATTCCGTAAGCGCCCCAAACTCGACGCGGCCGCGGGCGCTGGACCTCCCCCGGTTCCGTGGTCTTCATCGTGCTCGCTCCCCCAGCTGTGGCTCCTCCGCATCGCCCAGCGCGGCAAGACGAACATCCTCGATCGGCGTCGATCCTCGATCCCGACTCCCGAGGAGTGGCTGCGGAACTTGCGACCTTCCGCGCTGCGGGTGTCACGCCCGCGGGGCGTCAGCTGAGGCTCGGGGGCACCGGGACCTCGAGTTGCCGGCAGATCGCACGGACCGTCCCCGCCCTCAGCTCGCGGTGGCGCGGCACGGCAGCCGGCTGCCCGCCCGGCCCCCGCCATTTCGAATGGCGCCCGCCCTCTCCAACCGATCGACAGCCATGCAAGCGCAGGTGCCGCTCAAGGTCGCGGCGCTTCACCCGCTGACGGTCAGCTTGAGCGGCTCGCTGTCGCCAGTCGCCTCTCCGGCTAGCCGCTCATCGGGCGTCAGCACCGTCTGCAGCGCGTCGATTACGTTGGCGCGCGCCTCCGCGCGCCCGCGCCCCTCGCTGATCGCGCCGGGCACCTCGAGCACCTGGGCGGTCACCCAGCCCTCCCCGGCGTCCTCGTAGCGAACGGTCAACTCGAACGAATCACTCATCACCTCGAACGGTAGCGCGAGTCCCGCCCGACCGAAGCCTTCTCAAGCGTTCCGCGCGCTTCTGCTCTTCGAGGGGTGCAGGAATTTGCCGCTGCGCCCAACCGCCCGCGCTCCTGACGACACGCAGGCGTCTCTCCGCCGTCGGGGAGCTCGCCCCGGCTTTCCCGTGACGAACGAGCGTGTCCGCCCAGGCAATACGTGCGGGGACCTCCGAGCCAGAGCACCCTCGTCCCGGCTGCCCGGAACCTCTTCGTGCCGGTCCAACCTGATCGACACGAAGGCGAGGACCTCGGCCGAGCGTGTCGTAGTGGCCCGCCACCGCGATCTCCGTCGGGTCCAACCTGATCGACACGAAGGCGAGGACCTCGGCCAGCAGCTCGTAATGGCGATCGACATGGAGGACGGCTGCGGAGTGCTGCTGTGCGCAGGCGCCTATGAGCAGGTCCGGCATGGGAACACGGTGACGTCCTCCCGAGCGAACTCGCGCTGCGCCGTTCGGGCAATCGCGAAGGTCTCGGCATCCACCCCCAGCTCGCGATAGCTGTCGGGGTGCTCGTCCAGCGCGAGGTAGTCGTCGGGCGAGCGGGCGCTGTAGAGGATCTTCAGGCGAGTCACGCGCACAGGCGCGGCTCGCCGGGCCCCGTTCGGCGCCCCTGCGGACGAAGGCGGACTTGTCGATCAGGAGCAGGCGATCGGGGCGGCTCACCTCCACGCGGCGTCTGAGAGGAGCGCATCGGCGTCGACGAGCTCGCGTATGCGCGCGAAGGCGTGGTGCTGGCGCTCGCGGCGCTCTTCGTCGTCGGCGCGCGCCAGCTCTCGACTCAGTGAGCCGTGCCCCTCGGCGGCGAGTTGGAGCAGCAGCTGCTTGCGGTCCGATACGTCGGGCCAGCGCCGATGTGCGTCATCGAGCATCGTGGCCAGCTCGCCGGTGTCGGTAACCGTGTATCGAGGCTTGGTGGTCAGCATCGGCGGAGTGTAGGCACCTGCCGTTTGACGGTGCGGCACCGGAGAAATTGTGAGCCTGTGGGAGGTCTCGCGCCTCGACGGGGCGGGGGGTGGCGCCTTTCCGGGACGCCCGGACAGGGTCGCGGCCTACGCTCCTCTTGGTCGGGATCAGGGCTGCTGCGCGAAGCGGCGCAGCGCGTCCGCGCCGCCTCCGATGACTGGGCTGCCGTGGGCCAGGAGGAGGATCTCGGGCTCGACCTCGTCGGCAAGGCGGGCGTAGCCCTCGCGCAGGCCGCGCTTGGTCTCGTCGGGGTCGTCGCCGAGGTGCTCGTCGGGCACGAAGCCGAGCTCCTGGCCGTAGCGGATCGTGCCGTCGGCGATGGCCAGCGCCCGCGCGCGCGGGATCTCGATGGCGCCCTCGTCGGGCCACTCCTCATAGACCGCGTGAGCCTTGAGGCCTCCTGGCAGCTCGTCTCCGAAGTCGAACGGGGTGACCTCGAGGCCCTTGCCCTCGTACTCGTGCAGGCCTTGGCGCACGATGTGGACCGGGCAGGAGAAGGCCTCGGCGAAGCGGGCGCTGTCGCGGTCGTGGTGGCGGTTGGTGAGCACGACGTGGGCCACCTCGCCGTACTCGCGCAGCGCGTCGAGCCCCTCGGGCGGGACCATCGGGTCGAGCACCACGCCCTCATCGACGAGCAGGTAGGAGCTGACGTCGATGCCGAGGTTGGGGTGGCGGGCGGTCCAATGGACGATGCCGGGCACGATCGCCTCCATCGCGCGCCGACGATACCGTGGCGCGCCCATGAGCGGGCGGATCGTCGTCGGGACCTCGAGCTGGGCTGACCCCGGCTTCGTCGAGGAGTGGTACCCGAAGGGGATGGCCGCCCGCGACCGTCTGGCCTGGTACGCCGAGCGCTTCGAGGCGGTCGAGCTGAACTCGAGCTTCTACGCGGTGCCCGCCCGCGACACCGTGGCGCGGTGGGCGGAGGTGACCCCGCCGGGCTTCACCTTCGACGTAAAGCTCCACCAGCTGCTTTCGCGCCACAGTGCGCGGCTGGAGTCGTTGCCGCCGGACCTGCGCGACGGCGCGCGCACGACCGCCCGCGGGCGCGTGGTGCTCGAGCCCGAGCTCGAGCGAGCGGTCGCCGAGCGCTTCCTCGAGGAGCTGTCCCCGCTCGAGGAGGCGGGCAAGCTCGGCGCCTTCCTGCTCCAGCTCACGCCCGCCTTCGACCCGCGCGAGCACGAGCTCTCAGAGCTCGAGAGCCTCCTCGACGTCCTCGCGCCCCATCCGGTCGCGATCGAGCTCCGCCACCGCGGCTGGGTGCAAGACGAGCGGGCCGAGGCCACCTTCGCCTGGCTCTCGGACCACAAGGCCGCCTTCGTGTGCGTCGACGCACCCCGCGGCGACGCCGTGACCCTCATGCCTCCCGTCGACGCGGTGACCCGCGACGACCTCGCATACCTGCGCCTCCACGGCCGCAACCTCGAGGGCTACCTCACCGGCAAGAGCGTCGCCGAGCGCTTCGCCTGGAAGTACACCGAGCCCGAGCTCGAGGAGATCCGCGGACGCGCCCACGAGCTCGCGGGCATGGCGACCGACGTCCGCACGATGTTCAACAACAACCGGGGCAACGACGCGCCGACCTCGGCGCGCCGCTTCCGCGAGCTCATCGGCCAGGACCCGGGGCCGAGCCCGGACGTCTCGACCACGCCGGCGCCGAAGGGCCAGGGCGAGCTCTTTTGAGGCGGCGAGCGACGCGCCGCCGCGCGTGCTTTGTGGGTCCGTCCGCCAAGTCCGGAGGCACCGCTAGCTTGGGAGGAGTGATCCCCCGCTCCGACGCGATCGCCGCCCTGAGTTCAGAGCCCTTCGACGTCGTCGTGATCGGCGGCGGGATCACCGGCGCCGGGGTCGCGTTGGACGCCGCGAGCCGGGGCTACTCAGTCGGGCTGGTCGAGAAGGACGACTACGCCTCGGGAACGAGCAGCCGCTCGAGCAAGCTCGTCCACGGCGGGCTGCGCTACCTCCAGAAGTTCGACGTCGGGCTCGTGCGCGAGGCGCTGCTCGAGCGCCAGCTCATGGTCGCGCTCGCCCCCCATCTCGTGCGGCCCCTGAAGATGGTCGTCCCCGCCTTCGAGGGCGCGCGCCTGGACCGGGTCGTCGCTGTGGGGCTGAACATGTACGACGTCCTCTCGGTCGACACGATTCGGCGGCGCCGGCGCCGCCGCGACGGCGACCGCGACCGCGACGTCGACGCGACGGTCGAGTGGAGCCCCGAGCGCCACCGGACGATCTCGGGCGAGGAGGTGATCGAACTGCTGCCCGCGCTTGCGGCCCGCGAGCCGACATCGGGCTACCTCTTCTACGATTGCCAGACCGACGACGTGCGGCTCGTGCTCACCGTCCTGGGCGAGGCAGAGCGCTTCGGGGCGATTTGCGCCAACCGCCTGGAGGTCTCAGAGCTCGTGCGCTCGGGCGCCGGCGACCGTGCGGCCGGCGTGGTGGTCGAGGACCGGGCCGGCGGCGATCGCTTCACGATCCGGGCGGCGAACGTGGTCAACGCGACGGGGGTGTGGGCCGATCGTATCCGGCCCGAGGAGCTCCACGCCGCGGCCGAGGTGCCGACCATCCGCCCCAGTCGCGGGACGCACATCATCGTCGACCGCGACCACCTCCCGCTCGACGCGGGAGCGATCGTCCCCGTTGGCGACGGGCGGACCATCTTCGCCCTGCCGTGGCTGGGCAGCACCCTTCTGGGAACCACCGACAACGACTTCGAGGGCGACATCGACCACGTCCGCCCGCCCGAGGAGGACGTCGACTACCTCCTGGATGCCGCGAACGAGTTCTTCGCGACCGACCTCGACACCGACGACGTCGCCGGCGCCTACGCCGGCGTCCGGCCGCTCATCTCGCGCAGCGACGCGAAGAAGTCGGTCGACATCTCGCGCAAGGCCGAGCTCTACGAGACCTCGAGCGGCCTGATCACCATCACCGGGGGAAAGCTGACCACCTGGCGGCGCATGGCAAAGATGACGGTCGATCGCCTGGTCGAGCGCGAGGACCGCGACGCGCCGTGCCGCACGCACGAGATCCCGCTGGGCATGGCCGTCGACCCCGCCGAGCTGCCCGACGTCGAGGGGGCTCCGCAGGGCGCCAAGGCGGCGCTGGCCGACCGCTACGGACACGCCGCGCACGACGTGCTCGCCATCGCATCCGAGCGCGGCGAGCTGGCCCAGCCGATCGTCGCGGGACGGCCCGACCTCCTTGCCGAGGCGGTCTTCGCGGCCAGGCGCGAGCAGGTCGGCGGCGTGGGCGACGTGCTCTTGCGCCGCACGCGGCTCGGGCTGCTGGCCGCTCGGGAGCTGTGCGCGCCCGGGGGGCGGGGGGTCGAGCGCGTCGCTCGGGCGCTCGCTCCCGAGCAGGGGTGGGACGGCGCCCGGGTTGCCAGAGAGGTCGAGCGCTTCGATGAAGAGGCGCGCGACGAGGGGCTGCTGCCCGGGAGCAGCGCGCCCGTCCTTCGAGGTCCGTAACTTTCCGCCCTCCAACCGGTTGTAACCGCGGAGGCCCAGCCTCCGCGCTGACCTCATCCTGCTTCCGACCCCTCCGCTTTCTCACCATGCGCCATCGCCTCTTCGCCCCCCTGCTCACGAGCGCCGCCCTGGCGGCCTGCACGTTGGCGCCTCCAGCGCACGCCGAGTTCTTCCCCGGCGACGTCATAGACGGCGGACCGGGGGTCTCGTCGCTGGCCAACGCCGACGTCGCGGTGGACGGGACGGGCGGCATCGCCTACCTGCGAAGCGATCTGGGAGTCGACCACCTGTTCGTCTCGCGCCTGGTCGGCGGTGGCTTCCTGGCCCCCGAGCAAGTGGACGTCGGCGTCGCCGAGCCCGCGTCGGACGCGGGCCTCGTCGCGACGGAGAAGGGCAGGCTCATCACCGCCTGGAGCGCGGGCGGGCGCCTCATGGCCTCGATGCGGGAGCCGGGCGCACCCGGCTGGCCGGCGCCCACGCCGCTCTTCGACGAGCGGGGCCTCTTTGGGAAGACCGTGAGCAACGTGTCGGTCGACGCAAGCCTCTTCGGCGTGCCTTACATCGTCTTCACGACCACCAGCCCGGTCACCGGATCCGATGTCCGCGTCGCGCGCTTCGACAAGGGCCAGTGGATCGTCGAGCCCGTGCAGCTCGACTTCGATCCGTCGCGCAACGCCGGCGAGGGAAGCGTCAAGCGGCCCGACGTCTCGGTCTCCGCCGAGGGCTCGGCGCTCGCCGTCTGGGGCGAGGACGGCACCGACGCCCGCGTGCACGTCCTCGCTCGTCGGATCACGCGCAGGGGCGTCGCCAGCACCGTTCGCGAGGTCAGCGTCGCCTCGCTCGACAACCGGCCGGGCGGGAGCGCCGACAGCGCCGAGGTCGCCATGGAGAACGACTCGAGCTACGGCTGGGTGGTCCTGCGCCAGACCTTCGACGACGGCGGTCCACGCAGCCGGGTGATCGCCCGGCGGCTCGTGGGCTCGGACTTCGACCCTCCCGTCGCGATCGACGGCCTGGGCTTCCCCGCCGGCGAAGGCGCCCAGCGCCCCCAGATCGACCTCGACGGACGCGGCCGCGGTATCGCGACGTCCACCCGCGAGGTGACCGGCCAGACCATCGCCTCCCTGCTGCGCGCGGACGTCTTCCAGGCGCCGCAGCGAATCGACTCGCTGGGCAACGCGGGCCCGCCCTACAGCGTGCCCGCCGCCGCCGAGCAGGGCGGCCGCGCGGCGGTCGCCTGGCAGCAGAGCCCGGGCGCCGGCCTGCCCAACGCGATTCGCGCCCGCGCCTTCATCTCCGACGTATTCGAGCCCGAGACCGAGCTTTCGCGACCCGAGCTGGGCTCGACCACGGCCGACCGCGGCCTCTCGGTCGCCGCCGATCGCCTGGGCGACACGGTCGTCGCCTTCATCCAGGGGGGTGACTCCGACCGCAAGGTGGTGGCGGCGGTCTACGACCGCCTGCCGGGTAACGCCCGCCCGTTCTCCACGCCGGGCTGGCTGCGCACCGCTCGCCCGCAGTTCCAGTGGACGCCCTCCTTCGACCTGTGGGGCAGCCCGACCTACCGGGTCTTCCTCGACGGGCAGGTCCTTACCGAGACCCCGGGCTCGACGTTCATCCCGGTGGCCGACATCGGCGAGGGCGTGCACCCGTGGCATGTCGTCGCGATCGACCGCCGGGGTCAGGAGGCTTCGGGCTCTGACCGGTTGCTTCGCATCGACACCACGGCGCCCACCGCGGTTGCGAGCGCCTCGAAGGGTGCCCAGACCGGCAAGCCAGTTCGCTTCTCGGTGGTTACCAGCGACCTCGGGCGGGCGGCGCCCGGCGTAACCCCCCCGCAGGGCTCGGGCGTCGTCAAGGTCCGCATCGACTACGGGGACCGCTCGCGGCGCCAGACGAAGGTGAGCAGGCGCGCGCTGAAGCGCTTTCGGGTATCCCACGTGTACCCGAAGCCCGGTCGCTTCACCGTCACGATGCGCTTCGTCGACCAGGCCGGAAACGTGGGCAAGGTCCAGACGCGCGTCAAGGTCAAGCGGGCCAAGAAGTAGCGCAGCTGAGCCGGTGCCGCCCCCCCGATGGGGCAGGTGCGCGTCGCGCGGCAGTGGGGTACCCTCGCAGCAGGCATGGGCCACACCCTGCAGATCGGCGGCGATCTCGATCGCCCGGCGGAGGAGGAGCGGCTCGCCCGGAGCGCCGCAGACGGGGACGGCAGCGCCTTCGCGGCGCTCTACGACCGCTACGAGAGCACCATCTTCAACTACTGCCAGCGGCTGGTGGGCGGAGGCGAGGACGCCGCCGACGCGACCCACGAAGCGTTCGCCGGTGTCCTCCAGCGGCTGCCCGAGCTCGACGAGGACCGCGAGCTGAGCTTCGCGGCCTGCCTGTACACGGCCGCCCGCAACGCGTCATACGACATGATCGGTCGCCGCGAGCGGGCCGAGCCGGTCGACGCGATCCCCGAGCCGCCGTCGGTGGGCGCCGACGGGCTGGTCGTCGGTGCGCTCGACGAGGACCCCGAGCGCGCGGCGCTGCTCGCGAGCTTCCAGGAGGACGTTCGCGCCGCGAGCGCGCGGCTGGGAGACCGCCACCGCGAGGTCCTTGCCCTGCGCGAGCTCGACGAGCTCTCCTACGACGAGATCGCCGGGATCATGGTGATGAACGGCAACTCGGTCGCCCAGCTCATCTCGCGCGCCCGCATCAAGCTGCGCGACGAGCTGCGAGGAAGCGCGCTGGCGGCGATCGCGGTCTCCTCGCCTGAGTGCGAGCGAGCGCTAGCGCTCGTCTCCATGCGCCAGGACGGCCAGCTGCGCGACGCGCAGGACCGCGCCTGGCTCGAAGCGCACCTGGGGGCCTGCGACACCTGCCGCGCCAGCGTGGAGGCCATCGAAGAGGCCGGTGTCTCCTACCGCGTGTGGGCTCCGGTGGTACCGCTGGCGTGGCTGCGCCAGGCGACCATCGAGCGTGCCGGCGAGCTCGTGGGGGAGGACTGGAGCGAGGTGGCTCGCACGCCGTGGGACGCGGAGCCCGACGGGGCGAGCGCGGACCACGACGAGTCCGAAGGCGAGCAGCTCGGCCACGAGCCTCCTCTCCGCCACCCCGCGGCCGCCCCGCTCCTCCGCCACGAGCTCCCTCTCCGCCGCCGCGCGGCCGCCCTGCTCCTCGGCCACGACCACGATCGCGGAGCGGAGGTGGAGCACGACTTCGCGCAGGACAACCCGGACGGGTGGGAGGCCGCCCCCGTCGTGGTCGACGAGGAGGAGCGGCGACGGCGACGCGCCGCACTGATCGGAGGACTCGTGCTGCTCCTGGTCCTCATCGGAGCGGTCGCCTTCGTCCTCGGCGGCGGCTCGGGGTCGGAGAACGCTGGCCGCGGAGCGCCTCCGCCGCGGCGTCCACCGCCGGTCGCGCCCGACGCCGCCGCCGCACCGGCGCCGTCCACCGGTTCCGGTAAGGGGGCGAAACGCAAGCGGCGCAAGGCGGAGAGCGGTGGTGCGGTCGTGCCCGGGGCGGGATCAGGCGCCGGCGGGGGGAGGATCCCGGCCAACCCCGGTAGTGCGGGTCCACCCGTGCCGCCGCCGTCCTCTAATGAGCCGACCCCGACTACGCCCGGCGAGCCAGACCCCGCCGACCCGTCTCCGACCAAAACCACTCCGGCGCCGAGCACGACCGACCCGAGCCCACCCACCGTCACCCCGCCGCCCACGGTTCCGACGACCGAGACGCCTCCGTCCCAGCCTCCCGGCACCGGCACGCCCCCGTCGGGCACTGGCACTCCGTCCCACCCCGGCGGCCGCCAGCCGGGCGGCCCCTGACACTGGAGTGGCCCCCGCCGCAAGTACGATCGGGAACCACTGAGCCGGCTCCGCATACCATCCTTGGGGTGACCGCGGCCCCGAGGGTGACCCTTCGCGCCGGCGAGCGCACGCTGCGCCTCGGGGACCGGCCGCTGCTGATGGGGATCGTCAACGCGACGCCCGACTCCTTCTCGGATCCCGGCGAGCTGCGCGGCCCCGGCGACGCGCTGCGGCGGGCTTCCGAGCTCACCGAGGCGGGGGCCGAGATCATCGACGTCGGCGGCGAGTCCGCTGTCGTCCACCGCCCGGCGGTGCCTGTCGAGGAGGAGATCGCGCGGGTCGTGCCCGCCGTGGAGCTGATCGCGGGGCGCCTCGACGTGCTCGTCTCCGTCGACACCTACAAGCCGGCGGTCGCCGCGGCGGCGGTGGCGGCCGGCGCCTCGGTGGTCAACGACACCAGCGGCCTGGCCGACCCCGAAGTCGCGGACGTGTGCGCGCGGACCGGAGCGGCGCTCGTCCTGATGCACACGCGCGCCGCCCCGAAGGAGAAGGTCCTCGACCACCCCTATGCGGACGTCGGTGTCGACGTCGCCACGTTCCTGGGTGAGCGCCTGGAGCTCGCCGCCGCCCGCGGCGTCGAGGCCGAGCGGACGATCCTCGACCCGGGCCCGGACTTCGGCAAGAGCCCGTCGCAGACCGTCGAGGCCCTACGCGCGCTCGCCGGCCTCCACGAGCTGGGCCGCCCGGTCCTACTCGCTGTCTCGCGCAAGGACTTCGTCGGGGCAGTCGTGCGCCGCCGGCCGCGGGAGCGCCTCGCCGGCACCCTGGCGGCCGTGGGGCACGGCGTGGACGCCGGCGCCCACATCCTCCGCGTCCACGACGTCCGCGAGGCCGCCGACTTCCTAGCGGTGCGCGCGGTCCTCCGCGGCGAGCGCGAGCTCGCGCCCGCCGCGCGGGTGCCCGACGAGCTTCGCCGCGAGGCCCGCTAGGCTCTTACCTCGACTGTCGCCGGCCGCTGTCCAACGCGGCCGGAAGCCAACCGACCACCGACCAAGGGAGTCTCACATGTCCGTCCTAGGCCGCCCCGAGCTCGAGGCCAGCCCGCTCGCCGACCTCCACGTAATCGCCTCCGAGCTGGGCATCGACGGATTCCGCCGCCTGCGCAAGGCCGACCTCGTCGGCGCCATCATCGAGCGCCAGGGCGGCGAGCCCGCTGGCGGCGGCGCCGAGGACATGGAGGCCGTAGAGACTGCCGAGGCCGCGACGACCGACGAGGCGAAAGAGAGCGGGGCCGGCGACGAGGACGCGGCGCCCGCTCCGCGCGGGCGTCGCCGCGGCGGGCGCCGCGGTCGGCGGGGCGGGGGGCGCGCCACGGAGGAGAACGGGGGCACGCCTGATGCCAAGCCGGCCGCACGGGAGTCCGAGGCACCGGCCTCCCCCGAGCCCGAGGAGCGCGTCGTGGAGGGCGTCGTCGAGCTGCTCGGCGGCGGCTCGGGCTTCGTGCGGATCGCTCCGCCCGAGCCCTCCGACGAGGACGTCTACGTCTCCGCCGCCCAGATTCGACGCTGCGAGCTGGTCGACGGCGACACCGTCGCGGGGCCCGTCCGCGCTCCGCGGCGCTCGGAGCGCTTCTCCTCGCTCATCCGCATCGACACCATCAACGGCGCTCCCGCCGACGAGGTCTCCGCGGGCACCCGCTACGAGGAGCTGCCCGTCGCCTTCCCGGACGAGCGGCTCGCGCTCGGAGGGGAGGACCTCACGGTCAAGGCGATCGAGTGGCTGGCCCCGTTCGGGCGCGGCTCTCGCGTAACGGTGGTCGGCCCCGCCCGAGCCGGCAAGAGCGAGGCCCTGCGGCGGATCGCGGCGGCACTCGCCGACCAGGAGGGCCTCACGGTCTCCGTGGTGCTGGCCGGCGTGCGGCCCGAGGAGACGGCGCAGTGGCGCGAGGGGCGCAACGCCCCGGCCGCCGCGGTCACCTTCGACGCCTCGGCGGACGCGCAGGCCCACGCGGTGGAGCGCGCCGTCGACCAGGCCAAGCGGGTCGCGGCCCGCGGCGGCGACGCCGTCGTACTCGTCGACGGGCTCGACGGTGTGCACGCTCCCGCCGCCCGCAAGATCCTCGCCGCGGCGCGCAATCTGGTCAACGGCGGCTCGCTCACGATCCTCGCGACCTCCACGCGGCCCGTGGGTGGCGAGACAACGGTCATCGCGCTCGATGCCGCGCTGACGAGCACTCAGCGCTTCCCGGCGCTCGACCTGGTCGCCAGCGGAGCCCTGCGCCCCGAGCTGCTGGTCGGAGACGCCGGCGCCGAGGCGATCGCCAAGGCCCGGGCCGAGGCGGTCGCGGCGGCCGGCGCCGCGCGCTGACCGCCGCGCGGGCGCCTTGCGCGTGCCCCTAACGGGGCACGTAGGCGACCCGGCCCCAGGAGGGCTCGGGGGAGAGCTCGATCGCCTCCCCGCCGCGATCGGGCTGGATGTAGGCGAAGGTGTGGGTCAGGGGCTCGAAGGCGACGTCGAGCTCACCCTCCTTGACGCGCTCGTCCAGCCACGCGCTGCGGAAGATCAGCCGGCGCAGCCAGTGGACGAGCGAGCGCTCGGCCGGGCCGACCAGCTCTGGCCAGCAGTCGTTTACGTGCTCGCCCAGTGCGGAGGCCGGGTCGTGGACCTCGCCGTTGACGACGAGATTGACGAGATCCTCGCGCTCGTCGTCGTCGTCGAGGCGCCCGTCGACGAACCCGAGCTTGAGCGCCGCCTGCTCGCAGCGCTCGGTGAAGTCGCGCTCGTTGAAGGTGAAGCGAAGCTCTCCGTACTCGAGCACGAAGTCATCACCGCTGTTGTAGTTCCCGCGACTGCTCATCTCCCATGTGCGCCCCCGGTGAAGCGCTCGGGGGCGTCGTGATCCTATGGCGCGATCCTCCCTGCGCGCGACGCTGCAACCGAAGTTTCACCTGCGGCGGGAGCCGCCGGGCAGGTAGCGGCGAACGACCTCCCAGACCGGCAGCCCGCTCGTCACCGGCAAGGGGGGCGAACTTCTCTGCGCCAGCTCCTATAGAGAACATGCAAGACGGACGGCCGACCATCCTGATCGTCGAGGACGACGCCCTGACGCGGGACTTCCTCGCCGACAACCTGTGCGCCGACGGCTATGAGCCGCTGGTGGCCGACTGCCTGCGCGATGGCCTGCGGCTCCTGGAGACCAAGTTCCCCGACCTCGCGATCATCGACATCGGCCTTCCCGACGGATCGGGGCTCGACCTCATCCGCATGGTCAGGAGCGCAGACGGCCTCGCCAGCCGCGTCGATCCCCGCGTGCCACTGGTAGTGGTCAGCGGCCGGGCGAGCGAGCTCGATCGCGTGCGCGGCTTCGAGCGGGGCGCCGATGACTACGTCTGTAAGCCGTTCGGCTACGGCGAGCTGCGGGCGCGGCTGGCCGCTCTGATGCGGCGGGCCGACCAGCGGCCCGGCGCAGGCCGGCTGCGGGTGGGGCCGCTGGAGGTGGATCCGCCCTCGCGGGAGGTGCTGCTGCGCGGGGAGCGGGTGGAGCTCTCCCAGAAGGAGTACGCGCTGCTCCGCGCGCTGGCGAGCGAGCCGACGCGGGTGCTGACCAAGGACGAGCTCCTGCGCACGGTGTGGGGCTACCGATCGGCGGGCTCGACGCGGACGCTGGACTCTCATGCGTGCCGGCTGCGTCACAAGCTCGGCCGCACCGGCGATCGCTTCGTGGTCAACGTGTGGGGAGTCGGCTACCGGCTGGTGGACGGGCCGGTTGGCGAGGCGGCGGCATGAGCTCGGGGCTTGCCGTTGCGCTGCTCGGCTGGATCGTCGCGATGGCGGCGGTCGCGGTCGCGGCGGCGTCGTGGCGCGAGCTCGGGCGACGCTCCGAGCAGGTCGTGCGCGCGCTGCACGAAGTGCGCCGGCCACTGACGGCGGCGCGGCTTGGCCTCCACGGGCTGGGGGCGGGGGACAAGACGGTGGAGCGCCGGGCGATGGTCGTAGATCGCGAGCTGCGCCGGCTCGCCTTCATGCTCGAGGACCTCGACGCCGCACGGGCGGGCCGGGAGGTGCGCGAAGAGGCCGAGGCCATCGACTTGGGGGAGCTGTTGACCGAGGCCGCGGTTGCGTGGAGCCCGGTTGCGCGTGCGTTCGGGGCTGAGGTGGAGGTGGATGCCCCGGACGCGGTGGCGATGCTGCGGGGGAACCGGATGCGGCTCACCCAGGCGTGCGGAAACCTGCTGGCCAACGCGATCGAGCACGCGGGCGGGCACATCGAGCTGCGTGGACGAACGTTCGGCGAGCGCGTGCGCATCGAAGTGGTCGACCAGGGGCCGGGCCTGCCGGCGCCGGTGGCCCAGCTGACCCGCGCGGCACGCGCGGGTCGAGGGAGCCGCGGGCGGGGGCTGGCCATCGCGTCGGAGATCGCGGCCCGCCACGGCGGCCGCCTCGCGTCGGCGCCCTCCCTCCACGGCGCCCGTGTCGCCCTCGAGCTGCCGACCGCGGGCCCGGGGCGGCGCAGGTGAGCGCCCGCCACCCGTGAGCCGCCGGCGTCGCGCCATCCTCCTGCTCGGCCTTGCGCTCGTCCTCGGCGGGCTGGCCGCCTCTGACGTCGCGCGACGGGAGGCGAGCCTCCACCAGGAGATCGGGCCGCTCGTGCCCGTCGTCGTCGCGCGCTCCCCAATCCCCGCCGGCTCGGTGCTGGGCGCCGCGCGGCTCGCCGTGCGGCGGGTGCCCGCGCGCTTTGCCCCGCCGGGCACTTTCGCCTCCGCCACCGAGCTCAGCGGGCTGCGGGCCGCCGTGCCGGTTCCGCCCGGCGGCTTTCTCACCGCGACGGCCGTCGACGACGGGTCGGCGCCGGCCGCCGGGCCGCCCATCCGCCGGGGGGAGCGGGTCGCCGACGTGACCGCCGTGGCGTCCCCCGAGCTCGTGGCGCCCGGCACCCGGGTCGACGTCCTCGTCAGCCGCGAGGAGAGCGACGGCAACCCCGGCACCACGACGCTCGCCCTGGAGGACGTCGAGGTCCTTACGGCCTCGCCCGTGGCGCCCGGCGCCGGCGATGCCCCCGCCACGGGGGGCGGGGCGCCGCGGGTGGCCGCCTCGCTCCGCGTCACACTGCGCCAGGCCGTCTACCTCGCCGCCGCCCAGAGCTTCGCCCGCGAGCTGCGCCTCCTGCCGCGCGCCGCGGGGGATCGGCGCCGCGGCGATCAGGGCCTTGCAGTCGACGCGGCGCTGCGCTGAGCTGAGCTGAGCGCATCGACCACTCGTCCAGCCCGGGTTGACGGACCATCAAGTCGTGTGCCCGATACACCGATGTGCGGGGTGAGGCCGATGCGTCCACGCGCCCACGTCATTTCATCCCTGCTCGCCATGCTGCTCGTCGGCCTGCTGGTCGTCGTGCCCGCCACGCTGGGGGCCAAGCGCAAGGAGCCCGGCCCCAAGCCGCCGACGATCACCGCGGTCAGGCCTTCGAAGCTCGTCATCGGCCAGACGCTCGTGATCACCGGAAGCGGCTTTCGCTCCGGCTTGCTGGCCAACACCGTCGTCTTCAGCCGCAAGGGCGCGATCTCCGTGTTCGCAAAGGCCGACATCGCTACGAGCACGCGACTCTCGGTCATCGTGCCGGCGAAGCTCGCGCCCTTCCTCATCCAGCGTGACGGCAAGCCCATCGCGACGCGCTTCCAGCTGCGCATCCTCTCCAAGCGCCTGAGCCGCTCAGCTACAAGAAGCAGCCTCTCGCCGGTCATCGGCCCCGCGGACGCCGGCGGCAGCGGTGCGACCACGCCGCCCCCCGTCAACGACTGCGACCGCGACGGGATCGCCAACGAGACGGAGGTCGACGACGACAACGACCTGCTCAACGACGACCGCGAGAAGGGGCTCAAGACGGATCCCTGCAACCCCGACACCGACGGCGACTCCGTCGAGGACGGCTACGAGGTCGAGGCGGCGCTGGACCTCAACTCCCGCGCCCTGCCCTACGCGGGCAAGCGCCCCTTCCCCAACGCGCTCGACCCCAACGACTCGAACGTCGACTACGACGGGGACACCCTGACCAGCTTCGAGGAGTACTCCGCCTGGGCGCGCTACGGCGGCCATGTCTTCCCGCTGACCTACAGTGACGGCTGCCGCCGTACCAACCGCGCCAACAACGGATGTGACCCGGGCGGGCAGCCCGACGACCTTCGCGACGTCGACAACGACGGCCTCAACAACTACACCGAGGCACACGGCTCGCTCAGCGGCCAGGCCTGGTGGTCGGAGTTCTTCAGCGGGGAGGCGGCCTACCGGACGACCCTCCCCGGCACCGACTGGCTCGATCCCGACACCGACGGCGACGGCCGCCTCGACGGCCCCGACGACCAGGACTACGACGGCTACGACAACGCCTTCGAGGTCGCCTACAACCGCAGCCAGTACTGGGTCCAGCCCTTCAACCCCTGCCTCCCCGATCCCTCGGTCGACATCTGCTCGCGCTACCTGGACGATCCCACGGGTCCGTGGCCGCCCTTCAGCGCCGGCTACACCAACGACGACCAGGGCCCGCTGCGCGCGCCGGCGCCCCCCGCGTCGGGCACCTGAGCCCGGCTCACGGCTCGCGGGCGCCGGGCACCGGCTCCCCGGCCCGCCACGCGGCGCCGACGCGGACCTCGAGGCGGTAGGTCGCCCGGGGGTCGGCTGAGACCGTCGCCTCCAGGTAGCCCTCCGCATCCGTGCGACGGACGCCGAACGCCGCGAGCGCCCGCCATCCGCGCTCGCCCCCCGACACGGCGGCGGCCAGGCGCACGTCGCGCGGGCCGCGGCCCGGACGGACGTGCACCCACACGCCTAGAGCGCGCGGGCCTACCCGGCGCAGCGCGAGGGAGTAGGCGAACGCGCGCCGAGCCGGCTTGGCGCGACCGTCGGGGAACTGGAGGCCGGACTGGAAGTCCCCCCACCGCGCTTTGGGGGTCGCGCCGGGGCGCTCGGCAGGTCGCGCAGGAGGAACTGCGAGAAGCTGCGCACGCGCCGGTCGCCGAGCGCCTGACGCTCTGCCTCGGGCAGCCAGCGGGCTTGCAGTGCCGGCGTGACCCGCTGCGTGGGATCGGGCGGGTCGGTCTGGTAGCCGTATTCGGTGACCCACAGGCCGAGCCGCCGGTCTGTCCGCCCCGTTTCCGAGAGCCGGTCGAGGAGGTCGGCCATCCGGCCCAGGTCGCCGAGCCGAACGTTGTCGGGTTGGGGATCGGGCTGCCAGGGCGGGAGGTCGAGCGAGTAGGGGTGATGCGC
>Ga0183260_10002170_pt1 | contig 16266 bp, 17 predicted proteins | sample AntDrymUQ4972206_2_FD_129768 | JGI IMG/M metagenome (GOLD analysis project Ga0183260, IMG submission 129768) | Polar desert sand microbial communities from Dry Valleys, Antarctica - metaG UQ497 (22.06) (version 2) (version 2) | ecosystem: Environmental > Terrestrial > Soil > Desert | place...
GGACGGCCGCTTGCTTCGGAACTTCGAGCTCGATCCGAAGAGGGACTACCAACCCCACGGTCTCGGCTGATGGGTGTCCGCTATGCTCCGCGACATCCGTCCACGATGCCCCGCGACATCACATCGTGCCGGGAGCGGGACTCGAACCCGCACGCCCGTGAAGGCAATGGATTTTGAATCCATCGAGTCTCCCGATTCCTCCATCCCGGCTCCCGGCCATTCTAGAAGGCGGGCCGACCGTTTCGATCTGGCCACCGGTCTTCCTGGACCGCGAGGCGAAGGAAGCCTCGGTCGATCATGTCTTGAGGGATCGCGTGATGCACCGGTCCACGTGCACCGCGTGCACCGCGTGCACCCCGTGCACCACGTGCACCGCGTGCACCACGTGCACCACGTGCACCGCACCTTTTCAAGAAGACCCTTTCGAGCCTCAACCACGGGTTGGGCCTGCAAAACCGCAACCACGGAAGTCGAATGGGTCCCGGAAGGGAAGCAGGGAATGGCCAAAAGGCCGCGGGGCCGGGAACGGTCAGAGGCCGCGGGGGTCAGGCCGGGGGGTCCCGGAAGGCGGGGAACGGCCAGAGGCCCGGGGGGGACCCCGGGCCTCTGAGGGGCTGGGGTGGGAAAAATCTGATTAAGGGCGGGGTATGCGCCCTTTTTGGATCCTGATCTGTCGCATCGGCCTCTCCCCCGGTGAGAAGGCGGTTTCCTCGGTTGACTGTTTCAGTTATCGACAGGGATTCTCGGATTTGTAGGGTGTGGGCGATACGAAGTTTTGCCTATTTTTGGGAGGCGCCTAGGCGTCGAGGGCGGTCCTCACGCTCGCCAGCCACTCGGCAGCCGCCTCGGCCCCGCGCTCCAGGACGTGTCTCACCACGGCGGAGCCCACCACGACTCCGTCGGCCGAAACCGAGGCCTCTCGAGCCTGCTCTGGGGTCGACACGCCTATGCCCACAAGGACTGGTAGATCCGACGCCGCCCGGCACGCCGCGACGACGGGAGCGGCGCGCTCCGAGAGGCTCGTCCGGGCCCCCGTTACGCCCAACGTCGACACCGCGTAGATGAAGCCGGTCGCGGTTGCGGCGATCGACTTGACGCGTTCGGCGGAAGAGGTTGGGGCGACGAGAGGCACCCACGCTAGGTCGTGCTCCGCGGCGGCGGAGCGCAGAGATGCCGACTCCTCCACCGGGATGTCCGGGACGATGATCCCCGTGAATCCGGCGGCAGCAGCCACGCGGCAGAACTCGGGCTCCCCCACTCGATGGATCGGGTTGTAGTAGGTCATCGCGATGCGAGGGCAAGTCGTGGTCGCCGTGGATGCGAGCTCGAGCGCGCTGAGGGGGCCCACGCCCGACCGGATCGCCCGTTCCAAAGCCGACGCGATCACCGGTCCGTCCATCAAGGGATCCGAGTAAGGCAGCCCCACCTCCACCGCGTCGGCCACCGCCGCCACGGTTTCCAGTGCGCGCGGGAAGCCGGCCACATCTGGGATGCCCGCGACCAGATATGGCACGAGCAGCTTTCGGCCGGCTGAGCGCGCGGTCTCGAGATGATCGAGGAGTGCCGTCATCCGTCGAGCGCGCTTGCGACGGTTGCAACGTCTTTGTCGCCCCTACCCGAGAGGCCGACTAGAACGGTTCCTTCTGTCTTGCCACGGAGCACATACGCGAGCGCATGAGCCGGCTCGAGGGCCGGGAGGATGCCCTCCGTTTCGCCGAGGATGCGGAACGCCTCCAGCGCCTCCTCGTCGGTGGCGCTCTCGTAGCGTGCGCGGCCGGTGGCCGCGAGCCACGCGTGCTCTGGGCCCACGCCCGGATAGTCCAGCCCCGCCGAGATCGAGTGCGCGTGCGCGATCAAACCCTCGTCATCTTGCAGAACGAGGCTGCGGGCGCCGTGCAACACACCCGGCGTTCCCTTGGTGATGGAGGCGCCGTGCCGTCCATTGAGACCCTCCCCCGCCGCCTCAACGCCCACGAGGGCGACCGACTCGTCGCGGTAGAAACCGCGGAAGAGTCCGGCCGCGTTCGACCCGCCTCCGACGCAGGCCACGACCTCGTCTGGCAGACCTCCGGTCAACTCGTGACACTGCGCTCGCGCCTCGTTCCCTATCACCGTCTGCAGGGCGGCGACGATCTCCGGATAGGGATGGGGACCCACGACGCTGCCGATGACGTAGTGCGTGTCCTCCACGTTCGCCACCCAGTCGCGCAGAGCCTCGTTGATGGCGTCCTTCAGCGTCGCGCTCCCCGCCTCGACGGGGACCACCTGAGCGCCGAGCAGCTCCATGCGAACGACATTGAGGTGCTGTCTGCCCACGTCGGTGGCCCCCATGTAAACAACACACGGAAGTCCGAAGTAAGCGGCCGCCGTGGCCGTTGCCACTCCATGCTGACCGGCTCCGGTCTCGGCGATCACGCGCTTCTTCCCCATACGCGCGGCGAGCAACACCTGGCCGAGTGTGTTGTTGATCTTGTGGGCGCCGGTATGAGCGAGGTCTTCACGCTTGAGCAATACGCGGGCGCCGGCTCGCTCCGAGAATCGCTTCGCCTCATAGAGAGGTGTTGGCCGCCCCACGACGGTGTCGAGCAACGCGTCGAGCTCGTGGCCGAAAGATGCGTCCGCTCGGGCCTTCTCCCACGCGCGCTCGAGTTCATCGAGTGCGCGCATCAACGCTTCTGGGACGAAGCGTCCTCCGAACTCTCCGAAGCGGCCGGCGTGATCGGGCGCGTTCTCGGGTCTCACGACACGCCGCGCAGCTCCCGGAGCACCGCAGCGGGATCCCGCGCGGTGACCAGGCTCTCGCCCACCAGAACAGCAGCCGCTCCGGCCGCCGACAACGCTTCCACTTCGGCGCGTGACGACACACCCGACAGGCCTATCAGCGTTACCTCCTGCGGCACGAGCGGGGCCAGCTTCGCCGTGCGGTCAGGGTCGACCTCGAAAGTCTCGAGGTCACGGTGATTCACCCCGATCATCGTCGCTCCACACCCCAGCGCCCGATCGAGCTCGTCCTCGTCGTGAACCTCCACCAGAGCGTCCATGCCAAGGACTTCGCAGGCCCTCATCAGGGTTCGGAGCTCCCCCCCCACTGCCCGCACGATCAACAACACCGCGTCCGCGCCGGCCGCTCTCGATTCGAGGACCTGCAGGTCGTCCAGGATGAAATCTTTGCGCAGCACGGGAAGGCCCGCCCCTCGGGCCTGAACAAGGTCCTCCATCGTCCCGCGAAAATGCTTTGTCTCCGTGAGCACTGAAACGGCCGCCGCACCTCCGTCGGCGTACCTACGCGCGGTCTCGCCCGCGTTCAGGTCCAGGTTCAACGGACCCGCCGCCGGAGAGGCTCGCTTGATCTCGGCGATGATCGCCGTATCGGGCCCCCCCAACGCAGCCCGGAACCCGCGGGGCGCGTCGATGGCCGCCAGCCGCTGTTCGAGCGCCTCCGGCGTTACCAACGCCTGCAACTCGTCAACACGAGCACGAGCCGATTCGAGGAGATCCTCCATGTAGGACATGCAGCCGACCTTAAACGCCGAGCTTCGCCAGGAACTCGAGCAACGTCCGCCCGAGGGCCAGCGCGTCGCCACTCATCTCCGCGGCTGGAAATCCCGCGGCCGAAAAGACATCCACCGGCTCTTTCGAGATCGAGGCATCGGCACCGGCGGCCTTCGCCGCCTCCCAGAGGTCAGGCGCTAAGTCCCCTTTCAAAGTCAGAGATTCGCCGGCGAGGGTCTCGCCTATCAGGATGATCCCCGGTTCGAGCTCGTCATCGAGCAGCTGCTGCGCCAAGCGGCGGGAGCCCAGCCGCCCGGGGTCGAGGGCGGCGTTGTCGGCGCCGAGTCCCACGAAACCGAAGGGATGGGCCGGCTCGATCACGCGCATCGCGCGCGCGACCTCGAGGAAGGTCCCTATAGCTTCACCGCCGGCCGCCTCTGACGGTGGTGTGTCGTAAGCCACTGCGACGATCAGCGTCGCGGCCCCGCCATCCGGGGGCAGCGCGGTTACGTTGGAGGACCGGACGAGGTCTTCGACCGGAACGTTCTCCAGCCTCACGAGGTAGCCGGCCTGTTGCAGGTGGCCGAGCAGATAGGTCGCCGCTATCCCCTCGGCTTGAGAGCCCGCAGGGCGCTCCGGAGCGTCGTGGGCGAACTGCCGGTCGTGCTGCTCGACGGTCGCAAGGCGCACGTTCGGGGGTCCGATGGGATCGGCTCGTTTCGACGGTTGCGACGAGCCGCCGCATGCCCCCAAGAGGGCCAGTGGCACGCACGCACAGATCAAAGCTCTCGCCACCATGCACTTAGTATCTGCCGCTATGAGCAACGAGGAACGTCCCATCGCATGGATGGCGCTCGAGAATGGCACCCCGGTGATCGCCGCGGACGGCGAAGAGCTCGGCAAGGTCGCTGACATCATCGCCGACGAGGGCAAGGACATCTTCTCGGGGATGGTGCTCCGCCAGGGTCTGCTCGACTCGAAGAAGTTCGTTCCCGCCACCGCCGTTGACGAGATCACGGCCTCATCCGTTCGACTCCGGATCTCCTCAGAGGAATCGGAGTCGCTCGAGGATTACGACGGCTGACCGGGCTCCTGCAGCGCGGTGGAGCCGGCGACGGCTCTGAAGAGAACCTCGGCCTTGCGCCGCGTCTCGTCGGCTTCCGTGGCCGGGACCGAATCCGCCACGACCCCCGCCCCGGCTTGAACGAACGCTCGGCCATCCGTGGCCACGATGGTGCGGATGGTTATGCACGTATCGAGGTTGCCGGAGAAGTCGAAATAGCCAACGACTCCAGCGTAAGGACCGCGTTTCGTTCTCTCGAGGGAATCGATGATCTCCATGGCGCGCACCTTCGGGGCCCCCGACACCGTGCCGGCGGGAAAGCAAGCGGTTAGCGCGTCGAACGCCGCGGTTCCCTCACTCAGGGTCCCGGTCACGTCCGAGACGATATGCATGACGTGCGAGTAGCGCTCGATCTGCATCAACTCATCAACCTGGACGCTTCCGTAGCGCGCCACCCGACCGACATCGTTACGCGCTAGGTCTACGAGCATGACGTGTTCCGCGCGCTCCTTCTCATCCGCAAGCAGATCGCGCTCGTACGCCGCGTCCTCCGCTTGGGTCGCTCCCCTAGGTCGTGTACCCGCGATCGGTCTCGTGACGATCTTGTCGCCGGTCACACGCACGAGTGGCTCGGGCGAAGAACCTGCTATCTCGAACTCCTTGTGGTGGTCGGTCGCCCCGAAACGCAGGAAATACATGTAGGGACTGGGGTTCAGCGTCCGCAACACCCGGTAAGCGTTGAACGAGGACCCACGGAGCGGTGCCTCGAAACGCCTCGAAGGCACCGCCTGGAAGATGTCGCCTGCGAAAACGTGTTCCTTGACCACATCCACCCAACGGGCGTACTCGTCGTCGTCGACGTCCGGCTCGAAGCTCGCGGGGAGATCGGACGAGAGCTCGATGGGCGATGCTTCGAGGGGAGCCGCGAGCCGCTCCACGACCGCTTCGCATCGCTCGAGTGCATCGTCGTAGGCCCGCTTCGGGTCTGAAGGGCGCGACACGTTGGTGATGACGAATGCCTTCTGCGCCAAATGGTCGAACACCACGAAGGTGCGCGTCAGCAGCAGCGCGAGGTCAGGCAACCCGAGATCGTCAGTCGGGACATCGGGCAGCCTTTCCAGCTCCCGGACGCAGTCGTAGCCCAGGAACCCCACCGCTCCACCGTGAAGCGGGGGCAGCCCCCAACCCTCGAGCCTCGGCGCCCTGCACGATTCCAGCAGTCTTCGGACGTACGCGAGAGGCGGTTCGCCGTCCTCCGGCGCTACGGGTGGATCCCCGTCCACGGTCACTCGGCCGTCCCGCGCCTCGACGCGCGCGAAGGCGTCGCCTCCGAGGAACGAGTAGCGCGCCCAGCGCTCACCTCCCTCCACGCTCTCGAGCAAGAAGGAGTCCGGCTTGAAGGCGAGCCGTTTGAACGCCGCGACGGGGGTCTGGGAATCTGCAAGCACCTCGCGCCAGACTGGAACGATGGGATGCTGTGCGATCAGGTCGTCGAACGTGGCGCGGTCCGGCCGGTAGGAGCTCAAGCCCCGAAGTCCGGCCTCACGACTCAGTGCTTCAGGTCGTACGGGAATGGGTCGGTGAAGCGCTCGGCCCCCGACGAGGTGATGAATACCGTGTCCTCGAGGCGGACGCCCCCAACACCCTCGAGATAGAGACCGGGCTCGACGGCGACGACGTCCCCTTCGAGCAACTCGTCGGACCGGGGGCCCATGTAGGGCCGTTCGTGCACCTCGAGACCAACGCCGTGTCCCAACTCGTGCGGGAAGCCCTCCTGGGGGGGTTCGGGGCCTTCATGCGTCTCCTTCGTGGCGAATCCTTGCGACCGGAAGTACTCGGACACCTTCCGATACGCGTCGCTGCGGCCAGGTTTCAGGTGCTCGAGGGCGATCTCCAGCGCCACGGAACAATGATCGTGCATCTTCGCCAGCTCCTCCGAGGGCGTGCCGGGTACGAACGTCCGCGTCATGTCGGTGAAGACGCCAGTACGCATGTCGCGCGGCCACACGTCGATGATGCACGAGGTGTTGGGCATGATCGGCCCTGTTCCCGCGTCGTGGCCCCGTAAGCACGCGTCGCCGGAGTGCACCAGGATCATCTGCGACTCCGCGCCTTGCGCCTGGAGCTGTGGGAGCATCGCTTCCCGTATCAGCTCTGCGGTGAGGATCTCTCCTTCGAAACGAAGCTCCCCCGACGCTGTCGGTTCCGCGTCGCGCAGCATACGTGCCGCAGTGAGCATCGCAGTCTCTGCCGCGCGCTGAGCGCGCTCGATACCCTCGAGCTCTCCGGGGGTCTTGTGGCGACGTCGCGTGCTCCAGGCCTCTTCGTCGATCGATAGGTCGATGCCCTTCTCACGGAGGAAGTCCGCCGTCAGAACGGGGAAGGTCTGGGGTACCACCACCTCGTTGGCCCCCGCGCGTTGTAACGCGCGAAGGAGTACCTCTGGACCGACTAGATGAGTTGGGAATCCCTCTTTATAGAAGAGCTCTTCCCAGCCGAACTCGTGTCCGGTCCAAAACTCATCGACCACATCTTCCCTACGAGCGAATGTGCTGCGATCGGATTCATCGCCGACGACGATCCTCTTGCCGTCGTGCTCGATAAAGGCGACCCGGCCGACGACCGGCTCGCCGATCTCATGGCGCATCGCCGGGCTGTGGGCCGAGTCGGCGAATAGCAGGTAGGTGGTCATGACCGAGGAATCCTAACGGGGGGTCCCCACCCTCCTAACGCTCGTCTGGCTGGGACGATCCCTCTTCCTCAGGTTCGAGAGCCCCCGCAGTGGGCTCGTCTACCGATACGTTCCCCGGACCGTCTGTTGACCCCGTGGACTCCGCCTCGCCGGTCGGCTCCTCCGTTCCGGGCTGTGGGAGATCCTCACGCTGCTCGCTGAGGTCGTCTGCTCTTCCTTCGGTCATAACGGGTCTCCTATCTCTCTGGTTCCATCTCGAACTCATACCTTCCCGAGGCCACCTCGTCGGCCGTACGGATCGCGTCCATGAGGGAGAACTTGTCCTCGTATAGCGCCCGCCCAACGATCGCTCCCGCCACCCCAACGTCGTGCAGGCGGGCAACGGCGCGAAGGTCGGCCAGGGAGCTGATACCCCCCGATGCCACCACCGGCGTTTGGGTCTCTTGGGCGAGCGTGACAAGCCGTTCGATGTTCGGGCCCGACATCGAACCGTCCCGCTCGATGTCGGTGTAGTTGAATTGCGCCACTCCCACCGCCTCGAACGCCCGCACCGCCTCCAGTAATGGGACACCGGCCCCAACCGTCCAGCCGTGGGTGGAGAGCTCGTTGCCGCGCGCGTCGAGAGATACTGCGATACGACCGCCGTACCTCTTACATGCGATCGCGAGCGCCTCCGGATCCTCGAGGGCAACGGTCGAGACGACGGCCCGCTGCGCCCCAGCGGCGAGCACCTGTTCGACATCGTCCAAGGTTCTGAGGCCACCGCCCGCTTGGACCGGGCAAGACGCGCGTTTGACAACCTCCAGCATGAGCTCGCGGTTGCGTGGTTCGCCGTCCTTCGCGCCATCGAGATCGACTATGTGAAGCCATCGGGCGCCAGCTCTGCAAAAACCCAGCGCGACCTGGATCGGATCGTCCGAATAGACCGTCTCGGTGCCGAAGTGTCCCTGCAACAGTCGGGCACACCGGCCGTCGGCGATGTCTACCGCCGGATAAACGATGAAGCTCAAGCGTCCCCAACTCCTTCGACGGATCGATCCCACAGTTGTCCGGATGGACTAACACGACTGCTACCGATCGTCGTGATACCCCTCGTCCACCACCCCCAACCCGAACCATACGAGGTTGGGCGTCCACGCTCTCTCAACCAGAGAGCATGCCTCCATGTCTAGTTGGGATCCCGGCGGTGCAACGGGTCCATGCGGAGATGCAGGGCCCGCGCGTGCCCGGGCAGCCCCTCCGTCTCGGCCATCGCCTCGACATGAGGAGCCAAACGTTCGAGAGCGGACACTTCGAGGCCGGTGACGTACGTTCTCTTCACGAAATCACGCACGCTGAGTCCCGAGGACCAGCGCGCCGACCCGCCACTCGGGAGCACGTGGTTCGTACCGCCGACGTAGTCCCCCACCGGGGCGGGCGAGAACGGTCCGACGTGAACGGATCCCGCATTACGAACTTTGTCGATCGCTCCGAACGCCTCTTCGAGATGTAACTGAAGATGCTCCGGCGCGAACGCGTTGGCGGTATCGAGCGCGTGATCGAGGTCCCTCACCAGCACGGCTGCGCCACCCTCGATCAGAGCGTTCTCGATATCATCGCTGCGTTCGTGCGCGGCGACCTCGAGATGGAGCTCGGAGATCACCCGATCGGCCAGTACCGCGTCCCATGTGATCAGAACGTGCGCTCCGTTAGGGCCGTGCTCGGCTTGTGCGACCAGGTCGGCTGCGAGGATACGGGGGGCCGCCCGGCCGTCGGCGATGATCGCCAACTCCGCCGCCCCGGGGTCAGCGTCCGTATCGATCCAACCCCGAACCAGGCGTTTCGCCAGGGTCACATGGGTATCGCCCCGGCCGACGATCTTCTCGACGGGTCGCACGCTGGCGGTGCCGTGGGCCAGGCCGGCGATGGCCGCTGCGCCGCTCATCCGGTAGACCTCCGAAACGCCGAGCAGAGCGCACGCGGCCAGTACCGGCTCGGCGACCTCCCCGGTGTCGTCCGGAGGCGCTGCGACGGCTATGCCCTCGACCCCGGCCACCTGAGCGGGCGTAACGCACATGACAACGCTGGAAGGATAGACAGCGCGCCCACCGGGAACGTGAACGCCGATGCGGCGCAGAGGGCGAACGATCTCTCCTACCACTTCGTCCGGTCCCCGGTCGAGCCACCCTTGTTCCAACTGTCGTTCGCACGTCCGTCGAAGACGCTCGACCATCACCTCGAGAGCGTCCATGAACTCGGGCCGGACCATGGACGGTGCCCGGGACACCACGTCCTGGGGAACACGCAAAGCGCGGTCCGATACCGGAGCAACGGCGCCACGCTCTGCGTAGCTCAGGATGGCCTCGTCCCCACGCGTGCGAACGTCCTGGACGATCGCCACGACCTCCGCTTGGGCGGCGGCGGCGGTGCTCCCCATGTGTCGTGGCCGGGGAATGTGCACCGGGGTCATCTGCGCGCGCCCATCCAGCACCTCCAACATGGGCGCAGCCTAAGGCGCTAGGTGCTCGGCGAAGGTTCTCCGGGCCCCCCGGCACGGGCCGGCCAATCGAAGCCGCAGCCACGGCACACGCAAGAGCCCATGACAACCGAGAGCCTCGTGCTCGAGCAGTGGGGGCATCTATCGATCCCGTCGACCCACCCGGGATCGTCGCGCTGGCAGTCGGGACACAAGAGCACTTGCTCGCCCTTCACCACCGCGCGAGCCCAGGGGGATGACCCCTTCACGGGATCGGTCTGGACGCGATCGCAGCGCACGCAGGGCATGCCAGGCATCGTCCACGAAAAAGCCGCCTCTGACCAGCGCGCTCGGGCATGGCTGGCCGCACCCGCCCGCCCCGTTTATCGTCGCGGCGTGCAGGCTGCGGAACTGCGACCCTTATCGGTCGGCGAGAAGCTCGACGTCGCCATAAAGATCTACTGGCGCAACGCCCTGACCCTGTTCCGGGTGGTGCTCTTGGTCGTCGCGCCGGTCCAGGCCGTCACGGCACTGATCCTGGCCTCGGCAACTCCCGAGAACGAGACCTTCCTCCAGCCGAGCTTCGATCCGACGCAGCCGGGCTTGGATCCCACGGTTACCGCCTCGGAGGTGTGGGCCTTCGTCGCCGGCATCTTGCTAGTGGTCGTCGTGAGCTTCATCGCGTCGACCCTCGCCACCGCCGCTTGCTTCAAAGCGGTTAGCGACGCGTACCTCGGAGGCGAGCCCAACTGGCGCACGTCGCTGGCGTTCGCCGGCAGGCGCCTTCATTCCGTCCTGTGGATCAGCATCCTGGGCGGGCTACTCGCCTTCGGACTGGTCGTTGCAGCGGGTGCGCTGACCGCCGCGCTCGGCCTCATCGACGAGGTTGCGTTGATACTCGGGGTGTTGTTGATCATCGCCGCGATAGTCGTAGCGACGTGGGTGTGGATCGGTTGGGTCGTCGCCGTGCCCGCGTTCCTCACGGAGGGAACGAAGGGCCGGCGCGCACTCGGGCGATCGTTCGGGTTGGTGAAGGGACGGTGGTGGCGAACCTTCGGTCTGTACCTTCTCGCCAACCTGCTGGTCGGAGTGGTTGGAAACATCATCGGTAGCATCCTGACCGCCCTGCAGTTCACCGACATCGGCGACTCGTTCGCGTTGAGCTTGATCATCAACGCCATCGGGCAGACCATCTCAGCGGTCATCACGACGCCCTTCATCGCCGCCTTCATCATCGTTCTCTATTTCGACCTTCGGGTCCGCAAGGAAGGATTCGATCTGCAGCTCCTGGCCGAGAGGATCGGCCTGGATCCCGGTTCCATGCGTGCGCTCCGGCCATTGACGGACTATCTGCCGCCGCCGCGTCCGGCTCCAGGAGGATCGCAACCTCCGTTCTGGCCCCCTCCCCCCGGATGGCAGCCCGATCCGCAACAGACGGGTGGCCCCGCGCCGGCGCCCTCTCCCCATGGCCCACTGTGGTCGGGCGGCGCGCCCCCGCCCCCGCCGGGCGAGACACCGGGCCACACGCCGCAGCGGTCGACCGGGCCTCCCTTCTGGCCCCCGCCGCCGGGCTGGGAACCGCCGCCGGACGACTCCCCCCAACGGTGAGACGCGCCGCCTGCGTGACGCTCCTGGTCCTCGTGCTGCTGGGGGCCGCGCCGGCGCACGCGGCATCGGACGTGTCCAGCCTCCAGTTCCGTTCGCTGGCCCGCGACGCGATCGACGAACCCGATGCTCTCGCAAAGCTTCGCCGGGTCGAGACCGTCGACGGGGCTCAGGTCGATATCGGGTCGGCGCTCGCCGGGGCGGAGGGCGAGGAGCTCGACCGCCGTCTCGAGATCATCGCGGACTCGCAAGCCGGAGCACCGCGAGACGCGCCGGCCGCACGCGAGCACGCACAAGACATCCTCGGAGGCCGCGACTACCGCGAACCCGATGTCCCGCGGCCCTTCGAGGGCATCCTCGAGACGCTGGGCGACTGGCTCAGCCCTCTGGAAGGGGTCGTGAGCTGGCTCGGCGACCGGTGGCCGAACGCTGGAAGCCCGGCCTGGTGGGTCCTCGCGGTCACCGTGTTCCTCGCAGCGATAGTGATCACGAACCTGCTGATCGTACGAAGATCGCGCCGGAGCGTGGCCCGCGTCGCCACTCAACACAACGTGACGAAAGGCGACGATCCGAGCGAGCTGGAGCGGAACGCCGCGGCCGCAGAAGCTCGGGGCGATCTTGAGGCGGCGATCAGGCTTCGATTCCTCGCGGGACTGCTGCGGCTGGACCGCTCCCGAGTGATCGATTTCCATCCATGGATCACGAGTGGTCAGGTGGCGCGAACGCTGCACTCCGACGCGTTCGACGGCATCGCCGCGACGTTCGATCGTGTCGTGTACGGACGTCGCCGGGCGGAACCTGACGACGCAGCGGCCAGTCGCTCGGGGTGGGCGCGCGTGCTGCAGGACGCGAACGCCAGATGAGTCCCCCGACCTGGCTTCCGAGGAAGAGATCCACCCGCGCGATCCTCGTCGGCGTCGCCATCCTCTTCGGGTTCAACGTCATCCTGTTCTGGCTGAACCAGGCGGCCGGGGGGCCCAGTGGGCCGACCTCGTCAAGCTACGCGACCTCACCGGAGGGCGTGCGCGCCTACGCAGACCTTCTCGAAGACGAGGGTCACGAGGTCGAGCGCCTGCGGACCTCCGTGGACGACATCGACGTTCCGGGTACCTCCACCATCGTGTTCCTCGATGCGGCCGCGGTGACCGGGGAGGAGGCGAACGCCCTTCGGGACTTCGTCGAGCGCGGCGGCCGGCTCGTCGTAAGCGTGATGGATCGCGCCCCCTGGCTGGAGACCGTCACCGGCGAGCCGATCTCGTGGGCTCCGGGCGGCCCCGGCGCGGTCGGGCCCCTGGTATCCCTCGAGGAGGTGGCAGGCGTCGAGGGCGTGCAGGCCGGCGGAGCGGGGCGCTGGACGGATCTCGGCGGGGCGGTGCCGGCATTGGGCGACGGCACCGACGAGGGCATCCTGCTGGCCATCGCGTCGGTCGGCCAGGGCCGGGTCGCGCTGCTCGCCGATGGGTCGCCTCTCCAGAATCATCTGCTTGCGACAAGTGACAACGCCGCTCTGGCCCTGGCACTCGCAGGCGAGCCGGACAGGCCGGTGTTGTTCGCAGAGAGCCACCATGGCTATGGCGAGGGCATCGGGCTCTCGGCTCTTCCCACCGGGTGGAAGTTGGCCCTGGCGGGGTTCGGGCTCGCCGCCATAGGGCTCGTCATCGCTCGCGGCCGACGGTTGGGTCCTCCCGAACGGACGAGCAGGGATCTCGCGCCGCCGCGCATCGCGTACGTCGAATCGGTCGCGGGCATACTTGCCCGCACGGGACACCCTCAGGCCGCGATAGCACCTGTGGCCGCCGCGGCGCGCGCCGCAACGATCCGGCGAGCCGGCCTCCGGGCGGAAGCGACCGACGAGGCCGTTGCAACCGCCGCGCGAGGGCTGGGGGTTTCGGAAGCGGGCATCGCGGCCATATTCGGGCGCACCCACGGCGATGCCCAAGTGCTTGAGGCCGGGCGAGCGCTGGCGCAACTGCAACAGGAAGGACGACGGTGAAAGAGCTCAGGGATCGCATAGGCCGCGAGGTCGCCAAGGTGGTGGTGGGCCAGCAAGACGCTTTGGACATGCTGCTGGCGGCCGTATCGGTGGGTGGTCACGTGCTGCTCGAAGGAGTTCCGGGCGTAGCGAAGACATTGCTCGCCAACGCCTTGGCCAAGACGCTTGGCGTGACTTTCCATCGCGCTCAATTCACGCCCGACATGCTTCCATCGGACCTCACCGGCACCATGACCCTCAGCGGCGGGGAGCTTGCCTTCAGGCGCGGGCCGGTGTTCACCAACATCTTGCTCGCCGATGAGATCAACCGCACACCGCCGAAGACTCAGGCGGCTCTACTCGAGGCGATGCAGGAGCGACAGGTCACGATCGACGGAACCGGGCACGCGCTGCCGGAGCCGTTCCTCGTCGTCGCCACCCAGAACCCGATCGAATACGAGGGAACCTATCCGCTTCCGGAGGCACAACTCGATCGCTTCTTGTTCAAGGTCGACATCTCCTATCCATCGGCCAGTGAGGAAGTGGCCATGTTGAAGATGGCGCACCGGGGAGTTGCGCCGTCGACGCTCGAGGATGTCGCCGTCGTCGCCGAGGTCGAGCATCTGCGTGAAGCGCGAGCTGACGTTGATGCAACGCGCGTCTCGGAGGAACTGACCGCTTACATCTCGGCGGTCACAAGGAGCACTCGAGACCTGCCGAGCGTGTCGCTGGGCGCCAGCCCGCGCGCGGCGGTCCACCTGTTGGCCGCTTCTAAAGCGGCAGCGCGCCTCGCCGGTCGCGATTTCGTCACACCGGACGATGTTGGTCGCATGGCACTCCCCGTGCTGCGACACCGACTCATACTCCGGCCGGAAGCGGAACTCGAGCGTTACCGGCCGGACGACGCCGTGAACACCGCGCTGCAAGGGGTTCCGGTTCCCCGTTGAGCCTTACGCCGCGCACGGCGCTGATCCTCGGAGCGATCGCGCTGGGCGCCCTGATACTTCCGCCCGGAGTGGTGGGCCTTCTGACCGTTGCGCTGTTGGGGGCAACAGTCGGAGATGCGCTACGAGCGAAACGCGTGCCGCCCATGGATCAGAGCACCAGCGACATCATGTCGCGCGGCGTCGCGTCGCCTCTCAGGCTGTCCGCGGAAGGGCCTACACCCGGGTCGTTCCGTATGCGCCAACCGGCTCCGCCGGACCTAGCGATCGACCCCGCAGAGGACGACGGAGGTCTCGACGCGCGGGTGGTCCCTGCGCGGCGCGGCCGGCACACGTTGCCGGCTCCCGCGTTCCGAACCGAGGGACCGCTGGGGCTCGGTTGCTACTACGGAAGGTTCGCCGTGGACCGAGAGGTCCTCGTCTATCCGGACATGCCGACCGCATGGCGACTGGCTCTTTCGGTGCGACGAAGCCGTTATCGCGATGCCGGAGACCGCCGGAGAGGGCCTCTTGGACTGGGCACCGAATTCGAGTCGATCCGCGATTACCTGCCCGACGACGACATCCGGCAGGTCAATTGGAGGGCCACGGCCCGCCTCGGCCGGCCGATGAGCAACCAGTACCGGATCGAGCAAGACCGCGACGTGATCTGCTTGATCGACTCGGGCCGGCTCATGACCGCGCCGCTCGAGGGTCGCACCCGACTCGACGCAGCGGTTGATGCGACGGCCGCGGTGGCTCTTGTTGCCGACGAAGTAGGCGATCGCTGCGGCGCGCTCGCTTTCGACGGACGGGTGCAGCGCAACATCTCGCCGCAGCGGAAAGGCGGCAACGCCGTGGTGCGAGGGATCTTCGACCTCGAGCCGACCACCCAGGACAGCGACTACGAACTGGCGTTCAGGCACGTGTCCGGATTGAAACGCTCGTACGTCCTGGTGTTTACGGATCTTCTGGAAGAAGCCGCCGCCCGTCCTTTGATAGAGGCGGTCCCGGTACTGGCGCGCAGACATGCAGTCGCCGTTGTGAGCGCAGCCGACTCTGACCTTCAGGAGCTCGTCGCCCGCCGGCCGGAGACGCCCGTCGACGTGTATCGAGCCGCCGCCGCGCTCGAGGTCTTGAACGCCAGGGAGCGAGTGGCGGCATCGCTACGGGCAACCGGAGCGGAGGTGCTCGAGGCACCCGTGGACAAGCTCGCGGCCGCGTGCGTGGACGCCTACCTCCGAGCAAAGGTTCGAGCGCGTCTCTAGGTCGCCCTCACGGGTTGAGGTGCACGGCCGCGCCACACCACGAGGCCCCAGTAGACGCCCGCCAGGCCAAAGCCAACCACCGTCACCGTCGCGAAGCCGAGCCCCCGCGGGGTGATGAATCCCTCTACCAGGCCGGCGAGTACGAGCCAGGGAGCCGTTCCCAAGACGATCTCGACCGCGTTCCGCGCCTCCGCCGTGACCGCGCTCGATCGGGTCCCCCGCCCGGGCTCCACCAGAGCCCACCCCATCCGTAACCCGGCCGCAGCAGCTACAACGATGCACGACAGTTCCAGCACGCCGTGAGCGGTGACCAGCTCATAGAACGTGGCCCCATTCCCACCCGATACTGACAAGCCCGCCGCAGCTCCAAGGACGACCCCGTTGTAAAGCGTTAACGCAGCCGTGAGTAACCCTGCGGAGATGCCGCCGGCGAAAGCCAAGAACGTCACACGGATATTGTTTGTGAGGATCTGCGTAGCGAACGTGCCCTGTTCCTCGAGCGAGAGGCCGAGGTCGGTTCCCGCCTCGCGCGGCTCGGCGACCGACCTGAACTCCCCCGGCACCAGGCCCGCGGCCTTGTCCGGATCCGACGCGGCCCAGCCCCCCGCGAGGGCGGCCGGCGCGAACAGCAGCACCGCTGCTATGAGGAGCGGGATGGGCCGAGAAGCGACCGACCGCCAGTAGCGGCGGCTGAAGAAATGCAGCGCAGACGAGCGACGCGTCTTGGCGTCATAGACGAGGTGGCGAGCTCGCCCCACGAGCTCCTCCAGCCGCGCGACGACCGGGTCTCCGGGAA
>Ga0183260_10002171_pt1 | contig 16264 bp, 12 predicted proteins | sample AntDrymUQ4972206_2_FD_129768 | JGI IMG/M metagenome (GOLD analysis project Ga0183260, IMG submission 129768) | Polar desert sand microbial communities from Dry Valleys, Antarctica - metaG UQ497 (22.06) (version 2) (version 2) | ecosystem: Environmental > Terrestrial > Soil > Desert | place...
CAGTCCGTGGCTCTGGACCAGGGCCGCCGAGGACAGTGATTCCTCGGCGATCGAGGACAACGAACCGGTACGCCGACGCTTCTCCCGTGATGCCCGCTTCAGCCGCCCGGCGTAGAAGCGGGCAGTGCCCCAGAACAGCGGGGCGAGCACCAGTGAGGCGAGGGCGAGCTGCCAGTCCAGCAGCAACAATGCGCCGATGAAGAACACCAGTTGGAAGACCGCGGAGACCACGCTGGTCAGGCCGCTGACGAACAACGATTCGATCGCAGCGACATCGCCACTCAGTCGCGACACGAGATCGCCCAGGTGCCGACGGTCCAGCGTCGGCAGCGAGAGCCTATGGAGGTGCGCGAACAGCCGTGAACGCAGCCGTACGAGGAACTTTCCACCGACTCGCGCTGCGACGTACTCGTCGGTGTAGGAAAGTCCGCCCGAGCAGAGGTTCAACACGAGATAGGCCAGGGCCAACCATCCCAGCGGCCCGAGCACCTGTGGAACCAGGACGCTGTCGACCAGGATCTGGAACAGCCAGACCTCGATGGTCATGATGGCCGGCAGAGCGGCTACCGCAAGCAGGCCGAGGAGCAGAAGCCAACGATCGGCCCGAAGATCGGGCCAGAAGCGGCGAATGCTCTCCCGGATCGGGACCGGAGGGGCGGCCGCGACGAGTCCGGCCTTCTCGCTGAGCGGGGCTAGTGCGCGTCGCAATGCGGCCAGTGGCCGGACACCGAAAGGCCCCCGTCGAGCAGTCTGGCCCGAGTTACGGGCGGCCAGCCTGAGGCTACGGGGGCCTTTCGGCTTTTGCATGCTGCTGGATCAGCCGCGGGTGCGCGAACGCGACCGGTTCCGACGCCGACGACGACGGGAGCGCGTGGTCAGGTCCGAGGTACTGGTGGACGCGGGGGCGACAGCGGCGAAGATTCCTGAGCGAGCCATGTCTGCGTTTCCTTCCTTCTCGCCGGACCCTCTGTCAGGCTGGTGAGAACTACTTTGTCCGGCAGACATGGCAGGACCATGAGTTGAAAGTGAGAGCACTCTCATCTCTGGCGCGGGGTGGGTGTCTATGTAGGACTGTCCACTGTGCTCCGCGGCTCACCGGTCCTTGCGTCTGTCAGGCAGACGCGCTTTGCCTTGCCAGACAGCGATTCCCAAACCCCAGAGGCCGACCAGGAACGCGGACAAGAAGGACCACAGCCAGATCATCGCGTCGGCCCGGCGCAGGTCCGGAATGAAGAACAACAGCACCAGGAAGCCGACCAAGGACAGCGTGGTGCCGGCCAGCGCAACCCGTACGGTGTTGATCTCCCGAGGCGAGGGCGCGGGGCGCAGCGCAGGACTCACAGGCGCCACCCTAGGTGCCGTGCGGTTGCTCTTGACGCGGCTGTGGTGTGCCACGATGCTCGCTGCTCAGCCACCATCCCGCCGCGGCAGTCATGCTCTCTGCCGTCGTTACTCATGTCGAGGTCCCCGTTGTCCGTTCGCCACATTGCAGCCTCCACTCCGCCGTCCGGTCGGCCTCGCCGAAAGGATGCGGTGAGCGAGTCGTCAGCCGCGGCGCCGGGCGCCCCTGATGCCGGATCCGAACCGGCCGCCAACGACACCGTTGGGCCGGACACCCGTGACGTCGATGATCCCGACACCGATGACGTCGACGCGCTGGACCAGGACGACCTGGATGACGACGACGACCTGGACCTGGATGACGACGACGATGACCTGGACGACGACGATGACGACCTCGACCTCGACGACGACGACGATGTCGAAGCCGAGGATGATGCCGTCCGAGACGATCGGACCGAGAGCGATCCCGACACCGACATAGACACCGGGGTCGCCGCGGTCGCCCCACGACGTCGCTTGCCGCGAGTGCGTATCCCACGCGGCGCGACTGCGGTCTCTGAACAAGCGCCGGTGAGCACCAGGACCGGTCCGCGGGTCAACACCGGTCCGGCGATCAAGCCCAAGAGCGGGTTGGACGCGTACTTCGAGGTGAGCCAGCGGCGTTCGACCTACGGTCGCGAGGTCCGTGGCGGCTTTGTCACCTTTTTCACGATGGCCTACATCCTCGTCCTGAACCCGATCATCCTCAGCGGCGCCGACGTGGACGGCACCACGTTGCCCTTTGCCGCTGTCGCGGCAACGACGGCCCTGGTCGCCGCCGTCGTCACGATCCTGATGGGGATCATCGGTCGCTATCCGTTCGCGCTGGCCACCGGTCTGGGACTGAACGCATTGGTCGCCGTACTCGCCGCCACCCAGCTGTCCTGGCCCGAGATCATGGGTCTGGTCGTGTTGGAGGGCCTCCTGATCGCGATCCTGGTGGTCACCGGTCTCCGTACCGCGATCTTCTTCGCCATTCCGCAACAGCTCAAGATTGCGATCAGTGTCGGCATCGGGCTGTTCCTGACGCTGATCGGGTTGGTCGATGCCGGGTTCGTCAAGCGCGTCCCGGATGCTGCCAACACCGTGGTGCCGGTCCAGTTGGGCAACGGCTTCAACCTCGATGGCTGGCCGGTACTGGTCTTCTCAGTCGGCGTCCTGATCATGTCCGTGTTGGTGGTCCGAAAGGTCCGCGGCGGAATCCTGATCGGCATCGTCGTCACCACGATCCTGGCGATCATCGTCGAGGCGATCGCCAAGGTCGGGCCGGCTTTCAGCCCTGACGGGGTCAACCCCAACGGCTGGCAGCTCACCGTTCCGGCCCTGCCCGACAGTCTGGTCGCCACACCGGACCTATCCATCGTCGGCAATTTCTCGCTGTTCGGCGGATTCGAGCGGATCGGGTTGCTTGCTGCCCTGCTCATCGTGTTCACCCTGATGCTGGCCGACTTCTTCGACACCATGGGAACGGCGGTCGCCGTCGGCGCCGAGGGCAAGCTGCTGGACAAGAATGGCAACCTGCCCGGGGCGACCCGCGTCCTGTTCGTGGACTCGGTTGCTGCGGCTGCCGGCGGCGCGGCCAGCGTCTCCTCGAACACGACCTACATCGAGTCCGCCTCCGGGGTCGCGGACGGTGCGCGTACGGGCCTGGCCAGTGTGGTCACCGGGGGCCTGTTCCTGGTGGCGATGTTCCTGTCCCCCCTGGTCAGCATCGTCCCCTCGGAAGCGGCCACCCCGGCGCTGATCGTTGTCGGCGCACTGCTGGTCAGCCAGATCCGCAACCTCGAGTTCGACGACCTGTCGCTGGTCATCCCGGCCTTCTTGACGATGGCGTTGATGCCGTTCACTTTCTCGATCACCAACGGCATCGGGGCCGGCTTCATCAGCTTCGTCGTGCTGCGCTTGGCCAAGGGCCGGAGCAAGGACATCCACCCGCTGATGTGGATCTCGGCCATTCTGTTCGCGATCTACTTCTTCATCGAGCCGATTCAGCAACTCATCGGCTAGCCGCGAGGTCAGGTGTATCCCCGGCGGTGCCGTTCGATCGTAAGGTAAGCTAACGATCGTAATGGGACGAACCACACTCGATACTGCTGCCCTGGCGCATGACCTACGCCTGGCTGTGATGCGGCTGTCCCGCCGGTTGCGCAGTCAGCGGGCCGACACCTCGCTCACCCTCACCCAACTTGCCGCGTTGTCCACCCTGCGCGCCAAGGGCCCGCTGACCCCGGGTGAACTGGCCGCCTGTGAACGCGTGCAGCCGCCGTCGATGACCCGCGTGCTGGCCACCCTCGAGGGAGCCGGCCTGGTCGTCAAGACCAGGCACGCGACCGACGGCCGGCAGCTGATCGTGCACGTCACCGACCGGGCCATCAATCTGCTCGATGACGAGATCCGGATGCGGGAGGCCTGGCTCGCGCAGCGACTGAACGAACTTTCCCCGGCCGAACGAGACGAACTGCGCCGGGCCAGCGCCATCATCGAGAGGTTGCTGGAGCCTTGACCGCGACGAAGGTCTCGCCCTCGCCGGCTGCGGCGCCGGCGCCAGCCACCGGAGCCTTCCGTTCGCTGCGGGTGAGGAACTTCCGGCTGTACGCCGGCGCCAACCTGGTCAACAACACCGGCACCTGGATGCAGCGCATCGCCCAGGACTGGCTGGTCCTGCAACTGTCGGACAGCGGCTTGGCGTTGGGGGTCGTGACCGCACTGCAGTTCGCACCGATCCTGGTGCTGAGTCTGTACGGCGGCATGCTTGCCGACCGCTATGACAAGCGCCGTTTGATGATGCTCACCCAGGCGACCATGGGCCTGGCGGCGTTGGTACTGGGTCTGCTCGTGGTGACCGACCGGGTTGCGCTCTGGCATGTCTTCGTGATCGCCGGGGCACTCGGGGTGGCCGCGGCGATGGACATGCCGATCCGGCAGTCCTTTGTCTCCGAGATCGTCGGCACGGACAACCTGGCAAACGCGGTCAGCCTGAACTCCGCGATCTTCAATGCAGCTCGGCTCATCGGCCCCGCCATCGCCGGGCTCATGATCGCGGTCGCCGGCGACGACACCGGGCCGGTGTTCCTGCTCAACGCCGGAACGTACGTGGTGACGATCCTGGCCCTGCGGTTCATGCGTACGGCGGACCTGTCTCCCTCACCCGAGGTCCCTCGTGGACGTGGGCAACTGCGGGCGGCGCTGACGTACGTGAACCGCCACTCCGACATCAAGGCAGCCATGGTCCTGGTGTTCGTCGTGGGCACCTTCGGCCTGAACTTCCAGATCACGATGGCGCTGATGGTGACCGATGTCTTCGGCCAGGGAGCCGAGGCCTTCGGGTTGCTGTCCACGGCCTTTGCCGTCGGGTCGCTGACTGGCGCCCTGCTGTCGACCCGCCGGGTCGGGCGCCCCCGGCAGCGCACGCTCTATCTCGCTGCGCTGGTTTTCGGGCTGTTCGAGGTGGCCTCGGGGCTGATGCCGGTCTACTTGGCTTTTGCCGTCGTACTGGTGCCGACCGGAGCCGCCGCCCTCACGTTCATGGTCGCGGCGAACTCGTTCGTACAGCTGGGTATCGACCCGACGATGCGGGGCCGCGTGATGGCGCTGTACTTCATGGCTTTCATGGGAGGTACGCCAGTGGGCGCGCCGGTCGTGGGCTGGATGGGGGAGAACCTCGGTGCACCCGTGGCACTGATCGCCGGAGGCGCCATCGTCGCCGTGGCCGCCGTCTTCCTCGGGTTTCTCGGTATTCGTCAACGTGGCCTTCGTGTGCACGCATATGTGTTTCCTCGGCTCAATCTCAGACTCGAGACGCAGGCGCGATCGACTCCCTGAGTCGGGGTTCCAGCTAGCTCCGAGGCCCCGGCCAGGGCCGGTCCTTCATCACCATCTGGAGTCACCGGCACACATGCCGTAGGAATTGGCGCCCGGGCCGCCTCGATCGGCGCCGGCTCAGGCTTTAGTATTAGCCGTCCCGTTCCCGTAGCTCTGAGTAAGGGTTCTCGCTGCATGTCCGCTATTGATCACTTTGCCTTCGGCCTCCTGACGCCGTTGCTCGCCTACGCGATGTCCAGCGCTGGCTCGTTGCTCGGCCTTCAGTGCACCGCCAGAGCGCGAGGCACCAGTGGGCAATCCAGAGCCCGGTGGCTGTTGCTGGCGGCGGTGTCCATCGGCGGCACCGGGATCTGGGTGATGCACTTCATCGCGATGCTCGGGTTCCGCGTCGAAGGCATCGAGATCAAATACGAGGTCGGTCTGACGCTGCTGAGCATGCTGATCGCGATCGTCGTCGTCGGCGTCGGGCTCTTTATCGTCGGGTTCGGCGGGAGTCGGCGTAGCGCGCTGATCGCAGGCGGCGTCATCACCGGCCTCGGGGTGGCCAGCATGCACTACATGGGGATGGCCGCAATGGCGATGGCCGGACACGTCGACTACGACGCCCTCCTGGTCGCCGCCTCGGTGCTGATCGCGGTCGTGGCGGCGACCGTGGCTCTCTGGTTCACCCTGCGGGTTAAGGGCCAACTGATCACCGCCGCGGCCGCCCTGGTCATGGGCGTGGCGATCAGCGGCATGCACTACACCGGGATGGCCGCCATGGAGGTGCGTGGCGATCCGGACTCTGCCGTTCCTGCCGGCGCCAGCGCCTTTGACTTCCTGCTGCCGCTCGTCGTGGGCATCAGCCTGCTGGCGGTTATCATGCTAGTGATCATCGGACTCTCGCCCACCGAGGACGAGTTGAACTTCGAGCAGGAGTTCAATCGGTCCTTGCAGCACACCTCCGCGGGCGCCGGCTCGGCGTCCGGACAGTCATCTGGCCAGTCCGGCCAGGAGGGCCGGGACGGTTACTGGCTACGCGGGCAGGGCCCGAACTAGGACGCGAACGCGCGCCAGTCGCCGACGCCGGTCAACAGGGCGGCCGGACCTGGCCCGTACCCGAGCCCGGGCGCGTCAATGCGCAGCCGGGGCCGGCCGGGTGTTGTGGGTGGACAGCTCGCCGTCGCGCATGGCGAACACCGTGGTGGCGCGTTCCCACACCACGGGATTGTGGGTGGCGATCAGGCAGGCGCAACCTTGGGCTGCCAGCCGGGTGAACGCCGCGAACAGGACATCGGACCAGCCGGCGTCCTGGTGCGCGGAGGGTTCGTCGGCCAGGACCACCATGGGCTTCAGGAGTAGCGCGCGGGCCACCGCCGTACGCTGCTGTTCTCCGAGGGAGACCTGATCGGGATACCGGGCGGCCAGATGGTCGATTCCGAACTCGGCCATCAGGCCGGCCGCCGGTTCGATCATCGGTTGCACGCCGCCGGACAGTCGGGCCGGCATCAGCACGTTGTCCAGGATGGTGAGTTCCTCGAGCAAGCCGAGGGCCTGCGGTACGAGCGCGACCCGGCCCCACGGCAGGTCCTCGGGTTCGCTGGCTCCGAGCGTCTCGTCGAGGATGAGTTCGCCGGCCTCGACCTGTTCCCAGCCGCACAGGACGTTGAGCAGCGTGCTCTTACCGGACCCGGACGGGCCGATCAGCGCGACAACCTGTCCCCGGTTGATCGACAGGTCCACGCCGCGAAGGGCATGGACGGTTTCGGCGCCGCGCCGGAAGGACTTGACCAGCCCCGTCGCGGTGATCAGCGCGCCATGCCGGCTCATCGTCGATCTCGGTTCATGTGCTTTCCTCCACCCGGCCGTGGTCCAGGCGCAGCAGGTGGTCTGCGATCTCGACCACGCGGGGGTCGTGCGAGGAGATCACGAACGCCACGCCTTCGGCGCGCAGATCCCGGAACGCCTCCAGGACCCGATCGGCCGCGGCAGAGTCCAGTTCGGCGGTTGGTTCGTCGGCGATCACGATGGCCGGGTGTCCGATCACCGCGCAGGCCACGGCCAACCGCTGCTGCTCTCCACCGGAGAGTTGGTGCGGCGTGTGACGCAACCGGTGGTCGAGTCCGAGGACCACTAGCAGTCGTTCGATCTCGTCCGTAGCGGTCCGGATGCCCCGCAACCGGGAGGCCAGCTTCACCTGTTCGCGGGCCGGCAGGTAGTCCAGCAGATTGTCGATCGGGTTCTGGAACATGTACGACACCGAGGAGCGCCGTAGGGCTCGCCGCTGCCGGATCCGCAACGAGGCGACGTCGCGGCCCTCGACCAGCACCGAGCCCGAGGTCGGCCGGTCGACGCAGGCAAGGAGTCTCAGCAACGATGACTTGCCCGAGCCGGAAGGTCCGGCGATGGCGGTGATCCGGCCGCGCGGGAAGTTCTTGGACACGTCGACGAGCGCATGCACCTCTTCGGTGGCGGTGCGGTAGACCTTGCCGACCCCGACGACCGACGCGGCCGCCGTATGAGCCGGATCGGCGAGCAGGATGCTGGCTGCCTCGCGGACGGTACGGTCCCTGGCACCGTCAGCAGCGTCGTCGAAAGACGAATCGCCCCAGTGGAATTCCCAGGACGAGTCCGATGGCCGGTTATCCGCCAAGGCGTAGCACCTCCGCAGGGTTGGCCCGATCCGATCGACGCTGGGCGTACACAGCGGTCAGGAACGCCACCACGATCGCGGCCACGGCGATGGCTGCCAGGGTGATCCAGGGGATGGCCAGCAGCGGACTGGGCTCGCGGATCGGGTCCACATCCAGCCGTCGGTAGGCCATGGCGCAGGCCGCGGCCGCCAGGCCCACGCCGACGATTCCGGCCACGACCAGGACGCTGCCCAACTCAGCCAGCAACGACCGGAAGTGCGTCCACCGGGACAGGCCCATCCGGCGGGCCATCGCATAGGAGGCCGTGCGCTTGCGCTGCCGAGTCTCGAGATAGAGCAGCAGGCCACCGATCGCGATCACCCCCACGAATGCGGCCAGCGCCTGCAGGTAGCCGAAGGTCCAGGAGACGCCCAGGAAGTTGGCCAGCTCGAAGACCTCGGTGGTGGTGAACACCCGGAACAGTCGAGCGTCCTGCTCACGGATCGCGGCGGCGGCGGGTTCTGGATCGCCGTTGGTCCAGATCTCGTACCGCAGGTTGGCCGACTGCGGCACCCCGGCGCCGACCAGCCGGTCATCGAGCAGGAGCAACGGCTCGGCCGTGCGCCGCCCGGGGAGCACGTCGGCCACCGCGACGACCTCGGCTTGCAGGGTCAACGCCAGGTTGTTGCCGCCGAGATCCAGCCGGATCGGGCCCAGCGGTATGCCGCCGGCGGCGATCACCGGAATCCGGTCACCACCCCGGTCGGCCAACATGGCCAGCATCTCCACGAGGTCCTGCCCGGCGAAGCTGTCCTCCCAGTAGGCCTCGCTGGCGAAGTCGTCCGGATCGACGCCCAGCGCCGTCGCCTCGGCCCCGTCGACGAAGGCATCCTGATACCGCGCCACCAGCGTCCCGGCGGCGTCCAAGGCAGGCGTGGCCTCGAGGGCGCCGAAGCTGGTCACCGCCCGCTCGGCACCCACGCTGGTCAGCGCCTTGCTGTCGACGGTCCGCTGGCTGGAGGCGGTCAGGGTCGCGGAGTACGTCAGAACGGCAATCGGAAGGCACAGGGCGGCCAGCAGGCTGGCGCTGACGACCCGATTCGCGGTGAGCTGGTTGACCGCGACAAAGGCGGCGGGTGACCAGCCGTGAGCCCGCCGCCGCAACGCCGGTAGGACCAGCATGATCAGCCGGACGACGAGCACCGCTGCACCGGCCAGGAACAGCAGCGGGAAGGAGACCAGCAGGCCATTGACCTGTGCGACGGTGCCGTCGAAGACCACGGCCTCCTGGCTCTGCAGCTGCCACCAGAGGTAGCCGGCCACCCCGAGCAGGATCAGCTCGTACGGAACCAGGCCGAGCCAGGACCGCTTGGCTCCGATCGGCTTCTCGGTGAAGTTCCGGGAGCGGATCCCGGCCACGGCCGACAGCAGAACGAGACCGATCACGAACCCCGCGATCGTGGTCAGGATGGCGCTGCGCAGTGCGTCCGGATCGAGATCGTCGGCCGGGCCGGCAAGGGCGATCAGACCCCGTGCGAGGTAGTAGCCGGCCACGGTTCCCAACGCAGCTGGGATGAGGAGTTCCAGCGCCGCCTTGACCGCGAGCGCGCCAGGACCAACCCCCCGGGAGGACAGCAGCCGGACCTCGCGCAGCCGCCGGTCAGCCCAATAGTTGCCCGCGGCCATCACCAGCAGCATCGCCAGGATCGTGCCGGCCACCGCCGTCGGGATGACCGGTCCACGCAGACCGTTCTCTAGGCGCTGCGAGCGATCCAATAGCTTGCCGAGTTCTTCGCTCTGGAAGCTGTCCTCGCGGAAATCGCCCGGCCGGGTCGGATCGCCGGAGATGCTTCTTGCCTCACGAAAGGCGGTGTCCTGGCTGGCCACGTTCCCGGCCGCCGAGGTGCTGGTGACCGTGTCCGGGTCGACTGGCACCTCCCACATCCGGACTGAGGTCTCGTCGAAGGCCCCGAACCCGTCCCGGGCTGTGTTGACGTTGTCGTGGGCGATGGCCAGGGCATAGAAGGTCGTCTCATCCGTGGCGATCACGAGATCGGCCGGCGGGGTGTTGGCGTTGGTCTCGTTGTTGAACAACGCCGAGTACGAGCACCAGAACTCCCGTACCGGCTCGTCGTAGAGGTTCTGATAGATCCCGACCACCGGGACGCTCGCCCCGTCGGCCTCCAGGTCGTCGCCGACGCTGATCTGATCTCGCTCCGCCACGAAGGACGGCACATAGACCCCGTTTCCGGATCCGGAGTCCAGAACGGTGACCTGATCCACCGCACCGGGGCGATAGAACGGCCGTACGACTCGGGTGTTCTGCGCGATGGGCGCCTGGCCGTTCTCGGTGAGAACGGACTGCGCGCCGATGAAGATCGGACTGCTGTCCACCCCTTGCCGGGCAAGGGCTTGCGGATAGGCCTGGTCGGTCTGCGGGGTGAACTCCGGCCGGCCCTCGCCTCCGTTCCCGGGCCCGAAGAAGGGCCCGAGGTAGGTCTGCGTCCCGATCATCGGGTACGCCGCGTTGTCGCACCGGTCGTTGATCTGCTGCTGCAGGGACGCCGAACTCGCCGACGAGAGAAACAGCGCAGCCGAGGCTGCCGCACAGGCGAGGATCGCCGCCGCCACCGCCACCGCGAGAAAGGCGCCCGGCTGACGCAGACCGAGCATCGGGGCCCTGACCCACGGGGGAAGGAGGAGCAGGCCGCGCGCGGTACGCGGAGGACGGGTGTCCCGGCCGCCTCCGTCGGCTGACGGTACGGGTTGTGCGGGGGTCAGCTTCTGGCTGGTGGCCGGCTCACCGGCGCGATCTTCGACGATCGACGGCAACGGCCACCTCCCGGATGTCCTTGAGCCCAGGCGCTGTTCCGGCCAGTTCGCCGGACCGCAGCAGTTTCCGAGAGAATACGGTCACTGCACCGACGTGGTACCCGCCATGTGATCGAGCTGTGGTCTGTCCTGCTTGCGCGGGTACGGCGCTCGGCCGGCGTCGGCGCGCCCGTCAGCGAGGTAGAGCGCGCCTGCCTGCTGTCGCGCGTGGTCAAGCGAGGTAGTGCGCCACTGACCTCGGTCCAGGCCAGCCCCTGATCTCTACCGAGGCAGGATGACCGATGTGGCCGCGCCGATCGAGATCCGAGACTTCGCCGATCCTCGACTCGACGACTTCCGGGACCTGTCCTCTGCCGACCGTCGACCCGACCGGTCCGGCGGCCCGGCTCTGGTGATCGCCGAAGGGGTCCCGGTCGTACAGCGCCTGCTTGCCTCGCCGTACCAGGTCCGGGCCGTCCTCGGCGTGTCTTCGCGGATCGAAGTCCTGGGCACCGAACTGCGCGACGTTGCGGCACCGGTGTACGTGGCCTCGGCCGAGGTGATGGCACAGGCGGTGGGATTTCACCTCAACCGGGGAGTCCTGGCCAGCGCGGATCGGCTGCCGGCACTGCCCGTCGAGACGTTGATCGGGTCGGCGAAGCGGATCGCTGTACTCGAGGGCGTCAACGATCACGAGAATCTCGGGTCGATCTTCCGCAACGCGGCCGCATTCGGGCTTGATGCGGTGCTGCTCGCGCCGGGCTGTGCCGATCCGCTGTATCGGCGCGCGGTGCGGGTCTCGATGGGCCACGTGCTCGCGGTGCCCTTCACCGAGCTGGCGGCCCCGTCTCCGTCCCCGCCCTCGTCCCAGATGTCGGCCTCGCCCCGGTTCGCACGCTGGCCGCGGGCGATCGCGGAACTGCGGGCCGCCGGGTTCGCGGTGCTGGCGATGACGCCCGGTCCCGGCGCACTGGTGCTGGGTGATCTCGATCCCGCGCAGCATCCGCGTACGGCCGTGCTGGTGGGCGCCGAGGGGCCCGGGTTGAGTCAGGAGGCGTTGGATGCGGCCGACCTGCGGGTACGGATCCCGATCCGCGCCGGAGTGGACTCGATCAATGTGGCCACCGCAGCGGCGATCGCCTTCGCCTACCTCGCCCCCGCTGTGAGCCCAACTTCATCGGACTGAAGGACGCCTTCTACCAATAGGTTTGATACAGGGCGTCCTTGACTCCAGATGACGTGCCTGATGCGGTGGCTCAGGTGGGGTTCGTCGGGTTGGTCAGGCTGAGCTTGCCGAGCAGTTCTTGGGCGGCTTGGGCGTGGCTGGGCATGCACATCACATCGTAGGTGCTGGCCACTACCTGGCTGGTCGAGGTGAAGTCCCGCTTGCCCCGGGTGGCGGCGTACCCGATCAACCCGAAGATGAGCCCGAAGACGGCCCCGTAGAACAGGCCGAAGAGCGCCAGCGTGAACAGCTCCCGGTTACCGGGTGCGAATAGACCCAGCAGCAGGCCGACGAACAGGCCGAACCAGGCACCGCTGGCGGCCCCGGCCAATGCAGCGCGGGCCCAGGTCAACCGGCCAGTGATCTGCTCCACCATGCGCAGTTCTGAGCCGATGATGGTCGTGTTCTCCACGGGGAACTTGTTGTCCGACAGGTAGTCCACGGCGCGCTGGGCCTCGGCGTAACTCCCATAGGTTCCGATTCGCATTCCGTCTTTGGGCATGTACACAGATCCAGCCATGCGGGCCAGTCTTTCACGCGCTACACACCCCCACAGCGTCAGGCGAGACTGTCCCGCCATGCGGTGTGCAGGTCGGCGAAGCGTCCGGAGCCGGCCAGCAGGTCGTACGGCGAACCGTCCTCGATCAGCCGCCCGGCGTCCATGACCAGGACCCGGTCGGCAATCTCCACTGTGGACAGTCGATGGGCGATGATGATCGCTGTACGGTCGGCCAGGATCGTGCCCAGGGCGCGTTGGACCAGCCGCTCGCTGGGTACGTCGAGCGAGCTGGTCGCCTCGTCAAGGATCAGCACCGCCGGATCGGCCAGAAAGGCGCGCGCGAAGGAAACCAACTGGCGCTGCCCGGCCGAGAGCCGACCGCCGCGCTTGCGTACGTCGGTGTCGTAGCCCTCTGGCAGTCGCTGGATGAACTCGTCGGCCCCGATTGCGCGGGCCGCGTGTTCGACCTCGGCGCGGGATGCCCCTGGGCGACCGAAGCCGATGTTGTCGGCCACCGAGCCGGAGAACAGGAAGCTCTCCTGGGTCACCATCACCACGGCCCGACGCAGATCTTCGTCGGACAGCCGTCGCAGATCCACCCCGTCGAGAGACACGCTGCCCTCACGCGGATCGTAGAACCGACCCGCCAAGCGGGCCAGCGTCGACTTCCCGGCGCCGGTGGCCCCGACCAGGGCGATTGTCTGGCCCTGCGGGATGTGCAGATCGAGCTGTGGCAGCACGATCGCGTCGCCGTACCCGAACTGCACGCCGTCGAAGCGCACGTCGCCGTGCGCTTGCGCCAGCGGCTCCGGGTCCTGCGCGGGGGCCACACTCGACTGCTCCTCCAGGACACCGGACAGTTTCTCCAGCGCCGCTACCGCGGACTGGTAGGAGTTGTAGAACATCGCCACGTCCGACATCGGGTCGAAGAAGCGGCGGATGTAGAGCAGGAATGCGGTCAGCACCCCGATCTGCAGGTCCCCGTCCATCACTCGGATGGCGCCGTACATCAGCACTCCGACGGTCACCAGGTTGCCGATCAGCTGGACCCCCGGCACGAAGATCGACATCAGCCAGAAGGCCCGGTCCTGGGCTTTGCGGTTGTCCTCGTTCAGCGTGCGGAAGATCTCGGTGTCCCGCGGCTCCCGGCGGAAGGCGTGCACTGCCCGGATCCCGCCCAGTGACTCGACGAACTGGACGATGACCATCGCGACCGTCTCGCGGGTACGCCGGTAGGCCTTGGCCGAGTTCTGCTGGAACCAGCGCCCCAGGAGTAACAGCAACGGGAAGGCCAGCATCGTGACCAGGCCCAACGGTGGATCGAGGACGATCAGCACGATGCCGATCGTCATGATCGAGAACAGCGCGGTGAGCAAACCGTCCAAGCCCTCGTCGAGCAACTCGTTGAGGGCGTCGACGTCAGAGGTCAGCCGGGAGATGACCCGGCCGGAGGTATACCGCTCGTGAAAGGCGAGGGGCAGGCGCTGCACATGGCTGAACACCCTGCGGCGCAAGGTGAGCAACATGTCCTGGCCGATCGCCCCGGTGCGCTGCAGAAAGGCGTACCGCAGGATCGCATCGGTTCCAGCCGCAAGCAGCATTGCCGACCCGATCCAGATCAACGGTGCCACGCTGCCGTCGTCCATAAGTGCCGGGAGCGCATTGTCGATGCCCAGACCGACCAGCCAGGGCCCGGCCAGCCAGGCGAGGTTCTGCACGAGAATGACCAGTAGCAGCCAGCGCACCTGCCGCCGGTGCGGACGGACCAACTCGCCGAGCAACCGTCGGGACCTGGCCCGCAGGAAGACGCCGGCCGCCGACGGCAGATCGTCGACATCTTCGGTGGCGATGCCCCGCCAGTCTCGTTCCGCCGCATGATTTTCGGACGCGCCCGTGTCGGGTCTGCTGTTCTGATCCGTGGTCGTCATCGACCGACCCCCTCGTCCTGCATCTGCCGGCTGCCACCGTCGGCTGCTTCGTCGCTGTCGTCGTCGCCGCTGTCGTCGCTGTCGGCGCCCTCGTCCTCGGTCTGGGCAGACAGGATCGAGCGGTAGGCCGGCACGGTCGCGAGCAGGTCGGAGTGCCGGCCGACATGGGTGATCGTCCCGCCGTCCAGCAGGGCCACCCGATCTGCCAAGAGCACCGTCGAGGGACGATGGGCCACGACCAGGGCGGTGGTACCCACCAGGACTCGGCGCAGGGCCTCCTCGACGAGGGACTCGGTGTGCACGTCCAATGCCGACAGCGGATCGTCGAGCACCAGGACGGTGGGGCGGCCGAGCACAGCCCTGGCCAGGGCCAGGCGTTGACGCTGTCCTCCGGACAGGCTCATCCCTTGCTCACCCAATCGGGTGTCCAGACCCCACGGCAGGTCGTACACGAAGGTGGCCTGGGCGATCTCGATCGCCTCGGCGACCTCGTCGTCTGTGGCCTCGGGGCGGCCGAGGGTGAGGTTCTCCCGGGCGCTCATCGAGAACAGCGTGGCGTCTTCGAACGCGGTGGCGACCTGGCTGCGCAGTTGACTCACCGGGAGGTCGCGGATGTCGACCCCGTCGATCGTGATCCGCCCGGCGGTCACGTCGTACAGCCTCGGGACGAGGGCGGTCAGTGTGGTCTTGCCCGAGCCGGTCGCGCCGACCAGGGCGACGGTCTCGCCGGGGATGATCTCCAGGTCGACGTCTTGCAGCACCGGTGCGGTCGCGTCGGGATAGGTGAAGCCGACTCGTTCCAGGCGCAGCCGGCCGGCGCCCAGGCGCTGCAAAGGTCCGTGGGGCGGGTCGAGAATCGTCGGTTCGGCGTCGAGCAGTTCGAAGATGCGATCGGCCGCCGTGGCCGCCTCGAGGGTCGAGGCGAGCAGCCAGCCGATGGACAGGATCGGCCAGACCATGACCGTGAACAGGGCGATGAAGCTGACCAGCGTGCCGAGTGTCATCGCGCCACCGGCTACGGCGAAGGAACCACCGACGAGCACGCCGGCCAGGACGAGTTGGGGTTGTAGCTCGAAGATCGCCCAGATAAAGGCCAGCAGCTTGACCTTGCCCAGTTCCAGGCCCTGCAGGCGGACAGCCTTGGCATCGAAGCGGCGAAACACCAGGTCGCGCCGGCCCAGCGCCTTGATGATCCGGATACCCAGCACCGATTCCTCGACGTCGGTGGCGGCCTCACCCTGCTGATCCTGGACCTGGCGGGAGACCACGTTGTAACGCCGCTCGAAGCGCACGCCGACGTAGATGAGCGGGATTGCGGCCACGGCGCTGAAGATGCCCAGCGGCCAGTAGATAACGATCAGCAGAATCATGATGACGATGCAGCTGACGATGTTGACCACCAGGAAGATCGCCGAGAAGCCGACGAAGCGCCGGATCGACGAGACGTCGCTGCTGGCGCGGCTCAGTAGCTGTCCTGAGGACCACCGATCGTGGAAGGCCACGGGCAGCCGAAGCAGGTGGGCATAGATGTGATCGCGCAGGTCCCGCTCCATCGCGAGGCTGGACTTGGTCATCGCCCAACGCCGCAGGAAGAACATGAAGGCTTCGGCAACCCCGAATGCCAGCGCTAGTAGCCCGAGCGGGATCAAGCCGGCCTTGTCCCGGTCGTCGATCGGCCCGTCGATCACGTCCTGGGTGATCAGCGGGATCGCGATCTGGACCAGCGTGGCCCCCAGCGCACCGAACAAGGTCAGCAGAACCAGACCGCGGTAGGGCCGGATGTAGGGCCACAACCGCTTCAGCGAGCCGAGTCTCGGGCCCGCCTCCGGGGTAGTGGGGGATACCCCGAGGTCCTTGGCCATGGTGAATCCGAGGCTACGTGGCGGCTCCGACGCTGACGATCGAGTTTCGCTGTCGGCGGATTGGGCGGCTGTCGCCAGAACTATCCATGAGCTAGTCGCCGTCAAAGCCCAGTGTGGTCCCA
>Ga0183260_10002172_pt1 | contig 16259 bp, 11 predicted proteins | sample AntDrymUQ4972206_2_FD_129768 | JGI IMG/M metagenome (GOLD analysis project Ga0183260, IMG submission 129768) | Polar desert sand microbial communities from Dry Valleys, Antarctica - metaG UQ497 (22.06) (version 2) (version 2) | ecosystem: Environmental > Terrestrial > Soil > Desert | place...
CAGGCCGGCGAGGGCGACCAGCTCGCCCCGCACCTGCGCCTCGCGCGAGGCACCGCGCAGTCGGCGCATGGCGAGCGCCCACAGCGGGACCAGCAGGTAGAACGTCAGCTCGACGCACAGCGATCAGGCTTGCCCGATGCCGCCAATCACCGTGTCGGACCGGTAGATCTGGGCAAAGCCGTAGTAGGTGAAGATCCCCGATCCGCTGAGCACGCCTGGGACGCCAAGGACGAGTACGACCACGGTCAGCGCCACCCAGTAGCCGGGGACGATGCGCAGGAACCGTCGCCATGCGTACGCGCCCACGGCCGGAAGCGCGTCGCCGCGCAGCCGCGCCAGCACGAACGGGCGGTAGAGCAGGAAGGCCGAGATGCAGAAGAACACGACTACTCCGACGTTGAGCCGCGCGGCATAGGGCGCGAGGGGGCTCTGCGGCCGTACCAGGAGAAAGCTCTGGTAGAGCGCGTGGAATGCCACGACGCTCAGCGCGGCGATGGCCCGCAGCGAGTCAAAGAGCGGAAAGCGGGTCGCGCGAGCGGTCATTTGGACGCGAGCATCTTAGGTGCAGCATCCGCCCCTGCCGGATCGAGTCGCCCCAGTCCTAGACTGTCGGTCGTGTCCGGACACTCCAAGTGGGCCTCGATCAAGCACAAGAAGGCGGTCGTCGACGCCCGCCGGGGCCAGCACTTCACCAAGCTCGCGCGCGCCGTCACCGTGGCCGCGCGCGAGGGCGGAGGCGACCCCGAGGCGAACCCCTCGCTGGCCACCGCGGTCCAGAAGGCCCGCGACGCCTCCATGCCCAAGGACAACATCGAGCGGGCGATCGCCAAGGGCACCGGGGAGGGCGCCGACGCCGACGCCATCGAGTCGGTCGTCTATGAGGCCTACGGGCCGGGCGGAGTCGCGCTGCTCATCGAGGCGCTGACCGACAACCGCAACCGCACCGGCGCCGAGGTCCGCCACGCGCTCACCAAGCACGACGGCGCGCTCGGCGAGCCCGGGTCTGTTGGTTACCTGTTCGACAAGCGGGGGGTGATCGTCGTCGACGCGACGCGCTACGACGAGGACGACCTCATCGTCGCGATCGACGCCGGCGCCCTGGACATCGCGATCGACGAGGACGTCTTCGAGGTCGTCACCGAGCCCGGCGAGCTGCCACGGGTCCGCGCCGCGCTCGCGCAGGCCGGCGTCGAGGTCGAGAGGGGCGAGGTCGCGCAGGTGCCCAAGAGCCGCGTCCCTGTCGAGGAGGACAACGCGGCGACCCTGATGCGGCTCATCGAGGCGCTGGAGGAAAACGACGACGTCAACGCCGTGCACGCCAATTTCGACGTCAGCGCCGACGTGATGGAGCGCGTCGCCGGCTGAGCGCCGGCGGGAGACCTCGCCGCCGGCCACCATCCCAGGGGCCAGGGCAGCGGGCCGCTAGGCCGTGGTCCGGGCGCCGCTCTGACGATGCCCGTAGAGGAAGCCGAGGAGCTGCTCCACGACGGCTGGATCGAACTGCCTGCCGGCGTTGTCGAGCAACTGGTCTACGGCGTCCTTGTGGTTCATCGCCTGGCGGTAGGGCCGGTCGGAGGTCATTGCGTGGTAGGCGTCGCAGGCCAGGATGATGCGGCTGCCGATAGGGATCTCCTCGCCGGCGAGCCCGTCGGGATAGCCCGAGCCGTCGAAGGACTCGTGCTCGTGGCGGACGATGCGCGCCACGCCGCCCATGCCGGTGACTGCCCGCAGGATTCGCTCGCCGATGGTGGGGTGCTCGCGCATGAGCCGCCACTGGTCGTCGTCGAGGCCTCCCGGCTGGTTGAGGATGTCGTCGGGGATGGCGACCTTGCCGATGTCGTGCAGGAGCGCCGCGGCGCGGACGCGCGAGACCTCCGCCTGGTCGAGCCCGAGGCCGCGCGCGACCTCCGTGGCCATCGCGACGACCGACTCGGAGTGCTCGCCGGTGTAGCGGTCGCGCTCGAGCAGCGCCATCGCGAGCGCGGAGATGACCTCGCCGCGGCCGTCCTCGGCCGGGGAGAGGTCTCCGCCACCGGTGTCGGCGGCCAGAGCGCGGCCGCCGCCGGCCGCGCGGGCGGCGTCGAGGGCCCCGGCGGCCTGGCCGAGGATCTCCTGGGAAGTTTGGGTTCGAGTGAACGCGGCGACGCCGACCGACGCCGAGACGCTCGAGATCGGCCCGGCCTCCAGCGCCTCGAGCTCGAGCAGGATCCGCTCGAAGGCCCGCAGGGCGCCGAGGGTGTCGGTCTCGGGCATGACCAGGGCGAACTCGTCGGCCGCCGTGCGACCGACGATGTCGTGGGCTCGGGTGTACTCGCGGATGACTCCGGCGACGGCGACGAGCAGAGCGTCCCCTTGGGCGAAGCCCGAGCGGGCGTTGATCGAGCGGAAGCCGTCGATGTCGAGTACCGCAACCGTCAGCGGGCGGCCATGGCGGCGGGCGCGCTGCATCTCGACCTCGAGCTGGCTGCGAAGGCGGCCCAGCGTGATGAGCCCGGTCACCGGGTCGCGGCCGCCCTGGCGCTCGAGCAGGAGGTCGAGCTCTGCCACCCTGCGGCGTGACTGCTCGAGCATTCGCTCCAGCTCCACCTCTCGTTCACGACGACCGAGCATGCTTTCTCTGTCGGGTGTGAGGGGCGTGAGCTTGCGGCGTTACGCGCCAGCATGGACGAAGGAAGGACAGAGTGGACGGATGGTTGGTCCGCGCGGCGACCGAGGGGGCGGGCGGCGCGCCGTTCTGCGCCGTCTCGACCGCGCGAGGCGCCGTCCAGACGGCGCAGAAAGCGGGCTGGGGGAAGGCATCCGACCCGCTCCGGAGAATCCCGAGCGAATGGTCGTCCTCGGCATCGATCCCGGCACCGCCGCGACGGGCTATGGCGTAGTCGCGCGCCGCGGCGGGCGGCTGCTCGCCCTTGACGGGGGCGTGATCGAGACCTCGGCCGGCACGCCGCCCGCCGACCGGCTCGCCTTCATCTTCGACGGGGTGGCCGCGCTGCTCGACGAGCACGCACCCGAGGCGATGGCCGTGGAGGAGCTCTACTTCGGCGCCAACGTCCGCACGGCGTTCGCCGTCGGCCAGGCCCGCGGGGTCGCGCTGCTCGCGGCCGGCCAGCGCGGAATCGTGTGCGCCGCCTACACGCCGCAGCAGGTCAAGAGCGCGGTGTGCGGCAACGGCCGTGCGGAGAAGGGGCAGGTCCAGACGATGGTCGCCCACCTCCTCGCCCTCGAAGACCCTCCAACCCCCGACCATGCGGCCGACGCCCTGGCCGTCGCCATCTGCCACGCCAACCGGGCGCCGCTCGCCGCGGCGCTGGCGAGCGGCCGCTCCCCCGAGCCGCGCCGCTCTGCCCAGCCGCAGGGCCCGACCGAGCCGGACCGCTCGCCCCAGCTTCGCCGCTCCGCCCAGCCCGCCGCGCCAGCCCTCGCATGATCGCGCTCGTCTCGGGGACCGTCGCCGTCCGCCGCGCCGACCACGTCGTCGTGGAGTGCGGCGGGGTCGGCTATCGCCTCGCCGTCTCCGCCGAGACCTTGCGCCACGTGCCCGCGGTCGGCAAGCCGGTGACGCTGCACTCCCACCTCGTCGTACGCGACGACGCGCTCGCGCTCTACGGCTTCGCCGCCGAGGAAGAGCGAGATCTCTTCCTGCTCCTGATCGGTGTCCAGTCCGTGGGCCCGAAGGTGGCGCTGGCCGTGCTGTCAGGCGGCCCGCCGCGGGAGCTGGTCGCCGCGCTGGCCGCCGGGGACGTTGGCCGTCTGCAGGCGGTCCCGGGGATCGGCAAGCGCACCGCGGAGCGCATCGTCGTCGAGCTGCGCGAGAAGGTCGCCGGCGAGCTGAGCGTCGCGCGCATCTCGAGCACTGCGCCAGACGATCCGCGGGCGCTCGCGCGGGAAGGGCTTCTGAGCCTGGGCTTCACCCCCTCGGAGGCCGAAGAGCTCCTCGCCGGCGCTGCGGGCGAGAGCCCCGAGGACCTCATCGCCCACGCGCTCAAAGCGGCCCGCTCGTGACCGAGGGCGCCCGTATCCAGACCCCTGATCCGGTCCCTGAGGCGGCCCGCATCCAGACCCCCGACGCGATCCCCGAGGACGACCTCGATCGCTCCCTGCGCCCCCGGCGTCTCGAGGACTTCATCGGCCAGGCGGCGGTCAAGTCCCAGCTGGCGGTCTCGATCGAGGCCGCGGGCGCCCGCGGCGAGGCGCTTGACCACGTCCTCCTCGCCGGTCCGCCCGGTTTGGGAAAGACCTCGCTGGCCCAGATCGTCGCGGCGGAGCTGGGGGCGCCCTTCGTCCAGACGGCCGGGCCGGCCCTGGAGCGCAAGGGCGACGTCGCCGCCTTCCTCACCGCGCTCGAGCCGCGCAGCGTCTTCTTCGTAGACGAGATCCACCGGCTGCCCAAAGCGCTGGAGGAGACCTTCTACCCGGCGATGGAGGACCACCGACTGCCGATCACCGTCGGCCAGGGCGCCGGCGCGCGGGTGGTGACCATCGATCTGCCGCCCTTCACGCTCGTCGGCGCGACCACGCGGGCCGGCCTGCTGACCACCCCGCTTCGCGACCGCTTCGGCATCCAGCACCGCCTCGAGCACTACGCGCCCGACGACCTGGCGAGGATCGTCCGGCGCTCGGCGGCGATCCTCGGGGTGGCGATCGACGACGCGGGGGCCCGCGCCATCGCCGCGCGCAGCCGCGGCACGCCGCGGGTCGCCAACCGCCTGCTCAAGCGCGTGCGCGACTACGCCCAGGTGCAGGGCGACATCGCCATTGACGGCGATGTCGCCACGGCGGCCCTCGATCTGCTCGAGGTCGACCACGAGGGCCTGGACCGCCTCGACCGCGAGATCCTCCACGTCATCTGCGAGAAGTTCGGCGGCGGCCCGGTCGGCCTGAGCACCCTGGCGGTCGCGATCGGCGAGGAGCGCGACACGATCGAGGACGTCTACGAGCCCTACCTCCTCCAGCGCGGCCTCATCCAGCGTACCCCGCGGGGCCGGCAGGCGACCGCACGCGCGTGGGCGCACCTGGGGCTGGAGGCGCCGAGGAGCGCGACCCTGTTCTGAGCCCGGATCCGCCGATCCTCGCGGTGAGACGGCTCGGGATGCCGTCGCCGTGCGGCCCTGGCCGCTTCCCCGGGGGCTCAAGCGGCCTTTAGGTGATGTTCGTACCTTATCCCGGTCTCTATCTTGGTCTCAGCGATGGCCCACCTCTTCATCTGCCCCAACTGCGGCAACCGCTCGACCGCGAGCGAGCGCACCGCCGGCTTCCGCCGGGCGCCCAAGGGCTGCTCGCGGTGCGGCTTCCCGTTCCTCTTCGAGCTCCTCGACGACTACTATCCGGCGCCCGACGCGGCGTTCTTCGTGCTCGACCAGGAGGGCAAGGTCATCGGCTGCGGCCGGGGCTCCTTCGAGCTGACCGGCCTCAAGGAGGAGCGGGTGATCGGGCGGCCAGCCAACGAGGTCCTGGGCCTGCGCTTCACGGACGGATCAGACCACGTCGGGACCGCGCTGGAGTGGGGGGTGCGCGTCCTGTCCAAGCCCGTGGAGGTCAACGCCGAGGGCGACCTGCCCGCCAAGGCGACCGCCGACCTCTTCCCGGCCTACGACGACGACGGCGGGCTGCTGATCGTGCTCACGCCGCAGAAGTAACCGCGGGTAGCCTGTAACGCTGACCCTCCCGCCGTCCCCATGACCGACCGCCGCCGCAACCTCTTCATCCTGCTCGCCGTCCTCGGGCTGCTCCTGGCCTCGGCAGTCGTCATCGCGCAGAAGAAGACGCGCCTCGGGCTCGACCTGCGTGGCGGCGTCGAGCTGGTCTACCAGGGCAAGCCGACGCCCCAGGTCCCCCAGGTCACCCAGGAGGCGCTCGACCGGGCCATCGACATCATTCGCGAGCGGGTCAACGGGCTCGGCGTCTCCGAGAGCGAGATCCAGCGCTCCGGACGCGACCAGATCTCGGTCGGGCTGCCGGACGTCACCAACGCCGGCCGGGCCCAGCAGCAGGTCGGCAAGGTCGCCCAGCTCTTCTTCTACGACTGGGAGATCAACGTCATCGGGCCCGACGGCCGGCCCGATCCGACCAACCGCCAGGTCACCGACGTCCCCGTCCCGACGTTCTTCGACGCCGTCCAGCGCGCGGCCAAGCGCCCTCCCCAGTCAGACGCCGACAACACGACCAACTTCCAGTGGTTCGTGTTTGGCAAGGACCGCAAGCTGCTTGCGGGCCCCGAGGAGACCACGTCGGCCGAGAGGCCGCCCCCCGAGCTCTTCTCCGAGCTCCCCGGGCGCCGCCAGCCGCCCGGCAGCCAGGTGCTCAAGATCGCGCCCGGCACCGTCGTCGTCAAGGCCGAGCGGCCCGACAAGTTCCCGAAGAACCAGCCCTACGAGCGCTTCTTCGTCCTCGACGACGATCCCGAGCTCTCGGGGACCGACGTCAAGAACCCCGAGCAGAACTTCGACCAGGGCGCGGGGGGCACCGGGGGCCCGATCGTCACCTTCGAGTTCTCCAAGAAGGGTCGTCAGCAGTTTCAGAAGGTCACGCGACGCGTGGCCCAACGCGGCCAGCAGCAGGCGGACCCGGGCCGCCTGCCCCAGGACAACTTCCAGCACTTCGCCGCCGTGCTCGACAACGAGGTCGTGACGCGGCCGTTCATCAGCTACACGGAGAATCCCGACGGAATTGACGGCCGCAACGGCGCCCAGATCTCTGGCGGCTTCACTATCACCAGCGCCCAGGACCTCGCTCGCCTGCTCAAGACGGGCGCCCTGCCGATCAAGCTCGAGCTGATCTCCCAGTCCCAGGTGTCGGCGACGCTGGGCAAGCAGGCGCTCGATCAGGGGCTCCTCGCGGCCATCGCCGGCCTCGGGGTCGTCATGCTCTTCCTGCTGCTCTTCTACCGCGTGCTCGGGGTGATCGCGGGCGCCGCGCTCGTGGTCTACGCGGTCTACTTCTACGCGATCATCAAGCTGATCCCGATCACCCTGACGTTGCCGGGGATCGCGGGGCTCATCCTCACGATCGGCGTCGCCGCGGACGCGAACATCGTGATCTTCGAGCGCGTCAAGGAGGAGATCCGGGGGGGCAGATCGATCCCGTCGGGCATCGCGACGGGCTACAAGAAGGGCCTCTCGGCGATCATCGACGCCAACGTCGTGACGATCATGGTGGCGTTCATCCTCTTCGTCCTCGCCACGTCGGGGGTCAAGGGCTTCGCCTTCGTGCTGGGGATCGGCACCCTGGCCTCCCTGTTCACCGCGGTGCTGGCGACCTCGGCGATCCTCGGGACGCTGAGCCGCTCGCCGTTGCTCGGGCGCCCCAGCGCGCTGGGAGCGGGGCCCCAGAAGCGGCGCTGGCACTTCGACTTCATGGGCGCCTCGAAGTGGTTCTTCTCGATGTCTGGCGTGATCCTGCTCGTCGGCGCGCTGGCGATCGGCGGCAAGGGCCTGAGCTTCGGCATCGACTTCGAGTCGGGCACGCGGATCACGACGGGGCTCCAGCGCCCGGCCGACGAGGACCAGGTTCGCTCGGCGATGGAGGTCGCCGGCTACGGCGACGCCAAGATCCAGCGGGTCGACGACCCCGAGCTCGGGCGCAACGTCTTCCAGATAGCGACGGGGACGCTCCAGCCCGACCAGGTCACCAAGGTCCGCTCCGAGCTCGACCAGCGCTTCGGCGTGGGCAACAACTTCTCCAACAGCTCGATCGGGCCGACCTTCGGCCAGACGGTCGCGCGCAGCGCCCTGATCGCGATCATCGCCTCGCTCATCGTGATCGCGGACTACATCGCCCTGCGCTTCGAGTGGAAGTACGCCGTGCCGGTGCTCATCGCCTTGATGCACGACATCCTCATCACGGGAGGCGTCTACTCGCTCACCGGCCGGGAGGTGACGACGTCGACGGTCGCGGCGCTTCTGACCATTCTCGGCTTCTCGCTCTACGACACGATCATCGTGTTCGACCGGATCCGCGAGAACGTTCCGCGCATGCCCCGCGCGGCGTTCTCGCAGATCGTCAACCGATCGATGGCCGAGGTGCTGACGCGGTCGCTGGCGACGAGCTTCTGTACCGGCTTGCCCGTCCTGGGGCTGATGCTCTTCGGCGGCGAGACGCTCAAGGACTTCGCGTTCGCGCTGCTGGTGGGGACCGCGTCGGGCACCTACTCGTCGATCTTCATCGCCGCGCCGGTGCTCACGCACTGGAAGGAGCGCGAGGAGACCTGGCGCCAGCGCCTGGAGGGAGTCAAGCGTCGCAGCGGCGGGGCGGTGCCCGCCTACGCGGGCGCGACTCGCGGGGGCGAGCCGATCGACGTCGATCCCGAGGCCGAGGGTGACCGGCGGCGGCAGCGCCGGCCCGGCGGGCTAACGCCCGGCCAACCCGAGGAGGTCTCGGCGGAGGAGTTCGAGGAGATGGTCCGCGACATCGCGCCCGAGGTAGAGGCGGCGCCCACGCCCAAGCCTGCCGCGCCGAGGCGCGCGCGCGAGGCGGCCCGAACGGGCGCGACGAGCACGACCGGCGCCCGCCGCGCCCGGCCGGCGGAGGAGCAGCCCGACGGCCGCGCCGAGGCACAGGCCGCCCTCGGCCGTTCCGAGGAGACCGACGGATACGGCGAGGTTCCCCCGGCTCGCGACGCGACCGCCGAGGAGGTCGACGCGGCGGCGCCCAAGGAGCAGCGCGCCAAGCCCAAGCGCCAGCGCGCCAAGCGGCATGGGAGGCGGCGCTGATGGGCATGCTGGCCTGGGTGACGATGGGCCTAGCCATCTGGCACTTTACGATCTTCCTGCCCGATCGCGAGTGGGGCGGGATCATCGGCGCGTTCCTCGGCGCGGTCATCGGCGCCGCCCTCTTCGGCCTCGCCGTCAACGCGTTCTCCATCCCCGGCCAGGACGACACCACGATCGTGACAGCGCTCGAGGCGATCCCCGGGGCGCTGATCGGCATCGCGGTGATGTACGCCGAAGGCGTTCGCCGCCACCGCTCCTGACCCCGCCCGGCCGCGCCTGGTCGCGTCATCGCCAGTTCACGTGCAGAGCACGCTTCACTGGCTGCTTCCTTGCCAGGCACGGGTGGCGCGGCCAGGAGGCCTGAGCTCACGCTTGCCTCGTCGCTTCTCCGCCTCGTTCCGTCGGGGCTCGGTCGTACGGTGGCCCGATGCTCCCCCGTCTGGAGATCCCCGCTTACGACTTCGCGGCCGCGCAGCGCCTCGAGCGCGAGCTCGGGGTCAGCCACGTTCTCGCGCAGGTGCTGGTTCGGCGTGGCTACGCGGAGCCGGGGTCGGCACGGGCCTTCCTCGCCGCCGACGAGGCCCACGACCCCTCGGCGTTCGAGGGGATCGAGAATGCCGTCGCGACGATCCTGCGCCACGTCGACCGCCGCTCGGCGATCGTCGTCCACGGCGACTACGACGTCGACGGAGTGTGCTCGACGGCGATCCTGGTCCGGGCGCTGCGCTCACTGGGCGGCGAGGTCGGGTGGTTCATCCCCAGCAGGGTCGACGACGGCTATGGCCTGTCGACGGGGACCGTCGCGCGGCTCGCAGCCAAGGGGACGGCGCTGCTGGTAACCGCAGACTGCGCCATCACCGCGGTGGAGGAGGTCGCCGCGGCACGCGCGGCGGGGATGGATGTAGTGGTCACCGATCATCACGCTCCGCGAGCCGACGGCGCGCTTCCCGACGCTCCCATCGTCCACCCGGCGATCGGCGGCTATCCCTGCACCGACCTCTGCGCCGCGGGGGTTGCCCACAAGCTGGCGGCTGCACTCCTGGGGGCCGCCGGGCGCGACCCGGCCGGCGCCGACGAGGACCTCGACCTCGTCGGCCTGGCCACCATCGCCGACGTGGTGCCGCTCCGGGGCGAGAATCGGCGCCTCGCCCGAGCTGGCCTCCGGGCGCTCGCCGCAACCCCGAAGCCCGGTCTGCGCGCGCTGATGCGCGTCGCCCGCGTCGACCCATCGGGCCTCGACGCCCGTGCCGTGGGCTTCCGCCTGGCGCCCCGTATCAACGCGGCAGGGCGCCTCTACCGGGCCGACGCGGGCGTCGAGCTCGCGCTCACCCATGACCCTGAACGCGCGCAGGCGATCGCCGCCGAGCTTGACGCCACCAACGCAGAGCGCCGTGCGGTGGAGGAGCGCACGCTGTTCGAGGCGCAGCGGCTCGCTCGCGAGGCGGACGAGCGGTGGGCGGAGCGGGCTCGGACTGGAGACGACGAGGGCCCGGCGTCGGGCCCCTTGAACGGAGCTCGGGCAGGAGGCGAGGAGCTGCCCACCTCGGGCCCGTTCGCGTACGTGCTCGCCGGAGAGGGATGGCACCCCGGCGTCATCGGGATCGTCGCCTCGCGGATCGCCGAGCGTCACCACCGGCCAGCCGTGCTGATCGCGCTCGAGGGCGCGCGCGGCATCGGCTCGGGACGAAGCATTCCCGGCTTCGACCTCCTCGGCGGCTTACACGCGGCGGGGGAGCACCTCGCCCGATATGGCGGCCACCGCGCCGCCGCGGGCCTGGAGGTGGAGCGCGACCGGCTCGACGCCTTCCGGGCCGCCTTCGAGGCGCACGCGCAGGCGACGCTCGCGTCAGAGGACCTCATCCCGGTCGAGCGCGTGGACGCCGTCGTGACGGGCGACGTCCTCGGCGCCGGCCTCGCCGAGGAGCTCGAGCTGCTTGAGCCCTGCGGCGCCGGCAACCCGTCTCCCACCCTGCTCGTGCCGGCGGCGACCTTCGCCGATCCGCGGCAGATGGGGGAGGGCCGGCACGTCCGCTTCACCTTGCACGCCGGCGGGATCCAGTCGCGGGCGCTGTGCTTCGGCAGCGCGAGATTGCCCGTCGAGGAGGGAGCGCCGGCCGACGCGACCGTCCGCCTCGAGCTCAACGAGTACCGCGGAGCAGTCGAGCCCCGCCTCGTCCTCGGCACCGCCCGGCCGTGCACGCCACCACCGATAGAGATCGTCGGCGAGCCCGAGGACTACCTGGCAGCCGCGCTCGAGGAGCTCGACATGCCGATCGCAGATGAAGCGGTTGGGGTTGGTGGTGGCACGCCGCTCGCGAGCGGAGCGCCGGCGGTGGGTGGTCCAGCCGCGCCGCTTGGGGCTGAGGTTGCTGGTGGCACGCTCGCGAGCGGAGCGCCGGCGGTGGGTGGTCCAGGCTCGCCGCTCGGAGCCGCGGTTGGATCGCGCTCGCTCGTCGACCGCCGTGGCGCCGGGGTGGCCGGCGTCGTGAGCGACCTGGTCGCCTCGGGGGAGCCGGTCCTCGTGGTGTGCGCATCCGTTCCGCGGCGGCGCGACGGCCTCGCGCAGCGGCTCGGCGGCTTTGGGCTGTGCTCCTACGAGGCGCTCGCCCGCCGGCCCGAAATCGCCGCCCCCGCCCGCCATGTGGTGCTGCTCGACCCGCCCGTCTCGCCCGCGCCACCCGCCCTTCCGGGTACGGGATGGACCCACCTGGCCTGGGGTCCCGACGAACTGGGCTTCGCGCGCCGCATGCACGAGCACTCCTACGCGCTGCGGTCCGAGGTCGCCGCGCTCTACCGCGCGCTGCGGTCCGCCGGTGGGGTCGAGGGGGCCACGCTTGCGGCGACGCTGCGCGGCGACGGAGCGCACCCGCGCTCCCCAGAGCACGCGGGTCGCCTGCTCCGGGTACTGGACGAGCTCGGGCTCGTGGAGGTCGACCGCGCACGCCGCACGGTCGCCGTGCCGGAAGCGCGCCGGACCGCGCTCGACCGCTCCTCGGCCTTCCGGGCGTACACTCGACGCTACGAGGACGGACTGCATTGCCTCGACGAGTCGACAGCACGAGCAGCCTGAGCAAGGAGCTCCTGGAGGGGGCAGACGCCGCCCCCGGCTCAGCCACGTCCGCGCGCAAGGGCAACGGCGCGGCCGGCGCGGCGGGCAAGGCCGGCGCGGCGGGCAAGGCCGGCGCGGCCTCCGCGGCCGGCGCGGAGCCGACCCTTCCTCAGCGCCGGCCCGTCGACACGCTCGCGCGCGAGGCGGCGGCCCCCCCGATCGCCCGGCCGGAGCTCGAGGAGCCCGAGCGTCGGCTGCTCGGCGACCTGATGGCCATCGTCGTGGAGCACGCGGCCGAGACGGCGGTCTCGATCGACCGCGATCAGGTCGAGCGCGCCTTCGTCTTCGCGTGCGAGCACCATGCCGACCAGCGCCGTAAGTCGGGCGAGGACTTCATCACCCATCCGGTGGGCGTCGCGAGGATCTGCGCCGGGATGCGGCTGGACACCGAGACGCTGTGCGCCGCCCTCCTCCACGACACCGTCGAGGACACCACCGCCTCCCTCGAGGAGGTCTCAGAGCAGTTCGGCGAGGAGATTGCCGGGCTCGTAGACGGCGTGACCAAGCTGACCGGGATCACCTTCCAGTCGCGCGACGAGGCCCAGGCCGAGAACTACCGCAAGATGATGGTCGCGATGGCGAGCGACATCCGCGTAGTGCTCATCAAGCTCGCCGATCGCCTCCACAACATGCGCACGATCGGCGCCATGCCCAAGCAGAAGCAGATCGACAAGGCCAAGGAGACGCTCGACATCTACGCGCCGATCGCGCACCGCCTGGGCATCCACGCGATCAAGTGGGAGCTCGAGGATCTCGCCTTCTCAACGCTTCACCCGCGGAAGTTCCGCGAGATCAAGGACATGGTCAACCAGCAGCGCACCGAGCGCGAGCGCTACGTCGCCAAGGCGGGCGACTATTTGGCCAAGGAGCTCGAGGCGCTCGGCATCGAGGCCGAGATCTCCGGTCGCGCCAAGCACTTCTTCTCCATCTACTCGAAGATGACCAAGAAGGACCGCGAGTTCAACGAGATCTACGACCTCACCGCGATGCGGGTCATCGTGGACTCGGTGAAGGACTGCTACGGCGCCGTCGGAGTCATCCACTCGCTGTGGAAGCCGCTGCCGGGGCGCTTCAAGGACTTCATCGCCATGCCCAAGTTCAACATGTACCAGTCGTTGCACACGACGGTCATCGGGCCCGAGGGCCGGCCGCTGGAGATCCAGATCCGCACCCGCGAGATGCACGACATGGCCGAGTATGGGGTCGCCGCGCACTGGATCTACAAGACCGGAGAAGGGGCCGACGGCAAGGCCGGCATTCCCACCGATCACGACGGCAAGCTTCGCTGGCTGCGACGCCTGCTCGACTGGCAGCAGGAGCTCTCGGACCCCCGGGAGTTCATGGAGACGCTCAAGGTCGACCTCTTCGAGGACGAGGTCTTCGTCTTTACCCCGAAGGGCGAGGTCAAGTCACTGGCTGCGGGCGCCACGCCGCTGGACTTCGCCTACGAGGTCCACACCGACGTCGGCCATCACTGCGTCGGGGCCAAGGTCAACGGCAAGATCGTCCCGCTGCATTACGAGCTCCAGTCCGGCGACATCGTCGAGGTCCTGACCTCCAAGCGCGAGCGCGGGCCATCGCGCGACTGGATCGCGATCGTCAAGACCACGCGCGCGCGCAACAAGATCAAGCAGTGGTTCAAGGCCGAGTCGCGCAAGGACACCGAGCACACCGGCCGCGAGCTGCTCCAGGAGCACCTGCGCCGCCAGGGCCTGCCCTCCCAGAAGATCATCGGCTCTGGGCTCCTGGCCCAGGTCACCAAGGAGATGGGCTTCAAGAAGGCCGACGATTTCTACATCGCGCTGGGCGGGGCGAAGATCTCGCCCAAGGTCGTCGTCAACAAGGTCATGCAGCGCCTCAAGCAGGGCGATGCGGCCGAGGGCGAGCAGCCCACCGCTGCCGACGACCTGCTCACCGGCCGGCGCACCCGCGGCCGGCGGCCCAGCGCGTCCTCCTCCCAGTACGGAATCAAGGTGGAGGGCGTCGAGGACGTGATGCTCCGCCTGGCCAAGTGCTGCCGCCCGGTCCCCGGCGATTCCATCGTGGGCTACATATCGCTGGGCCGCGGGATCACCATCCACCGCGAGGACTGCCCCAACGCCGTCGCGCTGCGCAAGGACCCCGAGCGCTTCACGCCTGTGAGCTGGGACAGCGAGGGGGAGACCGCCTTCCGCGTGGAGATCCACGTCGACGCCTGGGACCGCCACCGGCTGCTCGAGGACCTGTCGCGAGGCTTCGCAGAGGCGGGCGTCAACATCCTCGAGGCCCGCTGCGTCGTCTCGGACCAGATGGTCCGCAACCGCTTCGTGGTCGAGGTGGGAGACGCCCAGGGGCTCGACTCCACGGTGACCCGGCTGCGCAACGTCGACGGCGTGTTCGACGCCTACCGCGTCACGCCGAGCGGCGGCTGACGGGGCGCCAGCAGGTCGAGCTGCTTGGTGTACGACGACGACCACATGGCCGCAGATCGCCGAACGGCTCGCAGCTAGCTGTGGCCTGCCTGAGGGTCGACGCGCTAGACGACGACTTCAAGCGCGACGCCACCGAGCTGAGGTAACTGTATATAAGTGACCTACAAGTGTGTATGCCCCTGTCATACAACGCGGCCCCGCGCTTGGGTAGCTGTCCCCAGCCGCAAAAGTAGCGGGGAGGGGCGCGGGCCACGGTGGTCCGTGCATCGCCCTGAGTTGTCGACGTTATGGCCGAGGGCCGCTAACGTGATCGCCATGAGCGACGGCCTGCGCTTCACCATCCGCTACTCAGACGGTGGAGAGGGCTGGACCATGGCGCAGTCGAGCAGGTCCCAGGCGCGATCAGCCAGGGTCGCACCCGCTCGGAGGCACGCGAGAACGTGATCGATGCATTGCGGCTCATGCTCAAGCCCGAGCCGGATGAAACCGCCGATCCAGATCGCGAGCCGCTCGAGCTGCCCTTGGCGTCTTGAAGCGCCGCGCACTCGAGCGCCATCTGCGCGAGCACAGCGCCGAAGCGAGGGTCCGCAACTCGTGAAGCTGTCCCCAGCCGCGAAGTAGACCGGGGGTGCAACGTCGCCCTACCCGCGCCAGTGGTCCTTGACGTATTCCTCGACCTCGATCTCGGGCAGTTCGCGGGTGCTGTTGCTCATGCGCACCCAGAACGCCTTGCGTCCGTCGCTCATCCGAGCGATGACCGGGACTGACGACCGCGCCACGTCGATCCTGCAGACCTCCTCGCCTACCACGTGATCGATCCGAGTCCGCGTCCGCATGACGGCGGAGTGCTTGAGCGCGTTGACGAGATGGGTCGTCAGCCAGTTGACCAATCCATCGGCATTGGCCGGCTTCACGAGTGACAGGTCATGGGCCAGGCCGATGATCTGACCGTCATCGCCGACGCCGATCAAAAGCGTTCCTCCGTCGGTATTCAAGAACCCGGCGATGGTCTTGACCAGCGCGTCCTCGATGCGCCTGTCCTTGCGCGCTTCGCGCAGGTTCCAGCGTGCCGTTGACTTGAACTCGACGCCGTAGGTCTCGTCCTTGGTGATCAGCTCCTCGCTCGCCACCGCAAAGAATGCCTTGTCGCCGCGAAGCTGCTCGGCGACCAGCTCCGCGAACTCCGGGTCGACCTTGATTCTCTCTACGACGGTCGTGGTCACGGTCTCGATGTCGATGCCCTCTGTCCCGGCCCCCATCCCGCCTCCCGCGCGCTCCACCGCCGGGACGACAGGCGCGGGCGCCTCGTAGACGCTGCCACCATCGTCGTGGAAGCTGGCGAAGATGTGGTTGAAGACGATCTCGGCCTTGCGGTTCCAGACCTCGCGGCCGTAGGCATCGGGAAGCTCGTCGAGGATGGTCTTGACGAGGCCTCGAGCAGCCTCGCGCGTCTCCGCCTTCCTGCGCCAGTCAAGGACGAGGCGATCCTGAATGTGCGCCATCAGCTTGCGCGCGACCCTCCTCACCTCGTCGCGCTGCTCCTGGCTCAATACCGGGTCCGGCTTGGTCAGCAAGTCGAACACGGCCAGCTCGGGCTCGGAGAGCCCCTCGCGCACGGTCCGCTGCTCCTCCTGCGACAGCTCGCGCGAGACCGCCTGCAGGCGGCGCAGCATCTCGTCCACGTTGAGGCTGCCCGCGTTGTACTCGTCGATCAGCGCCCGCAACCGCTCGACGAGGTCCAGCCGTGTCGGGTTTCGTCTCGCCGCTCCTTCGACCCGTGCTCTCAGCTGGCCGGCGAGGCGCTGGGCTGACGAGCGCTTCCTGCCCGCCAGGCGCGCGGCCAGGGCGTCGAAATCGATCGCGTTCAGATCGATCAGCGAGCCGGCATCCGCGCCGTCCGCCGCCGCGCGGATGACGTACTCCTCCGCCCCGACCGAGCGGTCGAGAAGATCCTGAACCGCTCCGGATACGTGCGACAGATCGGGTGCGGAGTCGAGCGAGCGAATCGTCTCCGCGAGGTTGCGAGCAACC
>Ga0183260_10002173_pt1 | contig 16259 bp, 15 predicted proteins | sample AntDrymUQ4972206_2_FD_129768 | JGI IMG/M metagenome (GOLD analysis project Ga0183260, IMG submission 129768) | Polar desert sand microbial communities from Dry Valleys, Antarctica - metaG UQ497 (22.06) (version 2) (version 2) | ecosystem: Environmental > Terrestrial > Soil > Desert | place...
CGGGCATTCACGCAAGGGGTCGTGCTGACTGGTCGGCGTTGAGCCCGAGTGCGTCACCAGTGGCGGGGTCGAAGAATCGGACCCGCGAGCTGTCGACCGCAATCGTGAGAGCAGATCCAGGCAAGATGTGAGCGCGCGCATCGACGGCGGCGAGCACGGTCGCAGGTGAGGTTCCAGCGGCGAACGGTGCATCCGACCCGTCGTCGTCACGGACGCTGATGGGCTCTGCGTCGACCATGAGGTGAAGCAAGGAGAGCCCTCCGAGGGTCTCGACTTCGGGCACCAGCACCTCTGCCGTCGCGGCCTGTCCAAAACCGGTGACATATCTTGGGACGCCGAGGTGTTCGGGTCTGATGCCCACGATGACTTTGCCGCTGGAGACACCCGCGGGGACCGGAACGGCCCAGGGGCCGGCTCGGGCCACCCGAGTCGCGCCATCTGCCTCGACGGTCGCAAGCAGTAGGTTCATCGGCGGAGTCCCGATGAAGCCGGCGACGAAGATGTTGGCGGGGAAGTCGTAAAGCCGTTGGGGGTTGTCGAGCTGCTGAAGCCGGCCGCGTCGCAACACCGCTACCCGGTCGCCGATGGTGAGGGCTTCCGTCTGGTCATGGGTGACAAACAAGAAGGTGCGACCGAGCTCACGGTGTAAGTGGCGGATCTCGCTGCGGAGCTGAACTCTGAGTTTGGCGTCGAGGTTCGACAGCGGTTCGTCCATCAAGAACGCGGAGGGACGCCGGACCATGGCCCGACCCATGGCGACACGTTGCCGCTCACCACCGGAAAGGGCGCTTGGTTTGCGGTGAAGCAGCGGCTCAATGCTCAGCAGGGCTGCGACCTCTCGCACGCGCTCGTCAATCGCCTTGCGGCCCATCCGTCGGGACTTGAGGGCAAAAGCCAGGTTCTGGTACGCGCTGAGGTGCGGATAAAGGGCGTAGTCCTGAAAGACAATCGCTAGATCACGTTCGCCAGGGGAGTCGTCTGTGACCACTCGACCCCCGATCGTCACCTCGCCCTCGCTCGGGCTTTCCAAGCCGGCGACGATGCGCAGAACTGTCGACTTTCCGCAGCCGGACGGCCCCACTACCACGAGCAGTTCACCGTCGGCGATGTCGAGGTCGAGATCGGCGACGGCGCGGGTGCCGTCGCGGAACGTCTTCGACACTCCGGCCAGACCGATCGCTGCCACTGACGGATCATATAGAGGCGCAGCGGTGTCCACCGCCAAAGGCGTCGGGACTCAAAACCGATGATGTCTTGTTGGGGTTCGTCGTCAAACTCTCGACTCTCGGTCTGAGAGGATGCAGCGGCAACGCCATGACCGGAGCGTAAGGAGGACGGATGAAGTATCGGACCCTGGGCAGGACCGGCCTGGAAGTGTCGGAGATCGGGTACGGCGCCTGGGGCATAGGGGCGTCCAACTGGGTCGGGGCGCAAGAAGATGATTCGCTCCAGGCTCTGCACCGAGCGATCGATCTGGGAATCAACTTCATTGACACTGCTCGCGGCTACGGCGACAGCGAGCGCTTGGTGGGACAGGTAGTCCGTGATCGGGCGGGCGAAGAGATACTTGTTGCCACGAAGGTTCCTCCGAAGAACGGCACATTCCCGGCTCCGGCCGGCCTCGACCCCGCTGAGACGTTCCCCGGAAGCCACATCCGGACGAGCCTGGAGGAGAGCCTGCGAGCGTCCGGACTGGATCGCTTCGACGTCTGTCAGTTCCACGTCTGGAGTGACGAATGGGTCGGTCGAGGCGACTGGTTGGAAACCATCGCGGCAATGAAACAGGAGGGCAAGATCGGTTACTTCGGGGTCTCCATCAACGATTACCAGCCCGCCAATGCGATCCAGCTGATTGAGACCGGCGAGGTGGACACCGTCCAGGTCATCTACAACGCGTTCTCCCAAGAACCTGAGGAACGCCTGCTGCCGGCCTGCGAGGAGCATGGCGTGGGTGTCATCGTCCGCGTCGCCCTGGACGAGGGTGGTCTGACGGGGCAGATCACCGCCGACTCAACGTTTCCCGGCGGTGACTTCCGCAACGCCTACTTCGCCGGAGACCGCACGGCGCAGGTGGAGCGCCGAGTGAACGCCCTGGTCGCCGACCTCGGCATCGACAGGGAACAGATCGCTGACATGGCGCTCCGCTACGTGCTAGAGGCGCCTCCCGTCTCGACCGTCATCGCCGGCATGCGGAGCGTGCGCAACGTTGAGCGCAACGCCGCCACCAGCGATGGTCGGCGGCTAACAGCCGAGCAGCTTGCTGTGTTCAAGAGACACCGGTGGGAGCGAAACTTCTACTCACCAAGGTAGTCACGCTGCGCGACGTAGCCTCCGCCTCCGCCACCACCGTCGGGATCCCCGCAACCGGCCAACCCCGCGATCAACAAAAATGCCATGACAGCAGTTCTGGCAACGCCGCGAGCCGTCGCACCCTCCCGATGCCGACGCGGCCGGGCTCTCGTCGCTGTGTGGGTATTCCTCATGTCGTTCTCCGCTCGTTCCGAGGTACGGCGAGGCCAGTTGCTGGCCGGAAGATTCGAGCCGTTCTGCACCGTTCCACCCTACGACGATCGCGGAGTCGGGCGGCAAGCGGCGCTCCGGCGAACTCTCCCCCCCGGCTGTCAGACTGTCGCTATGGATGCGAGCGTCAACAGCGCTTCGCCTCGCCGGTGAGCGGCAGAAGTTGGGTCGGCTCCGCCGCCCTCTCAGCCGCCGCGGTAGCACTCATGACAGCGATGTCGGTGCTGGGCTGGTGGCAATACACCGCATACGAGGAACAGCAGCGCGATGATGCCCGGACAAATCTGAGCCAACCACCTGTTGGGCTCGACGAGGCTCTGCGCCCCGACCAGGAGTTTCCCGCCGATGCCACTTCACGACCGGTGACCGTGCGCGGCACCTACGTCGAGGCCGAGCAGTTCTACGTGGAAGCCATCGAGGGTTCGCCGAAGACATACGCGGTCGCCACCCCATTGGAGACCGAGTCGGGTTCTGCGGTGATCGTCGTACGGGGGGCACGTGACAGGCCGAGCGCCGGAGTTCCTGACGGACGGGTGTTAGTCGAAGGCGTGCTCAGTCCGTCGATGCCGTCGGCCTCGCCGCTCGACGAGAACCGCATCACAGACGGGATTCGGACACCTGCTCTGTTGAGCGAGGTGAGCGCCGATCTGTACGCCGGCTACGTGGTGCTCACAGACAGCGTCCCGGCCGAGCCGCTCGAACGAGTCGTTCCGCCAGTTCCTGAACTCTCTCGCTGGGCCGGGATCCGCAATCTGCTGTACGCCGTTCAGTGGTGGGTGTTCGCGGGGTTCGTCGGCTTCATGTGGTGGCGTATCGGCTTCCCGTCACAGCCAGCGGACTCTGGCAGGGAGCGCGATCGGATAACCTCTGCGCCGTGAGGGGAGCTTTGCTGCGGTACCGGATCATGGCCTATCTCGTCGGAATCCTCCTGGTCGTTCTCATCTGTATCGGCGTGCCGCTCGACCACCTGCTTACCGAGGGCACGCCGCTGCAGGAGGTGGGCGCCTACATAACGACCTACCTCGGCGTCCTGCACGGCTTCTTGTACATGGTGTTCTTGGTGACGGCCGCCGACCTGGCCCGCCGAGCCCGCTTTCCGCTCGGTTTCACCGCGCTGATCCTCGTGCTGGGAACGGTTCCGCTGTTGAGCTTCTGGGCCGAGCGCATGGCTACCGAGCGAGTACGGCCTCAACTGGCCGAGTCCCGCTGACACCGTGACTCTGCCGCAACCGGTCTCAGCGCCGCAGTAAGCTTCTACAGGTCCTTCTTCTCCAGCGGTTCGTCCGGCGTGGTCGGCTCGTGCGACTCGACCGTCTCTTCTGAGGGGAACGGTGCGCTGGGCGCAGTGTCGGACTGGTCGTCGGGTGCGTCCGTGCTCAGCGGCGGAGCATCCGCCGCCGCGAGATGCGAGGTGGTCTCTACGGGGACCGTCTCAGTGCCGGACTCCGATTCTGCGAAGTCGGACGCAGGAGACCTCGAGCCATAGTCCGCGTGAGAGGCCGAGGCGCTGTCGCGGCTCGCGGTCCAAGCGGGGTCGGCATCCTTGCCCGTGATCTTCTTGTAGGCAAAGGCCGCAGCACCTCCGAGGCCGAGAAGAAGCAGGAGGTTGCGGATCTTGTGAGTCTTGGGTTCGGGCTGGGGTTCTTCGGCGAGCCCGAGCCGGTACGCCGCCTGGCGGCCACGGGCCTTGCCGGCTATGAGGGCACTTCCCGCAAGAGGACCGACCTTGTCCCGAGCGTCGCTCATAACGGGGGCGATCCTGTCCCGGGCGTCTTCCACCACAGGGACCAACCTCTCGCGCGCGTCGGCGACGACAGGAGCAATCTTGTCCAGCGCCTCGTCGACGGCAGGACCGATCTTCTCGCGTGCATCGACGAGGGTCGGCCCGACAGCCGCTGCGAGTGACGTCCACGCCTCGCGCGGAGCAGGCCCGAACTTGTCGCGGGTATGCCAAGACGACTCGGCCGGAGCCTCGACGGTAGTTGTAGTGATTCGGGTACTTCTCCTGAACACGGTGGAACCTCCATGACACTGTGTGTGCCGTCCATTGTCGGGCAACTCTTACCGGCTGCGTGTTTACCCTACCCTTGCCGCAACGGTGCTGATCCCGCTCGCCCGAGAGGCTTTGGTCGCGTGTAAGGATGGGTCCGCACGGCAGGTCGTCGTACCCACCGCCACGGCGCAACAACCTTCTTGCAATACCCACGACGAGCGGAAGCACTCACAGATCGAGGAGAACTTGTGGCCGACACCTATGCCACGCTGAAGACGAACCGCGGCGACATCGTGCTGCAGCTATTTCCCGACCACGCCCCCAAGACGGTCGCCAACTTCGTCGGCCTGGCCGAGGGCACGCAGGAGTGGAAGGACACAAAGACTGGTCGGCCCAAGAAGGACCGGTTCTACGACGGCCTTGTCTTCCATCGGGTCATCGACGGGTTCATGCTCCAAGGTGGCTGCCCGGAGGGAACTGGTCGCGGCGGGCCGGGCTACCAGTTCAAGGACGAGTTCCACCCTGAACTGAGCTTCAACAAGCCCTACCTGCTCGCGATGGCCAACGCCGGACCGGGCACCAACGGCTCACAGTTCTTTATCACCGTCGCTCCGACGCCGCACCTGAACAGGAAACACACCATTTTCGGCGAGGTTGCCGACCAGGAGAGCCGCGATGTCGTCGATGCGATCTCGACTACGCGCACCGGACGGGGCGACGCGCCCGTTGATCCGGTAGTGGTCGAGAGCGTCGAGATAGACCATCGCTGACGCCCACGACACGAGATTGGGCGGTAGATGAGCAGCATCGAACCGCCGGTGCCGGCGGCAGAGACAGTGCCACACTGCTACCGCCACCCGGAGCGAGAGACCTACATCTCCTGTCAGCGTTGTGCCCGCCCGATTTGCCCCGACTGCATGACTCAAGCCTCGGTGGGTTTCCAATGCCCCGACTGTGTGCGCGCGGGGGCAGCGCAGACACCGCAGGTACGGACCAGCTTCGGTGGGCGGGTGACGTCGGGGTCAGCCGCAGTGACGCTTGTGCTCATCGCGCTCAACGTCGCGGCGTTCATCATCGCGAATGCGACGGGCAAGTTGCAGGGAGAGTTCGGCCGACAACTGGTGCTGATCCCTGACGGGTCGATCTATCTTCCGCCGGTCGACGGCGTCGCCCAAGGGGCCTACTGGCAACTACTGTCGTCCACCTTTCTCCACTTCAGTTTCATCCACATCGCGTTCAACCTCTACGCTCTGTGGCTGTTTGGCTCATTCCTGGAGTCTCAGCTCGGTCGCTGGCGCTACCTCAGCCTCTACCTGCTGGCCGGACTAGCCGGTTCGGTTTGCGTGTACTTGCTGTCTGACGTCCGCAGCTTCTCGCTCGGGGCGTCAGGGTCAATTTTCGGGCTTTTCGGGGCCTCGCTCTTTGTGCTGCTGCGCCAACGCCGCGATGTGTCCCAGCTGCTGGTGTTGCTGGGGCTCAACCTGGCCATCACGTTCGCGTTGCCGAACATCTCTTGGCAAGCGCATCTCGGCGGTCTGGCCGCCGGCCTGGCGGTGGGCGCCGTCTTTGCCTATGCGCCTCGCTCCCGACGCCTACCCCTGCACATCGCGATCTTGGTGGTTCTCGCGGTCGCCTGCGTCGGTCTTGTCGCTCTGCGCACTGCTTCCCTCACTGCCTGAAGGCACGGCTTGCGGTTCTTTGCCCCCGGCGAGGTTGTCCACACTGGGGATAACTCATGTGGAGAACTACAGCGCTGTAAGTCCAGCGGGTTGATTCGCGATGAACGCCGGAAGAACCGGCCTCAGCCGGGGAGTCGCGCCGAACTCCATAACAGATCGGATCCTCCGCCAGCGGCCGACGAGCGAAGTGAACTCATCCAGCTCACTCCCACTTGGTGGCGAAGACGAAGCCGAGCGCGATGAACCCCATTCCCACCAGCAGGTTCCAGTTGCCCAGCTCAGACAGGTATTTGAGGTCGGGGGCAAGGTAATGGACCACTATCCAGAGCAGCCCGAGCAACCAGCACGCGACCATCACCGGCGCGACCCACCGCCCGCCGCCCATTCTGCGAGGAGTCTTGCTGGTAGCAGGTGCGGTGTAGACACTCTTCTTGCGCGGACGGGACTCGGGCACGTTCACTCCTGAAGGCTCGGACTTGCGCAGGCTAGCCTAGCCGGTAAGGCGACTGGTGCTGTCGCCGCTGCAGGCGCCAAGCGGCGCCCAAGTTGGAGGAGATCCGTTGGAAAGCCACCCGCACAAGGCGGCTGGTCGGCCCACTTGGCCAGATCGAGCGCGCAGGTGGATACGTAGAACTCCGGGCGCTGCAGGCTCGACCGGATGGCGCGTCAACACCTTGGTGGCGGCCGGCTGTGCGGGTCTGCTGGCGACGACGTCGATGATCAACGCCCGCGGCACGGATCTGCGCCCCGGTCGCCACACGGACCTGAGCGGGTTGGTCAGTCAACAGCGCAACCGAGTCGAGGAAATTCAGTCGTCCCTGCGCCAACTGCAGTCCGAGGTGGAGACCCTAGGAGCCCAAGTCGGCGGCGCAAAGGTCGAAGACGTCATGGGGCGGCTACGCCGACTGGAGGGTCCGGCCGGCTTGCGGCCCCTGTCGGGCAGCGGGCTCATCGTGGCTCTCGACGACGCCCCGCGCGACGACGAGGTTCCGTCAGGAGTGGACCCCAATCTGCGGATTGTGCACCAACAAGACATCCAAGCGGTCGTCAACGCTCTGTGGGCAGGCGGCGCTGTCGGCATCAGCCTGCAGGGCCAGCGAATCATCTCAACCACCGGCATCAAATGCGTCGGCAACACCGTCGTACTGCAAGGGGTGCCCTACTCGCCGCCTTATCGCGTCATGGCGGTAGGCAACCCGAGGACCATGTACGACGCCTTGAACGCGTCACCGGCCGTGCAGAGCTACCGCCAGTACGAGGCCGACCCTTACAACATCGGCTGGTCGCTTCGACGCTCCGAGAGGCTGCGACTGCCTGCGTTCTCTTCGCCGCTCGAGCTCAGCTACGCACAGCCAGCACGACTGCCCTAGCTGGACCGCCGTACAGGGCCGCCGTGGGGCCATGCCTAGCGGTCAGCGATTCCGGATCGGCCTGGAAGAGGGCGGCGCATTCTCCGGTGGCAGCGCTTGCGTCGCCTGTGGCTTCGGCGGCTTGGGAGGTTTGGCCGACTTGGTCTTGGTGGCGGTCGGCTCGGTCTCGGTGGTCTCGGTCTCCGTGGGCTCCGTTTCCGTGGGCTCCGTCTCAGTGGTCTCTGTCTCCGTGGGCTCTGTTTCGGTGGTCTCGGTCTCGGTGGGCTCCGTTTCCGTCGGCTCTGTTTCGGTGGGCTCTGTCAGTGTGGGGGTGACAGTCACAGTAGGAGTGGGCGTTTCGGCTGGACCGAGCGATACGTAAATGACAACGGAGCTACCAGCGACGCGTCGGGCGTCGGCGCGTGGTGTCTGCTTGGTCACGACTCCGAGTTCTTCGTCTGACGCGATGTCCGATGAGACCGGGTCGAAGCCCGCGGCATCGAGGATCGCGACTGCTTCAGCTTCGGTCTCACCGACTACGTCAGGGACGCGCTCGAGGCCGGCCGCGTAGTAGACCGTCACCTCACTACCAATCGGTTGGCTGCTGCCCTCGGGGGGGTCGGTGCGGGTCACCTCGCCTCGCCGCTCGGCGCTCCCTTCCTCCTCGACCGGATTCACGACGAACTCAAGCGCTTCGAGCTCCGCCGTCGCCTGCTCGAGGGTCAGACCGGACACTGGCGGCACGACCTCGGTGTCGGCGCCCGCCGATACCGTGACGTCTACTTCCCTGCCTACGTCGACAAGCTCGCCGGAGTCGACACTTTGCCGCAGCACCAGCCCCTTCTCGACGCTGGGGCTGCTGGCAGGACTGGTCTCACCAAGCTCGAGCCCCACGTCTTCCAGTTCTTCGCGGGCGGCAGGCACTGTGAGATTGACCAGCGAGGGAACCTCCACTTGCTCGACATCTGCCCCACCCACCAGACGAGGTATCACGACGAGGGAGGCGATGACGAGGGCCAGCAGTACCGCCAATGCCAGCCAGAGACCGGTACGACGACGCGGTGGGGAATCCTCGCGGTGAGAACCCACAGCAGTCACAGCGGTTGTCTGTGGGCGGGACTCGACAGGGACTGGCGCGAGGTGATGCTCGGTCTGAAGTGCTGTGGAGGCGACCGCGGCCACTGGTGCGAGCACCTCGCGCCCTTCCAGGGCCCTGTCGATGTCTGCGCGCATCTGTGCTGCGCTCTGGTAACGCTCGTCCACCGACTTCGACAATGCCTTGAGCGTGATCGCGTCGAGGGTCGGCGTGATCTCGGGATCGATGGCGGACGGCGGGCGAGGTTCCTCGCGAACGTGCTGATAGGCCACCGAGATGGGGGAGTCGCCGACGAACGGTGGACGGCCGGTCAGCAGCTCGTACAACAAGCAGCCGGTCGAGTAGAGGTCGCTGCGCGCGTCGACCTGCTCACCGCGGGCTTGCTCGGGGGAAAGATATTGCGCTGTCCCCACTACCGCGGCTGTCTGCGTCAATGACGAGGAGGCGTCGGCGATCGCGCGGGCGATGCCGAAGTCCATCACCTTGACGTCGCCTGCTGGAGTCAGCATCACGTTCGCGGGTTTGATGTCGCGGTGCACGATGCCTGCGCGGTGGCTGTAGTCGAGTGCGTCGAGAACCGACCCGGTGATTTCCAGAGCACGCTGCGGCAAGATCCTGCGGCCTTCACGCGAGATGTCGCGCAAGGTCCGCCCCTCGACGTACTCCATGACGATGTAGGGCAGCTGCAGGCCGCTGCCGTCGGCCGCCGGCTCCTCACCCGTGTCGTAGACAGCGACGATCGCTGGGTGGTTCAGGGAGGCGGCAGATTGCGCCTCCCGGCTGAAGCGGGTTTGGAAGGTCGGATCGCTAGCCAGATCCACCCTCAGACGCTTGATGGCGACCGGACGGCCAAGCCGCAGGTCGCGGGCCTTGCGCACCTCGGCCATCCCGCCGCGCCCGAGCAGGCCGGACATCTCGTAGCGCCCGCCGCCGATCGTGTTGGGTTCCATGCTCACGAGTCGACCTTCGCTGCCCAGCTGCTCAGCCTCATCACCCCTCGAGCACCGCCCTCATCACGTCGGCCGCAATGGGTCCGGCAAGACCACCTCCGGAGATGTCCTCGCGCTCGACGTCGGTCTGTTCGACGAGCACCGCGACCGCGACCTTGGGTGCATCCGCGGGAGCAAAGGTGACCATCCAGGCGTAGGGCGACCGGTTGACGCTGGAGTTGGCAGTTCCGGTTTTGCCAGCCACCGGCACGCCGGGGATGGCTGCTTGATCGCCGGTGCCACGCTCGACGACTGTCACCATCATCTCGGTCAGGTCGTCGGCGACCGACTCAGCGACCGCCTGATGCAGCACCTCGGCCTCGGCCTCCTCCAAGACATCGAGGTCGGGAGAGCGGACCCGCTGAATGACATAGGGTCGCATCACGGCCCCGCCGTTGGCGATTCCGGCCGACACCATCGCCATCTGCAAGGGGGAGGCCGCCACATCGAACTGCCCGATCGCCGAGAATGCCGTGCTCGGCTCGTCGATGTCGGCGGGGAAACGGCTCTCACCGGAGGGAAGTTCGTCGATGATGTCTTCGTTGAACCCGAACTGCTCAGCCTGCTGTTGGAGGGTTTCGGCGCCCAGCTTGAGGCCCAGGGACCCGAACGTGACGTTGCACGAGACGGCCAATGCCTGGGTCAGGGTGATCTTCTCGCCTCCGCAGTCAGAGCCGTTTTGGTTCTTCAGATCTGACTCAGTTTGAGGCAGATCCAAGCGGGTGCCCCCCTTGACGATGGTGTCGGGGGTGTAGCCGTTGCTGAGGGCTGCCGCGGCGGTGACCAGCTTGAATGTCGATCCGGGAGGATAGATCTCTTGAGTGGAGCGGTTGAGCATCACCTTGGCCTCGCTGTCGTTGAGTTGGTTCCAGGCTTCCTGGGCCTCGGCAGCGTCATGTGTGGCGAGTCGGTTGGGGTCGTACGTAGGCGTGGACACCATCGCCAAAATCGCCCCGGTCGACGGCTCCAGAGCCACCACAGCGCCTCGGGTTTCACCAGGCAGGGCCTGTAGACCGTCATACGCTGCCCGTTGAGCCTTGGGGTCGATGGTCAACAGGACGCTGCCACCCTGGGGTTGTTCGTTGCCGACCATGTCGATGACCCTGTTGACGAACAGGCTGGGGTCGCTGCCTGAGAGGATGGAGTTTTCGGTGTTCTCGACCGCACTCGTGCCAAAGATGCACGAGAAGAAGCCTGTGACCGGCGCGTACAGCTGCGGTTCGGGGTATTGGCGGAGGAACTTGAGATCGTCGCCCGAGGGAACGCTGCGCGCGACCGTCTCACCGTCGACGAGAATCGGGCCACGCTCGCGTGAGCACTCAGCATCGCGGGCCCGCTTGTTGCGGTCTCGGTCATTGAGCTCGTCAGCCTGCAGGACCTGCACGTAGTTGACGTTGAGCAGCAACAGGCCGAACAGCACCATGCAGCCGATGGCGAGAACACGGATGGGCCGGTTCATCGCACTGACACCACCTGTGTCTGCTCGTCAGGCGAGGGGAGGTGGACCTCTGTGACGGGTCGGCGCGCCTGGTCGCTGATGCGCAAGATGAGTGCCACCACGATCCAGTTCGCCAGCAGGGACGATCCGCCGTAGGAGAGGAATGGCGTAGTCAGACCGGTCAAGGGGATCAGCCTCGTCACGCCACCGAGCACGACGAAGACCTGCAGCGCCATCGCGGTCCCCAAGCCGACCGCAAGCAGCTTGCCGAAGGCATCTCGGCACACCACTGCCGTGCGCAGTGCCCGCTCGACGATGATGGCGTAGATCATGATGATCGCCATCAGGCCGGTGAGGCCCAGTTCTTCGCCGAGGGACGTGCCGATGAAGTCGGTCCAGGCGTACGACGTGATGTGAGGCGCGCCCTGTCCCCATCCTCGACCGAGAATTCCGCCCCACGCGAGGCCGTATTGTCCTTGGATGATCTGGCCGTAGACGTCCTCGTTCGAGAACGGATCGAGCCACCCTTCCACACGCGCCTGCACATGACTGAACATGACGTAGCCGAAGTAGGCGCCGCCTGCGAACAGCGCCGCGCCGACCACAAGCCAACTGGCGCGCTGTGTTGCGACGTAGAGCAAGGCGACGAACAACCCGAAGAAGAGCAGGGATGACCCTAGGTCCCGCTGGAAGACCAATACGGCAAGGCTGACCAGCCACATCGCCAGGATGGGCCCGAAGTCTCGTCCCCGTGGCAGGTCGATGCCGAGGAAGCGCCTGCCCGCGAGAGCCAACGCGTCACGCTTGAGCACGAGGTAGCCGGAGAAGAAGATCGCCAGACAGACCTTCGCGATCTCACCTGGCTGGAACGAGAAACCGGCGACCTTGATCCAGATCCGCGCACCGTTGATGTTGACTCCGATTACGGGCAGGAGCGGAAGCAGCAACAAGGCGATCCCCACAAAGCCCATCGTGTAGGTGAACGCCTGCAGTCGCCGGTGGTCGCGGATGAGGAACAGGGTCGCCACGAACGCCGCGACCGACACCGCTGTCCACATCAGCTGCTGGGCGGCATAGGTGTCTTTGGCGTCGTAGCTGGCCTGGCGCCCGATGTCGATGCGGTAGATCATGGCGAGACCGATGCCGTTCAAGGCGACCACCGCCGGCAGGATGACCGGATCGGCATATGCCGCTCTGATCCGCACAGCCACGTGGCCCACCAGCGCAAGTGCGACGAGCGATCCACCGTATTGCAAGATGTCTGGCGAGACTTCGTCCTTGGTGCCGAGCCCCACGAGGGCGTACGCCCCGACTCCGAGCAGCAGAGCCATGACGAGCAGCAGCAGCTCTGACCCGCGGCGTTTGCGCGGAACGAAGGTTCCAACCGGATACGACGGACTGCCCAGGGCGGAACTCATGCCAGATCAGCTTCCGGGGCAGGGCGGAGACGTCGTACGACGAGAAGACGGGTCACGGTGTTGCCTCGGGCAGTGGGGTGGCGCCAGAGCACTCCTCAGGCGAAGGGGCGTCCGAGTCCGTGCCGGTCGTCGGTGCAGCGGTGGTCGTCGTCGGTGCATCCGTCCTCGGTGCATCCGTCGGCGGTCTGCCCTTCGTGGGTGCGCCGTCGGCCGGCGTTGTCGCAGATGGCGTCCTCGTCTGCTCCTGAGGAGAACGAGTTGGCCTGATCTCCTTCGTCGGAGTCGCCTGTTCCTCTTGGGTCTGCGTTGTCGGGGCCTGTCTCTTTGCGGTGTCGGGTTGGCCGTCGGGACCGCTCTGCGTCAGAGAATCTGAGGACTTCTCCGCTCCGGAGCTGGCGAGCTTTCCGGGACTTTCAGAAGGGGTCCGCGCAACGGTTGTGCCAGGTGCGGCGGAGGTCGCCTGCGCAGCACAGCCGGCGGCGAACGACCGCAGCTCCGCCACGATGTGCTCGGCATCTGTGATGTTGTCGGCGTTCAAGCCGTCGATCACCTGGGTTCGGCGAAAGCTGGGTAGCTCGGACAGCAGGAGGTCTTGGGTTTCGTACACGCGATGCAGGCTCAGACCGGGGACACCAGCGTCCACACCTTGGTAGATGGCGACCTTGCCGTCAGCAGCAGCGACGTAGTACTGCTGCTGCGTCCAGCGGTAGGAGTACACGCCAAGGGCCGTGATGAGCGCCAGGCCGATCACGAATAGCAGGCCTCGTCGGAGCCACAGGAACCGCTTCGGGGCGCGAGGGGCGTAGCGAAGCTCCTCGGGGTCGATGTCGGGGTCAAGGAGGTTTTCCCCCTCGCCGGCACCGCCTGGTGCCCAAGCGCGCAGTCGGCGCCGGAGGCGACGCGGCTCATCGCCCGCCGCCCCCACGACCAGCGGAGTGTCCGAAGCGGGCTCCTCTACCACGTCGGCCACGACCACTGTGATGTTGTCCGTGCTCCCGGCTTCCAGGGCGAGCTGCGTCAGCTCCTCAGCAACGGACTGACCGGTCCCGACGGCGAGTACTCGCTCGATCCGGTCGTGGTCGACGAACCCCGACAGTCCGTCGCTGCAGAGCATGATGCGGTCGCCGGGCTCCACCTCATGAGTCGCGAGATCCGGCGCGTTGTCATGTCGACCGTCCAGGACCTTCAGGATCAGCGAACGGTGCGAGTGGGTCTTGGCTTCCTCTTCCGTGAGCTGGCCTTCGTCGACGAGGCTCTGGACCCAGGTGTGATCGTGTGTGAGAGCCAGAAGCTTGCCCTTGCGCCATAGATAGCCGCGCGAGTCCCCCAAGTGGCACATCCCGATCCGGTGGCCATCGAACAGCGCAGCTGTAACGGTCGTGCCCATTCCATCGACCGCGGGGTCGTTGTCGATCAGCTCCGCGAGGCGGTCATTGGCGCGACGGAGGGCCTGAGCCAGAGTTTCCAGCAAGTCGTCGGGCGGCGGCGCATCCAGCGACCGCAGGCTCTGCACCGCCACCGCCGAAGCGAGGTCGCCTGCTGGGGCGCCTCCCATGCCATCAGCAATCATCAGCAAGTGCGGCCCGGCATAGCCTGAGTCATCGTTCTTCTTGCGGGAACGTCCGACGTCCGACGCCGCGCCAAAGCGCAAAGCGAGAGCCATTCGGCTACTTCTTCAGCTCAGCGGTGGTCTTGCCGAGCCGAACCTGCACACCCGGTGTCACTACCGTGGGGGTAGCGATGCGGTGGTTGCCGATGTAGGTGCCGTTGGTCGAGCCGAGGTCTTCGACATACCAGTCGTCACCATGCGGCACAAAGCGTGCATGCCGGGTGGACACATAGTCATCATCCAGTCGAATCGTCGCGTCGGCACCGCGGCCCAGCAGGATCGGTTGGCCGTTAAGTGGCACGCTGACGCCGGCGTTGGCTCCCTCGCTGATCACCAGACGCGTTGGTGCGTTGGTGCGCTTGCGCCTGCTTGCCTTGGCTGGCTTCGCCGCCTTTGGGGGCTTCGCGGTCTTCGCCGCCTTCGCGGTGGCCAGCCGGCTCGGGTCAACCCGCTCACCGAACATGTCCGACTTGATTACCGAAACCGAGGACAGCACGAACAACCACAGCAGGGCGAGAAACCCGATCTTGATCAGAGTCAGTGTCAGCTCAGACATGCCCTATCGATCCTCAGGGGGACCCGGCGCCTGAGTGCGCGATGAGTAAGGCTGGTACGGCGGATAGCCAGTGCCGGGCTGCGGCTGCTGGTACGGCGGATAGCCGCTGCCGGGCTGAGCCTGCTGGTTTGGCGGTTGCACATACGGCGACGCACGTGGCGGCCCTGTCAGCGGTGGCTCGCCTGACGACGGACCTGCTTGCGGTGGCGCTGCGGAATGGTGAGTGGATCCGGCAGGTGGCTGATGAGGAGCGACCCGCTCATCAACGATGCGAAGAACGATGCGGATTGAGCCGATCTGCACGACCGAGCCATCCGTTAGGACCGCGTGCTGGATTCGCCGACCGCCGACGGTGGTCCCGTTGGTAGACCCCAGATCGACAACCGTCACGGTCGCGGGGGGTTCGGTGCCTGACCCGGAGCCGACTGGTTCTGACTGGACGCGGAACTCGACATGGCGGCGTGAGACGCCCGCGTCGTCGATCCGCAGATCGGCACCGCTGCCGCGCCCGATCACCATGCCGGGTGGTCTCAACGGGTGCCGCTGACCGCCGATCTCAAGGAACAGGGAGACCCGGTTCACCTCGAGGTTGGGCACCTCCTGGCGGGGCGCCGGTGTCACCTGCGCCATTGCCGCGCTGTGGACACGGAAGCGTCCGGTGGAGAGATCGGACAGGCGTTGAAAACTCAGTTGGACCGGTCCGGCGAACACGTAGCGCTGCTCCTGGGCATGCTCATGCAGCATCGACGCCAGCTCACTCGAGAGCGTTTGTCCGTACGCCGAAAGCCGGTCGTAGTCGCTTGCCGACAGACCGATGGTGAAGTCATTGGGAACGATGCGCCGTTCGCGGCTGAGGATCTGCGCTCCATTGTCCACCTCGCGCTGCAGCGCGGCGGCTATCTCCATTGGCTGTACCTCACTGCGGAAGACGCGAGCGAAGGCACCCGTCACCAGGTGTTCGAGATGTTGCTCGAAGCGGTACAGCGCACCCACTCCGCGTCTCCCTCCTGGCTCGTCGTTTCTGCTCAGACCGCGGGAGACTCGAGCAGGTCCCCCGCGAACTTGTCGGTTCTGTTCGTTCGATCGTAACGGGAAACGCCGCGCTATCTCCCGATCCACGGGCCCGCACGAGCCGCGTTCACCAGCCAGCGTTCGATGCAGACTGCGGCCAGTTGGCCGCGTGTTAGTCTTGCCCGTCGTCAAACACCGCCGACCGTGCCCGATCGGGCGCCTGACCGGTAGCACTTGATGGCATGCGCGCGGGTGGCGGAATAGGCAGACGCGCACGGTTCAGGTCCGTGTGCCCGAAAGGGCGTGGGGGTTCAACTCCCCCCTCGCGCACTCCGTACGCCCCAGGTCTGACCTGGGGTTTTCTTCATATCCGGGCGTAGCCTGAGACCTCCAGGTAGCACGGTGGTAGCACCAGCCTCACTCGGAGGTGTGGCTATGGCTTGGATAGAGAAGCGCAAGCGCGGCGACGGAGCGTCTCCGCGCGGGTGGTGTGGCGCCTGGGAGGCACCCGCGACGGGGCCTATCAGGCGGAGACGTTCAGCGCCGGCAGCGATGCGCAGAACCTCGCGCGGGCCGACGGCTTCAAGAAGATGGTCGACGC
>Ga0183260_10002174_pt1 | contig 16257 bp, 19 predicted proteins | sample AntDrymUQ4972206_2_FD_129768 | JGI IMG/M metagenome (GOLD analysis project Ga0183260, IMG submission 129768) | Polar desert sand microbial communities from Dry Valleys, Antarctica - metaG UQ497 (22.06) (version 2) (version 2) | ecosystem: Environmental > Terrestrial > Soil > Desert | place...
CTAGCGGGGGTTGAGAGGGTGCTTCTTGGCCCACTCTCGCGTCTCGCGATGGAGCCGCTCGACGTAGGCCTCGAGCTGTTCGATATCGACGCGCCACACGCCCCGGCCCCCTATCTTGATGGCCGGGAGCTGCCCGGATCGCACGATCGCATAGACCTGGGGCACGCTCACGCTGAGGTAAGCGGCGACGTCTTCGAGAGTGAGAAAGCGAGGTTCCACCGGGGGGCGATCGGACTCGCCTGGGGCTGCGGCGCGTGCGGGCATCGGCCCAAGATAGCATCGAGACGCCGCCGGAGTCTGTTTTGGAGAGCGTTTGAGCCCGTTTGAACCCCCCTGTGCCACAGAAACATCACGGCTATGCCGTTCCCTCGCGGTCATTGTCGGTGAGGGTCCGTTTACCGTACCGATGCTCGGGTAGGTTAGGACCATGAGAATACCGATGTGGATATGGATCCTGGTGGGGGTAATCCTCATCATCGTGATCGCACAGATGCTCTAGCGCACATAGGGAATGGTGGCCCGGTCACATCCAACACCGCCGTGATTCCACGGCGGTGTTGCGCGTCCGGGACTTCGAGGAGCCCGCCGGCAGGAGCAACCGTCGTCGCTCGGAGCGGTGAAAACCGTGCAGGAAAACCGTGCAGGAAAGGGGTTCTCGGCGCCGAAATTGACGACCGGGACCACCGCCGGCCTATAGGGTAGGCGGGTATTCGACCCCAAGGTATTTAGAGGAGGAAGCCAACTTGAACAAGAGCGAGCTCATCGACTCCGTGGCCACTTCCACCGGAGAGTCCAAGCGCCTCGTCAACGATGTACTCGACGAGCTGATCAACACCGTTCAGAGCACGGTTCAGAAGGGCGAGAAGATCTCGCTGCCGGGTTTCGGCACTTTCGAGCGCCGTGAGCGCTCGGCTCGCGATGCCCGCAACCCGCAGACCGGCGAGACGATCCGCATCCAGGCGTCCAAGGTTCCCGCCTTCAAGGCCGGAGCAACCTTCAAGCAGCTGGTGAACGGCAAGAAGTAGATCCGTTCTGCAAGGCGAAGCCCCGGGGACGTCCCCGGGGCTTTTTCGCGTCAAGACAGCGCTCACCTCGAGGCACGGCGAGCCGCTATCTTGATGCCATGAAGAGATCGATGGGGGGCGGCAGCGCTCGCGGCCCCGTGGCGCACTCACGCCAGCGTCGGACGATCCGGTTCATGCAAGGGCTGCTCATCGCGATGGCGGCGGGCCTCTTGTTGTTCGCAGGCTATTCGTGGGGCCGCTCTGCCGGATACGACCAAGGCCTCGCGGCCGGGGACATCGATGCGCCCTCCGCCCCTTCCACGACTCAGACCGTCGTCCTGGTCCTGCTGGGGGCGGGCTCGTTGGCGGCTGCGTTCCTGCTCCAGAGAGACGGAGTTGCCGTGGTGCCGACGCCGGCGAAGCTGGACACGCTGGCGGGTCGAGCCGAGCAGGCGATGATCGAGAAAGCGGCCAGCATCTCGGCCCAGTCCGAGGACGTGGACGAATCTAAAAAGGCTTCGGCGCCGCCCGGCGACTGATGTCTGCGAGCAGCGCGCCGGTCTTCGTCCGGCCCGCTCGATCGATGCTCAACAGCGTCTGGATGTCTTCGACCGTGTCGATGTCGAGGGACAAGGCGTCGAGACTGAGGATGGAGCAACGCAAACCGGTGCGTTCCGCGGCGGTCAGATGAGATGCGAGGCTTCCGGGCCCGAACCTCGGCGCGAGGATCCCGGGTGGCCTCAGGTAGAGGCCATTCGTTCCTCCATCGCGCCCCGAGGGCACCACCGTGACGTCTGACGTGGCGCCGGTATCGAGGAGATCCTGCAGATCTTCGGGCCGAGCGAGCGGGACGTCGACGGGAACGATCGTCGTCGACCCTGCCCCCGCGCGCTCCGCCGTCGCTATCGCAAGGACGAGGGCGTCGTTCAGTCCAGATCCGCCATCCTGAAGAGTGGACAGCCCGCGTTCGTTCGCGCGCCCGAGAACGACCTCGTCATCGCTAACCACCCACCATGACAGGAACGGGCTGTTTCGGCATAGATCCAAGGCATCGTCGAGCAGGGCACGGGCGATCGCCACTCGCTGCTCGTCTTCGAAGTCGTCAGCGAGCCGCATCTTCGCGCGATCCAGTCGCTTGACCGGGAGTATTCCGGCATCCATCCCGGCAGCGTAGTCGGCTGTCGTCGGATCATGGACGGCTATCGGAGGTCTCCCCGGTATAGTTCTGCCGAGGCTCCGGTGATGTCGCCCGACGAGGTGGACCTGAAAGGAACGCATGGACGCCGAGCGCAAGCACTGGAAGCATCTCTATTCGGAGATCGTCGCCACCGAGATCTGCTGCAGCTGCTCCGCTTGCATAGTGGCGTGTCCTCATAAGGTTCTCGAGTTGCGAGATTGGGATCCGATCCAGACCGACGGACGCTCCCCGTTCGACAACTGCGTACACGGCGAGGAAGGTTGCTCGCTGTGCGCCATGGCGTGCCTGCGCCTGGATCCGGCCCTGGACGTCATAGAGCAAGCCGTCCACAACCAGCGTCGCGACGAGGCGCAACCCGAAGGGGCCTACCGACTCAAGACGCTCGCCCGCGCCACCGACGAGCGGATCCTCGCCCGCGGCCAGGACGGTGGGGCCGTGACCGCCCTCCTGGCATGGGGCCTCGATCGAGGGGAGCTCGATGGAGCCGTGGTCGCGGCTCCTTCGGATGACGTGCCGTGGCTCGATGAGCCGAAGCTCGTGAGGAACAGCGCGGAGCTCCTGGCGGCAGCGGGGTCCCGCTACACCTACTGCGCCACACCGTTGGGCCTCAAGAAAGCGATCGAGGCGCGCTGTAAGAGCGTTGCTCTCGTGGGTGTGTCGTGCGAGTCGACGGCCATCCGGCAGCTTGCTGCCGAGGGGATCAAACGTTGGGTGCGGCCCGTGAAGCTCGTGATTGGGCTCATGTGCTGCGAGACGTTCGACTACGAGGCCTTCATGATCGGCAAGGTCCAGGGCGAGCGCGGTGTCCCTCTGAGTGATATCGAGAAGGTCAATGTGAAGGGGAAGGTCATCGTGACGCTGAAGTCGGGTGAGGACATCAACATCCCGCTGAAGCAGGCGCGTCCCTACGCCAACGAGTGGTGCCATCACTGTCCCGACTTCGCTGCTGAGCACGCCGACCTCTCCTGCGGGGGCCTTGGCATGGAGGGATGGACGATGATCCTGGTGCGATCGGAAGTTGGGCAGGACTACCTGAACCGAGCCGTCGACGCGGGCGTCCTAGAGCTTCGTGATGCCGACGAGGAGCCCGCGGCCCTCGAGGTGATGGACCGCCTGGCGCGCAAGCAGCGAGAGCGGATCAAGCCATCCGACCCCCACGCGAGCACCCGGTGGCCGACCGAGCAGGCGCTCGCCGCGGCGAGGGCGGACGCCGCCGGAGATCCGGGCTAGACCGCCGCCTCCATCTCGCTTCGGTGGCCGCCAGTTAGGGGTCGCTCGCGGCGTCGACGTAACCGCCCACCGTGTCGGCTATCCGCTTCGCTTCGCCCTCGTTCGAGGCGTGATGATCCATGTGCGACCGACCACCAGGTACGGGGTGTGGGCCCGGGTGCGCTCTCGGGGTCGCGCAACACCGACTCCTTACCGTGCAGAGTCGTCAAAGAAGATCACGGTGGTCGTAGCGTCGTTGTGCCGGCATTCGATGACATCGTCGACGCCCGCGCCCTCTACCTTCGTCCGCAGGCCACGACCCCCTCGTCGTTCAGGGTTTCGATCAGCTCTTTGGAGGAGCCGAACTCCAGTGGCCTGGTGTCGGACAGGCGATCCAGATCGATCGACATGAGCGCGATAAATACCGCGGCGATAACCGCGAACTTGCGTAGGTCAAAGCTCTTCAGATCCACTCATGCACTACCGGTCGGCGAGGGCCGCCCCAGCGCAAGGAGGAGTCGTCAGGCCGCGCTGTCGCGCCGCACGTCCCGGCAGTCCGAGCACTTGAACATCTTCATGGGTCCCGTACCGGGCACGGTGACGGAGACGAACTCCCCGTCGGTCGCCGGCTTGACGCTGCGGCATCTGGCGCAGCGAGCGTGCATGCCCTCCGGGAAGTCGCCTTCGATGATGGCCGCTCGGGCTCTGTGAGCTTCAGGTTCCGTTAGTCGTCTCATAATGACAAGTATATCGAACAACCGTTCGCCATCCAAATCGGCGCGTCTCCGTATGATGGCGGCTCTTAAACGCTCTCGAGGAGGGGGATTGGAACCGACCTACCTGCTGGCCAGGGGCATCCTGAAGCCGTGGCTGGCGACCTGGTTCCGCTGGACGCTCGAGGGGGTGGAGAGGATCCCGAGGACGGGCGGAACGATCCTGGCCTTCAACCACATCGCCTTTCTCGATCCGTTCGCCGCGGCCTACCTCGTCGACGAGGTGGGCCGACGGGTGCGCTTCCTGGCGAAATCCGAGTTGTTCCAGGACAAGCGCATCGCCTGGATCGTCCGCGGGGCCGGGCAGATCGAGGTCCGGCGAGGCACCCGCGAGGCTCCTATGGCTCTCGATCACGCCTACCGGGCGCTCCAGGAGGGCGAGCTGGTGGCCGTATTCCCCGAAGGGACCATCACGGACGATCCCGACCTCAAGCCTATGGCGGCGAAGAGCGGAGCCGCTCGTCTCGCGCTCAAGACGGGGGCGCCCCTGATCCCGTGCGCGCTCTGGGGAACGCAGAACATCTGGCCCAAAGCCTTCCGAAAGCATTGGTGGCCGCCGAGACAGGACATCGCGATCCAGGTCGGCGAGGCCATGAAGGTGCCGGTGGGCGACGAGTCTCGCGATGCGATCACCGATGTATCGAGGCGGCTGAGCGAGGAGCTGGCTCTGCTCGTGGCGGGGCTGCGCCCGGCCATCGCAGACCGCAGGCGGCCACGGCAGGTGAGGGCTGCGTGACGAAGCTTGCATTCATCGGGGCCGGGTCATGGGGGACCGCGGTGGCGTCACTCTTGACGGGCAAGGGCGAGTACGAAACCAAGCTGTGGGCTCGGCGATCCGAGCTCGCGGAGACCATCAACCTGTTTCACGAGAATCCCGAGTACCTCCCCAACGTGCAGCTCCCCGAGGAGTTGAGCGCGACGAGCGATCTCGACGAGGCCCTGGATGGCGCCGAGGTCATCGTGATGGCGGTTCCTTCACACGGCTTTCGCAGCGTCCTTCGCCAGGTCTCGCCCGTCGCAGGGGCCGACGCGATCTATGTCAGCCTCACCAAGGGGCTCGAGGTCGAGACCAAGAAGCGGATGTCGGAGGTCCTGGACGAGGAGGTCGAGGGGATCACGCCGTCGCGGATCGCAGTGCTCACCGGGCCGAACCTGGCGCGTGAGATCGTCGAGGGCCACCCGGCAGCATCCACGATCGCGTGCGTGGACGATTCGACCTGCGGTCACCTACAAGAGATCTTTCACACGCCTTCCTTCCGCTGTTACACGAACAACGATGTCATCGGCTCCGAGATCGGCGGTGCCTTCAAGAACGTGCTCGCGATCGCGGCCGGGATGGCGGATGGACTCGGTTTCGGCGATAACACCAAGGCCACGGTGATGACGCGAGGCCTGGCGGAGATGGCACGCTTCGCGGTCGGTTTCGGCGCACAGCCCATCACCTTGTTGGGTCTTGCCGGCGTCGGCGATCTCATCGCAACGTGCGCGAGCCCACAATCACGCAATCATTCCGTGGGCATCTCGCTGGGCAAAGGACTCAAGATCGACGAGATCATCGGTTCCATGAACATGGTGGCCGAGGGGGTCAAGAGCTGCAAACCCATCCACGCACTGGGCGTGGCCGCCGACGTGTGGATGCCGATCACGGAGAACGTGGTTCGTATCTGCCATGAGGGATGTTCGGTGGAGGAGGTTGTCGCCGACCTGCTTGCGCGCGAGGTGCGTGCCGAGTTCGACGGAGTCGAGGACTACCTGATGCTGAACGACAGCGAGAACAACGACTAAGCCGTTTCGTCCAAAGCGTTACGGAGATCGTCGATGATGTCGTGCGGCTCCTCGAGTCCTACGGACATCCGACAAAAGCCTTCTGCGATACCGATGGATGCGAGCTGATCGGCGTTCAGCTGCGTGTGGGTGATGCTCGCCGCGTGGACGATGAGCGAGTGGACCCCGCCGAGGCTCGCCGCGGGGCGCGTCAGGCGCAGAGCCTCCTGGAAGCGAGCCGCCGCTTCCCGGCCCCCCGCGACATCGAATCCGAGTGTTCCACCCCCCTGCCCACCGAGGAGCTTGTCGGCGAGAGGCTTCGATGGGTCGTCGTCGAGACCCGGGTAGTAGACGCGGTCGATGCGCGCGTGCCCCGACAGGTACTCCGCGACGAGCAGCGCCGACGCGCACGCTCGTTCGACCCGCAGTGGAAGCGTCACCAGGCCCCGGAGAGCTAACCAGGCGTTGAAGGGAGACAGCGTCGCCCCGAACTCGCGGTTGAGCTCCGCTACGGGCCTCAGCGCCTCGAAGTCGCCGCAGGCGATCCCGCCCAAGAGATCGTGATGCCCCCCGATGAACTTGGTCGCGGAGTGCACCGACAGCGTGGCTCCCAGCTCGACCGGGCGACACAGGGCCGGGCTGGCGAAGGTGTTGTCGACGACCAGCGGCACGCCTGCGTTCTGGGCGAGGTTCGCGAGGATGGGAAGATCGGCTACCTCGATGCGTGGGTTGCCGATCGTCTCGCAGAGGAGGAGTTTCGCTCCCGCGAGGACGGCCTCGATCCCGTCGAAGTCGTGAACGTCGAACAACTCCGCGGTTATCCCGTAGCGCGGGAGGATCGATGCCAGCAGCTCATGGCTCCCTCCATACAACTGACGGGCGGCAACGATGCGGTCCCCGCTCTTGCACGAGGCCAGGCAGATGCTCGTGATAGCCGCCATTCCGCTGGCGAAGGCCTCGGCGCCTTCGGTGCCTTCGAGATCTGCAACGGCGGCCTCGAATGCGTCCACAGTTGGATTCGCCCAGCGTGAATACACGTAGCCCGCGCCGGTCTTGTCGCGGCTCGCGTCGGCGAACTCGTCCGCGTCGGTGAACCAGTACGTCGACGATGGATCGAGAACGGGCGCCATCGGAGCGCCCGGTTGCTCCGTTATCGAAGGAGGATGTACAGCGCGCGTCCCTAGACCGAGATCGCGGTCCCGACGCGTCGCTGCGTCGCTCAGAGGTGGACGACGGGGCAGGTGAGGGTCCTCGTGATTCCTTCGACCGCCTGGATCTTCGCAACGACGAGTTTCCCGAGGTCGTCGACGTTGCCCGCGCTGGCGCGCACGATGACGTCGTAGGGACCGGTCACGTCCTCTGCGGCGTCGACGCCGTCGATCTCGCGGACTTCCTTGGCGACCTGGGCGGCCTTACCGACCTCGGTCTGGATCAAGATGTAGGCTTGAACCTCCGCCACTCTTTCCTCCTTGCTGGGTGTCACGGCTTGGGGCCGTCGGACACGGAAGAGTGAGCCTAGCAAGGTGACGGTAGGCTGCGTGCAGTGGTGAGCGCCGGTGCTTCTATCTCGGATACGCGATGAGCGGCGAGTCCACAGTGTCCTCTCTCGGCGAGGTCGAGGTCCTCAGAGCCATCGCCGAGCGGATGCCGCCCCCGCCGCCCGGCGAGACCTGGGGCGGTGACGACACGGCGATCTTCCCGTGCCCCGGCCCCCACCTCCTCTTCACGATCGACATGCTCGTAGAGGGCCTGGATTTCGACTTGGCCTACTGCTCTGGAGAAGACGTCGGCTGGAAGGCGATGGCGGCCAACGTCTCCGATATCGCGTCGATGGGTGGTCGTGCCTCCCGGGCGGTCACTTCGCTCTCCCTCCCGCCGGGCACCGAGATGGGTCTCGTCAGCGGCCTCTGCGACGGGCTCGTCGCGGCCGCCACGGAGTGGGAGGTGGGTCTTTCGGGCGGCGATCTGAGCGGGGGCGACCAGGTCACCCTCTCCGTTGCGTTGCTGGGACTGCTCGATGGTCCGGGTGTGCATCGTTCGGGAGCGCGCGAGGGGGAGGCGATCTGCGTCACGGGGTCGCTCGGAGGGGCCGCCGCCGGACTTCGGATCCTGAGAGACGATTCACTCGCCACCGTGAACGCCGCCGATCGGGGCCGCCTCGTCACGCGGCAACGAAGGCCGCGAGCTCGCCTGAAGGAAGGTGATGCGCTGCGCCGGGCGGGAGTAACCGCCATGATCGACGTCTCCGACGGTCTCGCGATCGACCTGAGCCATCTGTGCGATGCGAGCAGGTTGGGATGCTCGGTCGATGCGGCCACCCTGCCGATCGACCCGGCCCTCGATGGCCTCGACAGGAACGAGTCCCTCGAACTCGCTGTGATCGGAGGAGAAGATTACGAGCTGCTCTTCACGATCGAGTCCGATCGCATCGAGGATGCGCGGCGCCTCCTGGCTCCTACGGGAACCCCGATAACCACCATCGGCACTATAGGCGGCGCGGACCGTACTCTCGGCGATCGCGCCCTCGACGAGTGGCGGACGCTCGGCTGGGAGCATCTGCGCGAGTCATGACCGATCGGAGAAGCGAGATGCAGGTACAGGCTCAACCCGTTGAAGGCCTTCCTCGAGCACTGACGATCGCGGGCTCCGACTCCGGAGGCGGAGCGGGCATACAGGCGGACCTGAAGGTATTCTTCGCTCTCGGCTGTCACGGGATGAGCGCACTGACCGCGCTGACGGCGCAGAACACCGTCGGCGTCACCGGCATACACGAGATCCCACCGGAATTCGTGGTCGCTCAGATCGAAGCGGTGGCATCCGACATCGGCGTCGATGCCGCCAAGACCGGGATGCTGTCCTCGGCGACGATAGTCGAGGCGACGGCGAAGGCGGTGAAGATCCATTCCATCGATCGTCTTGTGGTCGACCCCGTGTTCGTGTCGAAGCACCGCGATCGCCTCTTGGCGGAGGACGCGGTCGAGGCCCTGAAGGAGCACCTGTTTCCTCTGGCCACCGTCGTTACGCCAAACCTGTTCGAGGCCGAAGGTCTCCTCGGCGGATCGGTGACCACTCTCGACGAGATGAGAGATGCGGCTCGAGCGTTAAGAGACCTCGGACCACGGTCCGTGTTGGTGAAAGGTGGGCACCTCGAAAGCCTTGAGGGGGCCGTCGACGTCCTCTACGACGGAGCCAACTTCATTGAGATCGACGGGCCGCGCTTCAACACCAAGGACACGCACGGTACCGGCTGCGCCCTCTCCGCAGCGATCGCGGCGCGACTGGCACACGGGGACGACCTGGTGGATGCGGTACGGGCAGGAAAGGACTTCGTGTCGGGCGCAATCGAGCACGGACTTCGACTCGGGCACGGGATCGGCCCCGTGAACCCGGGCTGGCGGCTTCCGGGCGTGGCCGGGTCTCCGGGGGGAGCCGACTCCAAGACACCGCCGCTTCACTGAGGGGGGCGGCTCTCCCTGTCGAGAACGGCCGGCGAGAAATCCTCTTCCGAGCGGGATCGCAGATCGAGATACGCAAGCGTCGACATCGTGACCATCAAGGGGAGCGAAAGGCCGAAAAGAGCTCCGGCGCCGAGGGCGAAGAGGACTTCGCCGAGCCCGGAGAAAGCGAGGTCGGTGGACGTCAAGGCTCCCTGCGCGCCTATGACGAGCACCAGCCACAGAAGGGTCACGCCGAGACCGATCGAGAAGAGATACAGGAACACCCGCAGAACCTGTCTCCGCCACAACGATCGAGCGCGAGGGAGAGCCTCCTGAAGGGTCTTGCGCTCGTGAGCGATCACCTGGACGAGGACGGGGGGGCCCATGAGGGTCAACAGCAGTGCCGGGAAAACGAGGATGACGGTCGGCAAGAAGATCCCCAGGAGCGAGAGGATGGCCGCGTAAAGACCCGCCGCTAGAAGTTGCGACGCCAGGGGTCGGACGCGCGGGCGGGCCTCGGCCAGGCTGGTAGTCACCCCCATGATGTGATCGAGGAGAACGATCACGCAGAGGCCCGAGATCAGGGCTGCCGGCAGATGGAACAACAGTGACTGCACTGCGGTCCGGAGGAACACGTACGACGAGGTGACATCGGACGGGCTGTCCACCAGGAAGGTCGAAAGCCCGAGAAGCGCGACCTGCATAGCGACCCCAAGCGCGACATACAGCGGCGCGAGCTGTTTGAACTTCCGCCCATAGAGGGACACGCCCCCTCCAAGGATGTTGACGAAAGTCTTGGGGCCGACGAGCGAACCGGCGCCGGCGGGCTCCTGCGCATCAGGGGGGGCCACCGAGGGACTAGTCGTCTTGGACGCGCTTCTTGGCGAACCACCCGACCAGGACGAGCCCGGCGAGCGCGGCTGCGCCTACAGCCGCTTTCTTGCCGAGCTGGCTCGCCTCAACCTTCGCTCGGTCGACGAACTCGTCGACCTTACGAGCAAGCTCTTCCCTCGTCTTTTCTATCTCGTCTACTGTTTGCCGAGCGTCTTCGCCCATTCGACATCTTCCTTGATCGTCTTTTTGGTCATGTCTGCCTTGATAGGGGTCGCAAGCTTACGCTTCGCGATGAGCGCCGCTACCAGAGCGACGATCCCCAGCACGCCGACCGTCGCGAGATCCGCCACCCACGTCCAGAGAAAGCTGTCCAAACCGTCCCGTAGCGCCAGCAGCAAGAAGATCAACATGAGGAAGCCCATCACGGCGACCACGGCGAGGATCGCCGCCCCCTTGGCCTTGGTCGCCACGGATGTCCCGAGCTCTTGCTTCGCAAGCTCGATCTCCTTGCGGATGAGCGTAGAGATGTCCTCGGTGATCTCCTTCATGAGTCGCCCGGCCGACCGTCCTTCGGTCCGGCCGTTCTCGCGGTGCCAATCCTGCTCCGATGGTCGATCCGACACGGCGCCTCCTTATCGACTGCCCGATGATGATTCTCTCGTGATCTTTCGCTCGGCGAGTACCCGGTTCATCTCGGCCGCAAGAAGGATGATCTGCGACACCAGATACGACGCGACGAGCAATCCCGCTGCTGCTGCGAACAAGCCGAAGGTCGCATCGCGGCCTTCGGCGCCTCGAGTCATGAGCACTCCACCAACAACCTTCAGAACCTCGAAGACCAGCGCCCCTGCAACCGCACCCGGCACTACCTCCCGCCACGACGTGCTCGTAGCGGGCAAGATCCTGAAGGCCGTGGCGAAGATGGCGACGCTCAACGCCACGCCCAGGGCATACCCACCGATCGCCGCGATGATGCCCCCGATCCCACCCAGGGGGTCGGTCACGAACCCAGCGACCGAAGTCGCAACGACGGACAGGATCGCTCCCGCCCCGAGCACGGCCAGCAGCAGCAGTGACCGGAGACGCTTCTTCAGGAAGTTGGGCTCCTGCGTGACCCCGTGGAACACGTTCAGGGCGTGCTCCAGGGCCACGACCGCGCCCGATCCCGCATAGAGCGCCAAAACGAAGCCGGTGAGGGCGAGACCCTGACGATTGGCCTCGATGGCCTTGAAGCCGTCGGGACTCAACGCATCCTCCAACAGGGGAACGGCCTTGACTCCGGCTTCGAAGATCCGAGTCTGAGTGCTCTCGTCGAGGGTGAGGTATCCGAGGAGCGAGGTGGCGAACAACAGAAGCGGGAACATCGAGAAGAAGACGTAGTAGCTCAGCCCGGCTGCGTAGAAACCTCCATCGTCGTCGGAGAATCGCTTGACGGTCGACACCGCGATGTCGAACCAGGGCCATCGCACCCGGGTCCGCTCGACCCGCAACTTGGCCTGCGCCACCAGCCTCGACGCCACGGATCAGCCTCCACCGAAGGTGGGCCAAGAAGCGCGTGGCGAGAGAGGAGGCGAGCCGGCGATCAGCCGACGCGAGCGACTTTGTTGGCCTTGAGGCACTTGGTGCACACGTTCTGCCGCTTCGGCGCACCCTTGACCATGACCCGGAGACGCTGGATGTTCGGGTTCCAGCGGCGGCGCGAGCGCCGGTGCGAGTGCGAGATGTTGTTCCCGAACCCGGGTGTTTTTCCACAGATATCGCATACAGATGACATGAGGCTCGCAAGGCTATCAAATGCACGTCGGCATCCCGGACCCGCACTAGTCTCGGACGATGACTGAGGTGGTCGCCGCGCCGCCGCGCGGGCTCGAGCTGTTCGCTCCCCGAAGTAGGGCCCACCCCCTCGCGACCACCACGAAGCGGGCGGTGGGGCTCGAGAAGCTCGGGCTCGAGACGGTCCAGGATCTCCTCCAGCACTACCCGCGCTACCACGTCGATCGGACCCAGCTTCGTACGGTGCGCGATCTGGGCCGCCTCGTGGCCGAGGGCCACGACGGGGAGGTCCAGGTCCTCGCGCGAGTCAAGAAAGTCAATAAGCCCTTCAAGCCCAGGAACGCGCCCCGCAACTCCAAGCGCTGGATCGTCAAGGGCGAGATCGGGGACGATACCGGCGCGATCGGGGTGACGTGGTTCAACCAGGCCTGGGTGGCTCGGGCTCTCGCGCCCGGCACCGAAGCGTTCTTCTACGGGAAGCTGGGTCGGTTCGCGGGCAAGCTGCAGATGACCGCCCCCCGCTTCGAGATCGTTCGCTCCGGCCGGGAGCCTTTCAACGTCGGCCGCATCATCCCTATCTACAAGGCGAACGCAGAGCTTTCGAGCGACACCCTTCGCCGCTTGATGTGGGACGCGCTCGCCTCCAACGAAGAAATTCTGGATCCGTTGCCCGACGATCTTCGCAAACGCCTCGGACTCATGCGACGCGGCGACGCGATCAGGGCGATCCACTTTCCCGAGGACAAGAGCGACGTGATGCAAGCGCGGCGTCGGCTGGTCTTCGACGAGGTCTTCACGCTGCAACTCGGCCTTGTGTACCGGAAGAGGAAGCTCGAGCGCACGGTGCGGGGCATCCCTCATGCTTCACCTGCTGCCGATTCCCTGCCGGAGTCCTTCGTCGCGGAGCTGCCGTTCGAGCCGACGGGCGCCCAGAGGAAAGCCTGTGCCGAGGTCGCGGCCGACATGGCCCAGCCCTACCCGATGCACCGGCTGGTCGAAGGGGAGGTCGGGTCCGGGAAGACCGTAGTGGCCGTGTACGCCTGCCTGTCCGCCATCGCCGGTGGTTACCAGGCCGCGTTCATGGCCCCCACGGAGGTCCTGGCGGAGCAACATCACCTGACGGTGAACGACCTCCTCGACCGCGCGTTCGGCGCCGAGGAGGCGCGGAATCTGTTCGCGAGCGTGTCACGACGGCCGGTGGTGCGGTTGCTGACGGGCTCGACCCCAGCGGCCCGCAGAGAGGAGATCCTCTTTCAGGTCGCCAACGGTGAGGTCGACCTGCTGATCGGGACGCACGCGTTGATCCAGGGGACCGTTGATTTCGCTCGACTCGGGGTGGCGGTCGTGGACGAACAGCATCGCTTCGGGGTTCACCAGCGCAAGAGGCTCAGGGAGAAAGGAGCTGTCGGCGAGCCCGACATCCTGGTGATGACCGCGACCCCGATCCCCCGGACGCTAGCCGTGTCGATCTACGGCGACCTCGATGTATCGATCCTCGATGAGCTGCCTCGCGGCCGGCGTCCCATCCACACCGCGCTGGCGGCCGGCGAGGAGCCCCGCCAGGCCGCCTACGACTTGATCCGCCGAGAGGTCGCCGCCGGGAGGCAGGCTTTCATCGTGTACGCGCTGCGAGACGAATCCGACAAGACGGAGTTACGCAGCGCCAAGAGTGAAGCGGCGCGTCTCGCCGCGGACGTCTTCCCGGATCTCGCCGTGGGGTTGGTCCATGGGGACATGAAGAGCGACGAGAAGGAGGCCGCGATGAGCGCGCTTCGCTCCGGCGAGACGCAGGTGCTGGTCGCAACCACCGTCATCGAGGTCGGGGTGGATGTGCCTAACGCCACCGTGATGCTGATCGAGGATGCCGATCGCTTCGGCCTGGCCCAGCTTCACCAGCTACGCGGGCGGATCGGCCGCGGGGAACACGCGTCGTTCTGCGTCCTGGCGACGGATGTGGATCTGTCCCAGGCCGATTCGGACGCGCCGGTCCGGCTGGTGGCCGAACGTCTGGATGCACTGGTCGCCACCGGCGACGGGTTCAAGCTCGCCCTCGTCGATCTGAAGCAACGCGGCGAAGGACAATTGTTCGGGGCGCGTCAGTCGGGCATGCCTCAGCTGAAGATGACCAGGGTGCTGGAACACCAGACGGAGGTCAAAGCCGCTCGTGATCTCGCGGTCCAGACGCTCGATGAGGACCCCGAGTTGCGGGCGTACGAGCACCAGTGGCTCGAGGCCGAGATGCGGGCGCGGTTCCCCGAGGACGCTCTGGACGTCGTCCAGTCCGGCTAGATCGCCCCGTGGCTCGGGCACCGATTGCTGCGCGAGCTTGCTTCAAGTTAACTTGAGGGGACGTGCCCACAAGTGGCTCGGGCAACCACTACCCAATCGGGGAAGCACATGAGAGTAATCGCAGGCACAGCGAAGGGACATCGGTTGAAGTCACCCACGGCGGGAACCCGACCGATGGCCGACCGTATGAAGGAGGCGCTCTTCTCCGCCCTTGGAGAAACGGACGGTTTCCGCGTGTTGGACCTGTACGCCGGCTCGGGGTCGCTCGGGATCGAAGCGCTGTCGCGTGGAGCGGTAAGTGCGATCTTCGTAGAGACCGCCCGCGATGCGATCGTGAAGCTCGAGGGAAACGTGGAGGCAACCGGGTTCGAGGACCGCTCGGAGATCGCGTGGAACGACGCGCGTTCGACCCTCAAGCGAGCCCCCGACGAGCGTATGGATCTGATCTTCGTCGACCCCCCCTACTCCATGTCGGCGTCGGATGTGAGGACCGATCTCGAGTTGATTGTCATGGAGGGCTGGCTTGCGGACAACGGGCGCGTTGTGTTGCAGCGCCCCGGAAAGGAAACACGGCTGGCCCCACTCGGGCTCGAGGTGTGCTGGGAACGGGATTACGGTCAATCGGCGCTCTACATCTTCTGCCACGAAGAAGAAGAGAGCTAGATGGCTAAGGCCCTGTGCCCCGGCTCCTTCGATCCCCCCACGAACGGACACGTCGACGTCATCGAGCGCGGGGCGCGCTATTTCGATCAAGTGGTCGTCGCGGTGATCGCCAACCCATCAAAGCGGCCCATGTTCACGCTGGAGGAGCGAGAGTCGATGTTGGCAGACGCGCTTGCCCACGTCGACAACGTAGATATCCAGTCCTTCGACGGGCTACTGGTGGATTTCGCTCGAGAGCGAGGCGTGAGCTTGATCATCAAGGGTCTGCGCGCCGTGTCGGATTTCGAGTACGAGTTGCAGATGGCGCAGATGAACGCGGCTCTCTCGCCGGGGCTCGACACGTTCTTTGTCAACGCCAAACCCGCCTGGGCGTTCTTGTCTTCGAGCCTGGTGAAGGAAGTGGCACGCTACGGCGGTTCAACCGAGGGTCTCGTCCCGCCCGGCGTTTCGAAGGCCCTGGAGGAACACGCCGGGCGGTGATCCGCTCGTGGCGGCGAGCCGAACTCACGGGTTAGAGTGGGAAATCCCTGGTTGACCGGCGGCGGACGCCGCCGGTACCCGGTCGTAGAACCCGGGTGTGGCGAACTGGCGACAGGTGTTGGCGAAGAGGAGTGGACCCATGGATCTCATCGAGCGGATCGACGAGCTGCAGGTGCTCATCGAGGAGGCTAAATCGGTTCCGTTTTCCTCGAGCGCGGTCGTCGACAGGGACGAATTCCTCGAGCTTCTGGCCCAGCTGAAGCAGGTGGTACCGGACGAGATCCGGCAGGCCCGTTGGATGAGCCGCGACCGAGATGAGCTGCTCGCCCGAGCCCGTAAGGAAGCCGAGAGGATCTTGGCTGAGGCCCGCGAGCAGCGGGATCGCCTCCTGTCGCGTACCGAGATCGTCCACACCGCCGAGCGTCAGGCCGAGACGCTGATCGACGACGCCAAGGAGCAAGGCGCCAAGATGCGGCTCGAAGCGGAGGACTACATCGATCAGAAGCTCGCAGCGTTCGAGATCCTGCTCAACAAGACCCTCGGCTCCGTGACGCGTGGGCGCCAGCAGCTTCAGGGGCAGACCCCCACGACCACCCACCACGTCGAGATCACCGACTCGCCCGATGGGCCATTCGACGCCGCCGAGGTGGGGGAACCGGCGCTCTAGCGCCTGCCAAATACTGGCAAAAGAGGTCCCTCTGGTATCATCGTGGGCCGGAACGGAGCCACTTCAGCGTGGGCTCGCCCTTCAACATCGCCCTATCGGACTGGACTGCGCCCGTGTCACAACTAACCCATTCGGTGGCCGAGATCCTCGGTCGGCCGGGCGAATA
>Ga0183260_10002175_pt1 | contig 16252 bp, 16 predicted proteins | sample AntDrymUQ4972206_2_FD_129768 | JGI IMG/M metagenome (GOLD analysis project Ga0183260, IMG submission 129768) | Polar desert sand microbial communities from Dry Valleys, Antarctica - metaG UQ497 (22.06) (version 2) (version 2) | ecosystem: Environmental > Terrestrial > Soil > Desert | place...
GACCGCTTGTGTAACTGGTGCGACTGCCCCCGAAATTATTTCAGATGTAACTCAACTGGCGCAGAGTTTCGATGAGTCGATGTTTTTTGGCGAGATTAAAATAGAGCTCCATCCCGGCGAGCATTGACGCGTCCGGTGCATACGAAATATTTTCCAACAGGTATGTTTTCAGTTCTTTGCGGCCAAGTGCGATCTCGGGGTGATAATTGGAGATTATTTCCTCAATGTGCAAAAGGCCCTCGTCACGCGCGGCCGCAAAGTCTATCTCGCAGGTCGCGTGTGTCGTCATCCACATCGCAAAGATAAAACCAAGGCCCGTATGGCTTTTCCACAATTCGGCCAGGTCAAATTTGCGTAGGATGGTGCTGTCCGCAAGTTTCTGGCCGTCGAAAAGAACCAACGCCGGATCGCCGATCAATAGTGCGGCATCAGCTCGCTTGAGCATTTGATCGAGATCTGGAACTGCATCGCTCCATTCAGGTTCGAAGCCGAGATATTCGCGAAAAATAATTTTTGTCAGTATTACAGACGTGCGTGATGACAGGTCGAGGGCCACCGATCTTACGTCGTTAAGCTTTTTTCCTTTTGTGACGATGCAGACGCTTTTTACCTCCTCTCGCGCGCCAACGCAAACACCGGGAATGAGGCGAATGCCTTCGATAAACTGGTACGATATAATCGGAACCAATGCGATATCGACCCGCCTCTGTTCGAGGAGTTGAGCGGAACGGGCCGGCGCGTTATCGAGAATTAGCTCGATCTTGCCGTGATTCGCGCCGTAAAGAAAGCTCCAGATAAGAGGAGCGGTATTGGAGTAACTTGAGGCGGAAATGCGCGGCGTGTCCATCTAGCAGCAGATTTTCACGCAAAGGCGCAAAGAACGCAATGGCCCGAGAAGACCACTGCGTTCGTTGACTGAAACAAAATCGGCGCGACTAAGCGTCAGTGACTGTCCTGAAGCTCAGGTGTATCCTCGATCACCTTTTTCGCGAATGTACAGACAGGGTTAACCCTAAGTTTGTTCTCACGCGCGAATTTTACGGCGGCCTCAACAAGATCTTTGCCGATGCCTTTTTCTCGCAGTTTCGGATCAACTTCCGTGTGGTCGATCGTTATCTCACCCGCGCCCGACTTTATATAAGTCAGCTCGGCAACCCATTCACCGTCTTCTTCAATGAAAAATGCTCCGTTTTTTCCGTGTTCGTCTCTTTGAATTTCCATGCTTAGTTATTCTTTTTAACAGTCCGATACAGTTTAACAATCTTGCCACAGGTATCTGCTTCGATTTATGCTAATTTGATGAAGATATACGATGTTACGGTGCCCATAAGTGCAGCGACGCCGATTTATAGCGGCGATCCGGGCGTCGTTATCTCGAGCACCGCGACACTAGCCGCGGGCGATTCGGCAAATGTCACACATCTCTGTTTCGGCGCTCATACCGGCACGCACGTCGACGCGCCGAACCATTTTATCGAGGGCACGCTAACGCTTGACCAACTCGATCTCGACAAACTCGTCGGCCAATGCACCGTGGTGCTCGTCGACGAGAATGTTCGCGCGATCGAACCGCGGCATTTGCCCGATCTTGCAAATATTGAGCGAATATTATTCAAGACTCGGAATTCTGCGTTTTGGAACGAACCGGAAAAAGGCTTTCGCACTGATTTTACTTTTATTTCTCGGGACGCCGCTGAGAGGCTTGCGACGCCAACCATGAAACTTGTGGGCATCGATTACCTCTCGGTCGAGGAGTTTGGGAGTGATGGCCACCCGACACACATTGCGCTTTTGCAAAAAGAGATCGTAATTCTCGAAGGCCTGGATCTACGAGCGGTCAATGCTGGTGAATACGAACTCATCTGCCTGCCGCTAAAATATATTGGTGGAACAGGCGACGGCGCGCCCGCACGCACGATCCTTCGGCAGAAACACGACCGGTAGGGAGTATGCCCTTTATGAAAGCCGACGAAACATCTTACCGCGAACGCGTCTACACGTTGGTCTGCCAAATCCCGTCGGGCCGCGTCATGACTTACGGCCAGATAGCAGCTATCTTGGGCGAAGGCTACACGCCACGCACGGTTGGCTATGTCATGCACGGCGCCGACGAAGACAAAGTGCCCTGGCAGCGCGTAATGAATTCGCAGGGAAAATGCTCGACCGGACGGATCACGCTGCCGCTCAATTTGCAGCAGCAGATTCTGGAATCTGAGGGCGTTGTTTTTAGTGCGGCAGGAAAATGCGACTTGCAAAAGTATCTGTGGGAGGCCGGCGAACGAGGCTGATGCGGACCAACGAGGCCTTTTTTCGGGGTAAAACAATTCGTCCCTCCACGCTCTGGGTTTTGACCTTGCGTCTCCGCGTTTCTGCGGTGAATTCTACCTTCCCCATTTCAGCTTGTTACGCAATACGTCGAAATAGTTACGATTAGCCGGCTGGACCAGATTAAATGTGGTTGGGCTTTTGTTGATGCGAATGAGGTCGCCAGCTTGCATTGGGTAACCGATCTGACCGTCAAGAGTAAGAACGACGCCTTCATTTTCTTTTTCGAGCTTCAGCTCTATTACAGCGTCGTCGGGCACGACGATAGGGCGGTTTGTGAGTGTAAACGGGCAGATCGGCGTGAGAACTACGGCGTTCATAGACGGGTAAACGATCGGGCCGCCAGCCGAAAGATTGTATGCCGTCGAGCCGGTCGGAGTTGCGACGATCAAGCCGTCGGCGCGAAACGAGTTTACATACAGTGTGTTTAGACTTACCTCGATCTCGATAATGCGTGCGACGGCCGATTTATTTATAACGACATCGTTCAAAACGCGGCCAGATTCGATCAGCGAACCGTCACGCCACAATTCGGCATGCAACATCACGCGCCGGTCTATCTCATAAGCACCTGCAAAGATCTGTTCTAGAGCCGGAAACATCTCCTCGATTCGAAAATCGGTCAAGTACCCGAGGCTGCCGTAGTTGATGCCAAGAACAAGCGGCTCATGCTCGCCTACAAGGCGCGCGGTCGAGATCATCGTCCCATCGCCGCCAAGGACAACTATCAGATCGGCTTCCGCCGCAAAATCATCGGGCGGCGCGGCTTCGATATCGCATCCGCTTTCGCGTTTGTTGACCAACGGGCGCCCAAGCAATGCGATGTCACGCGCCGTCAGCCATTCGGAAAGCTCGCTTGCAGTCTTCCACGCCTCGTCATTATTCGGCTTGACGACGACGCCTACTTTTTTGATATCTTTCTTAAACATTTACAGAAGTCGATAATCGATGAAATGCTTCTAAATCGCAACTTCCGGCACACTTCGCTGCTGCGTACTCCCGAACAACACATTGGTTTTCGCATCTGATTTTGTTAGAATCGCAGTTTGTCGGTCAGGCACAATTCAACAAATAGATAAGGTAATAACTGATGTTAAAGTTTATCACCCGCCTTGAGAAGACCCGAAACTTCTTTATTATGGGCTTTGCGATCATCATGGTGGCGAGTCTAGTGTTTTTCTACGCTCCGTCCACTAATACGATTTCGACGAATCTTGGCCGCAGCGAGGAAACCGCGGCAAAAGTTGCCGGTGAAACTATCACCGTGGGCGAATTGTTTCGTCAACGCGAAGCGTACAGCCGATATACGCAGGGTCGTCCGTACCCGGCTAACCTTGTGCTGAAAGGACTGATCGACAGCCGTATCACGCGTACCGAGGCCGAGCGCCTCGGGCTGACGGCGTCGAACGCCGAGGTTGCGACGGCACTGCGCGAACAACTGAAAAACCCGGACGGAACTGTCGTAGATCAAAAGCGATACGAGCAATACGCGATCGAACAGGCCGGAAGCGTTGCAGCTTACGAACAACAGCTCCGCGACGACCTGAGCGCAAACAAGCTGCGCGCTTTTATTTCGTCGGGCGTTACAGTTTCCGAACAAGATATTCTCAACGATTTTCAACGAAAGAACACAAAATTCGATCTGAGCTACGTGACGGTGAGCGCGGCCGAACTTGCAAAGACGATCACGCCGACCGATGCTGAGCTGCGCGACTATTTTGAAAAGAATAAATCGAGCTACTACATTAGCGAACCGCAAAAAAAGATCAGGTATGTTTTTGTGAACACGTCAAAGATCGGCGAAAAGATGCCGATCTCGGACGCCGACCTGCGAGCCGAATACGATAAATTGCCAGACGACAAAAAGAAGGCAGGCGTGCTCGGCCAGGAGATCGTTCTGCGCATCGCTAAACCGGAGTTCGAATCGCAGGTACAGGAAAAGGCCGCGGCCATTGTTCAGCGGCTAAAAAAGGACGGCGACACGGTTTCCGAAGAGGCTTTTGCCGAGACCGCAAAAGGGCAATCGGAAAATGCGGCAAGCGCTTCGCAGGGCGGAAAAATAAAAGGTCCGGTCAAAGAAAACCTTAACAATCCGACCGATCCGTATCAGCGGTTGATAAAGATGCAGCCGGGCGAAGTTACAGAGCCCATCAGTTATCAGGGCCGTATTTTTATACTCCGACGCGGCGAGGACGTGCCCAAATCTTTCGAGGACGCTAAAAAAGAGATCGAAGTGAGCCTGCGAAATCGCAAAGCATATGCTGTTGCCGCGGAACTCGCCGGCAAGGTTGCCGAAACACTCAAGCAAAACAAAGACGCCGTCAAAACCGCGCAGCAGTTCGCGGCAGAAGCAAACTCAACTGCGGCCGAGATGGTTAAAGAGACCGCTTACATAAAACCGGGCGACGATGTGCCCAATATCGGCAGCAACCCGCAGTTTGAGGAAGGTATCAAGCCGCTCGAAAATATCTCGGACGTAAGCGAGAAGATCGCGATCACAAACGGTTTCGCGATTCCGATTCTTTTGGATAAAAAAGATCCGCGCGATGCTGAATTTGACGAAGTGAGAGCGCGGTTGGTCGACGTTGTAAAACTTGAAAAGGCCGGCAGCCAAACAGAGGAGATCGCAAAGCAGATCGCCTCGGGTGCGTCCGATCCCGCTGCTCTTGCCGCGGCGGCATCGTCAAAAGGATTGAAGCCGGCTGAGCAAAAAGGCTTTATCCTCGGTTCGCCGCTCGGCCAGGGCACAGCAGCATCGACCAGCGAGGAACTTGAGAACACGCTATATGCGATGAAAAGCGGCGATACCACTAAGACGCCGATCAAGGCGGGCGACGCCTGGTATATTGTCGGCGTTACGAACCGCGAAGAGGCGAATTTGGAAGAATTTGCAAAGCAGCGCGACGAGCTGACCGAGCAGATGCTCACGCGAAAACGCGGTGAGCTGTTTTCCGATTATCTCGCGGCGAAACGACAAGCACTGGAAACCGGCGGCGATATCAAAATATACAACGACGCTGTTACAAAACTCGACGACGTCGAGCTGACGGCGGGCGACGATAGCGAATAGCTGAAAAAAATTATAAAACAAATAAAAATCGCGGGTCGTGACAGATTTCTGTTTCGACCCGCGATATTATTTTACATATTGCGCGCGGCAAAGCCACCTTCTAATGTTTCCGGGCTCGTCGTCCGCGTTCACGCAATTATTGTCTCATTCTCCTAAATACGCTTCCTTAACGCGCGGATCCTGTGCCAATTCTTTCGAATTCCCTTCCATCACGATGCGGCCGGTTTCGAGCACGTATGCGCGGTCGGAGTGGTGAAGAGCGGCGTTGGCGTTTTGCTCAACCAAAAGAATTGTAGTGCCTTCGCCTTTGATCTGATCGATCGCTTCGAAAATCGAATGCACTACCAGAGGGGCCAGCCCGAGCGACGGTTCATCTAAAAGCAACAGACGCGGTTTCGACATCAGCGCGCGAGCCATCGCAAGCATCTGCTGTTCGCCGCCTGAAAGCGTGCCGGCCTTTTGCTGTTCGCGTTCCTTGAGCCTGGGAAAAAGCGTAAACCCGCGTTCCATGTCCGACGCGATGCCTTTTTTGTCCTTTCGTATGAACGCTCCCATTTCCAGATTTTCGCGGACGCTCAGGTTGGCAAAAACGCCGCGGCCCTCGGGCGACATGGCGATTCCCATCGGCACGAGCTTGTGCGTCGGCATACCGCTGATCTGTTTCCCTTCGTACATCACGCGCCCTTCCTTGGGATCGAGCAGGCCGGTGATCGTACGCAGCGTCGTAGTCTTTCCCGCCCCGTTTGCGCCGATGAGCGTGACGACCTCGCCCTGCTCAACGTGTAGGTTTATACCGGTGAGCGCTTCGATCGCTCCGTAGTTTACTGAGACATTTTCCAGGGCCAACATATTTTGCGAAGCGGCAAGAAGACAGAAGTTAGAAGATAGAAGTTAGAAGACAGAATTGAATGCCTATCTGTCAGCCGAAATTATCCTCATGTAAGAATTCAACATCTTGCCGATGGTGACTGTTTGAGATTGCAAATACCGACATTCTTCCAGAGACCCCTGAGCAATATTATAAATCCTAGTTTGTCAGCCTTTCCAATTTTCTTGAATCCTTCTGCGAAGTTTGCTGGAACTGAAACAGTCTTAGTTGTGAGCTGAGGCCAAATAGTTCGTGTTTAGGAAAACCCTCCGAAAACTTATAGATACTCAATACCCAAGCATGAGCGTTTTTCCAAATATCAACATCTTCGAAGCTTTTGGCCGCGATTCTTGTTTCGTCTATCATCTTTTATCTTCCAACTTCTATCTTCCAAATTCTATCTTCAATCCCCAAGATACGCCTCGATCACTTTCGGGTCATTTTTGATGTCCTGCGGCAGTCCGAGCGCGATCGACTTGCCGTAATCTATCACCTGAATGCGGTCGCAGACACCCATGACGACGCGCATATTGTGTTCGACGAGCACGACCGTAAGGTTAAATTTATCGCGTATCTCTTTTATCAAACCGGTAAGATCCTGCTGCTCTATCGGGTTCATGCCCGCCGCGGGCTCATCGAGCAGCAAAAGCTGCGGCCGCGTTGCGAGCGCCCGCACGATCTCTAATCGTCGCTGGTTGCCGTATGGCAGTGACGTTCCGCCTTCGTTCTTGTATTTTTCGAGATTAAAGATCCGCAGCAGATCGAGCGCAAATTCGCGGTGCTCACCTTCGTCCTTGTGAAATCGCGGCAAGCGAAAAACGGCGTCGGCGAGGTTTTGTTTCGAATGCCGATGGCAGGCGGTGATAACGTTTTCCAAAACCGTCATGCTGGGGAAGAGGCGAATATTTTGAAATGTTCGCGATACGCCGAGCCGCGATATCTCGTACGGCTTCATCCCGTTTACGCGTTTTCCCGCGATCCGGATGTCGCCGGATGTCGGTTCGTAAACGCCGGTGAGCAGGTTAAAGATCGTCGTCTTGCCGGCGCCGTTGGGACCGATCAGGCCGTAGATCTCGCCCTGCGCGACGTTCATAGTCAGCTCGTTGACGGCGACGAGCCCGCCGAAACGGATCGTCGCTTTGTCGGTCTGCAAAATATGATTCCCGTTTGTCTGGCTCATCGATCCTTATCCTCCTCGTTTTCGAGGCGGCGGGCTGCCGGCTGTTGGGCAATAGGTGTCCCTTCGTCGCTGCCGGCGTCTCCGCCTTCGGGTGCGCGCATCGGTCGTTTTAGCCAGCTCAACCCAAACTCCCGGGTTCCCAAAATTCCCTGCGGACGGAAGATCATTGTAAGGATAAGAATGAGCGCAAAAATAACGAGACGCAGATCGCCGATGTTAAACGGCAGGTCGATTCCGAGCATCGGTTCCACGTTTTGATTTTGGACGTCCTGCATGTAACGCAAAACTTCGGGCAGCAGCGTCACGACTATAGCGCCCAAGATCGCTCCGCTCATCGAGCCCATTCCGCCGATCACTATCATGATGATGATCTCGAACGATTTAATGAACTGAAAATCGTTGGTGCTAAGAAACTTGTTGTAGTGAGCAAAAAGCACGCCCGCAATTCCCGCAAACGCCGAGCCTATGACGAATGACGTGACTTTATAACGCGTAGTATTGACGCCCATCGCCTCGGCCGCAAGTTCGTCTTCGCGGATGGAGATCAATGCCCGGCCGGTGTCCGATCTGACGATGTTGTGTACAACGATGACGGTTATAACGGTAAAAATACCGATCCAAAGAAAATTCGCATAGCCCGGAACCTGATAGCCGGTCGCGCCGCCGACTACGTCGATGTTTAGAATGACGATGCGAATGATCTCGGCAAAACCGAGTGTCACGATGGCAAGATAATCTCCCTTTAACCGCAGGCTGGGAATCCCCACGATAAGTCCCATCACGGCCGCAACGAGTGCTCCGATGGCGATCGCTATCAGTAGCACAACACTGACGGCGGCTGTTTCGCCAAGCGAAGCGAGAGAGGCTTCGATAGTCTTGCCGTATGTGACGGAAAAGTAAGCTGACGAATAAGCGCCAACGGCCATAAACCCGGCATGGCCGATCGAAAACTGGCCCGTAAATCCGTTAATAAGGTTAAGCGATGTCGCGAGGATAATATTGATCGCTATAAAAACGAGCAGCCTCGCCTGGTAATCGTCGATACCGGTTCCGAAAAATCCACCGGCGCTCATCATCGCGTTGATCACGTAAATTACGGCGATCAACACGGCAGCGATAGCTAGACTTTTTGTCCAGGATGACATCTCTTTCAATTTGCGATTTGCGATTGCCGATTTGCGATCGCTTTATTTTGCTTAGCCGATATTCTCGATGCAACGAAAATTGCCGTCAGCTCATTTGCCTCTTTTAATAAACTCACGACCAGCTTTTCGTCCATTAAACCACCTTCAATTATCAATTCCAGCCACAAACAACTCTCGTCAGATTCTTCCTCGACTGTTCCAAGTTTTGCGATGAACTCAGCTTTCGAACGCGCTCGGCAAGCCGCCCGGTAGTTTGCAGCCACCGATGTTCCCGAACGAACAAGCTGACTCCCGATCGCTCTTCCCGCGGTGTTATTTGGCAGGGATGTCACCAACTTCATGATTCTTAAAGCGAACACTTTTGTCCGGGCCTTAAGTTCTTTTTCGTTCATGGCGAACCTTAGCTATTTTTCCTGCGATCGCAAATCGGCAATCTAAAATCGCAAATCCCTAAACCTTTTCCTGCACGTTCGACCCGAGTAAACCGGCCGGTCTAATGAGCAAAACCAGGATCAGAATCGCGAAGGCAACCGCGTCACGATAGGTCGACGGAATACCGATATAGCTGCCGTAACCGACGACGAGCGTCTCGGCCGCGCCGATCAGAAGGCCGCCGAGCACCGCGCCGGGAATGTTCCCGATGCCGCCCAGCACCGCCGCGACGAATGCCTTTAGGCCGGTCATAATTCCCATCAGCGGCTCGATCTTAGGGTTGTATTGTGCGGTCAAAACGCCGCCGGCCGCGGCGAGTGCCGAGCCAAGCGCGAACGTAAACGCGATAACAAAATCGGTGTTGATCCCCATCAATTTTGCCGAATTGATGTTAAACGAGACCGCTCGCATTGCCTTGCCGACCTTCGTTTTGAAAATGATGTACTGCAGCACGACCATCAACAAGATCGAGACAACAAATATCAGTATCTGGGATGTCGAGATGGTTGCGTTGCCGAAAAGCGTGATGTTTTCGTTGGGCAAAAGCTGCGGGAACGAACGCGGCGTGCCGGAAAATATGAATACGAATAAATATTCGATCAAAAGCGACATTCCGATAGCTGTGATCAGCGTCGTCATCTTCGAGAATTTGCGAACAGGGCGATATGCAAAACGTTCGATGGCCATGCCTATCGCGGCCGCTATTGCCATCGAACCGAGCAGCGTAACGCCAAATGCGAGTGCCGAAGGATTCGCTGCAAAGCCGAGCGATGTCGCGATCATGAACCCGGCATACGCGCCGACCATATAAATATCGCCATGCGCGAAATTTATCAGCCGCAAAATGCCGTAAACCATCGTGTACCCGAGCGCGATAAGCGCGTAGATAGAACCGATCGTCAGGCCGTTGATAAGCTGCTGAACAAAAGTGTCCATAAATGGAAAGTTCAAAGTTTAGGTTCAAAGTTCCAAGCCCGGGCTTTTGGACGCCCGAACTTGGAACCTGAAACCTGAAACCCTAAACCTATCTGTTTGAGTTCGTATTGACCGACTTGTTCATATTCGCCGACGAATTCATGTTCGAATTTGACGTGCTCATGTTTGAATTGGTCATTGCATTCGTATTCGAATTGGACATCATCGAATTTGAGTTTGCGGCGGTTCCCGTTGTCGATCCGGCGCCTTCCGGTGCGATGGTTTCCTTGAACTTGAATTTCGCGGCTGCCGGGTCGAGTTCCAGAACAACGGCAGGTTTAACCGCGTTGCGGCCCGAGTCGATGGTGATCAATCCGGTGACGCCAGCGAAGTTAGACGTTGAGTTGATCGCGTCTTTGAGCTTGGCGCTGTCGGTGCCGCCCGCACGCTTGATCGCGTCTGCCAAAACCTTGGCCGCATCATAGGCAAGGGCCGCTAGCGAATCGGGCTCAACGTTAAATTTAGCCTTATAGGCGCGGACAAAATTCTGAATTTCAGGGGCCGGGTTTTCTGCCGAGTAATGGTTCGAGATATAAGTGTTCTTTAACGCGGCGCCGCCAAGCTTCCAGAGCTCGGGCGAATCCCAGCCGTCGCCGCCCAGAAGCGGCATGTTCATGTCGAGCTCACGAGCCTGTTTAGCAATAATGCCCACTTGGCCGTAGTATCCGGGAATGTAAATCACGTCAGGATTGAGGTTGCGGATCTTGGTAAGCTGTCCCTTAAAGTCGGGATCGGTCTGCGTATATGCTTCCTTGGCCAAGACTCTTCCGCCGAGTTTTGTAAATTCCTCTTCAAAAAACTGCGTCAGGCCTTTGCTGTAATCGGAGTTTACATCGCCAAGAATCGCAGCAGTCTTTGCCTTCAGCGTGTTGGCCGCGAACTTAGCCATCACCGAGCCTTGAAACGGATCGATAAAACAGACGCGTGAAATGTAATCGCCGACTTCCGTTACTTTCGGATTCGTCGAAGAAGGCGTGATCATCGGGATCTTTGCTTCCTGCGCAACCGGAGCAGCCGCGAGGCTGTTTGTGGACGCGACTTCGCCGAGTATGGCCTGGACTTTGTCTTGGTTGATCAGCTTCGAAACGACGGTTTTTGCCTGTTCGGGGCGTCCCTGATCGTCTTCCACCACAAGCTGGATCTTTTTGCCGTTAACTCCGCCACCGTTATTTATCTCTTCGACGGCGAGTTCGATGCCGTTTTTGGTCGATTGGCCGAAGCTCGAGGTCTGGCCCGTAAGATCGCCGTAAACGCCGACCTTTATAGTGTCACCTGTGTTGGTAGTGGCCACATTTCCGCCTTTGTCCACACAGGCAATAGAGGTGAAGATCGACAGTATCAATGCGAAATTCAGAAAAACTCTTGTCATAATATATCTCCGATTGTTTTTTACTTTGGATAAGAATTGCCGGCGAAGTTAACTACGGGGGTTCCCGTTGGAAAGTTTTACGTGCTCGCCGGAAGATTCCACCAGTTTCGATACGAACCTGCATTATACCCGAATAGAACCGCATGTCGAACATCTATATGGCGTAATTTAGGCCGTTTGCGCACGTTGGGATCGGCAAGCGGAGCCGGGAAATTGATAATTCAATATCGCGTGCCGCAGCCTTTCGATATCGGTGCGTTATCATACAGAACATCATGGAACTATTAACGAATAACGAATTCGGCGACATGCCGTCCGAGGAGTTTCGGAAATACGGTTACCAGCTCGTCGATCGGATTACCGATTATTTCGACTGTATCGAGGAGTTTCCGGTCCTTTCCAAGATCGAGCCGGGATGGCTGAAAGACAATCTGCCCGCTTCGGCGCCGGAAAAGGGCGAGGATTTCAACGACGTGCTGGCTGATGTTGACCGGCTGATTTTACCGGCGGTTACGCATTGGAATCATCCAAATTTCCACGGGCTTTTTGCCACATCGACTAGCAGCGTCGGCGTTTTTGGCGAAATGCTGACCTCCGCGTTCGATATGAAGGCAATGCTATGGAGAACCTCGCCCGCCTCGACTGAGCTCGAGGATGTCGTGCTCGACTGGCTGCGGCAGATGATGAATCTGCCCGGCAGTTTCGAAGGCACTATCTACGACACGGCGTCGGTTTCAACGATGCACGCTATAGCCGCGGCACGCGAACGGGCGGGCCTGGACATTCGCGTACGCGGAATGAGCGGACGAAACGATCTGCCGCTGCTGCGGGTTTATTGTTCGGAACAAGTGCATTCTTCTATAGACAAGGCGGTCCTAACACTCGGTCTGGGGCAGAACAGTCTGCGAAAGATCGCCGTTAACGAGCGGTTTGAATTGATCGCGGAAAAACTTGTTGAGGCTATCGTGGAAGATATCGAATCGGGTTATCTTCCGCTTTGTGTCGTCGCAACCATTGGAACAACCTCGACGTCGAGTGTCGATCCGGTCGATGCGGTCGCCGATATCTGTGAAAAGTTTAGTCTATGGCTGCACGTCGATGCGGCGTACGCCGGAGCAGCCGCGATCGTGCCGGAATTTCAGCACTATTTCGGCGGTTGGGAGCGTGCCGATTCGATCGTTGTCAATCCGCACAAATGGCTGTTCACGCCCTTTGACCTTTCGGTGCTGTACTGCCGTGATCTCGCAATAATGAAACAGGCATTTTCGCTCATTCCCGAATACCTTAAAACCAGCGAAGAGAGCACTGTAAAAAACGGGATGGATTACGGCATCCAGCTTGGGCGGCGCTTTCGCTCGTTGAAACTGTGGTTTGTCATCCGATACTTCGGCCGTCAAGGAATGATCACTCGTTTGCGCGAGCACTGCCGTCTGGCACGGCTTTTCGAATCATGGGTAAACGCGTCAGATAACTTTGAAATGATGACGCCGGTTCCATTCGCCCTCGTTTGTTTCCGCGCCTGTGTCAGTAGCCCGCACGTAAGTAAGGACTCCGTGGACGAGACCAAGCTTAATGTCCTGAACGAGCGGATAATGAATGATATCAACGCATCGGGCGCAGCCTATCTCTCGCATACAAAACTAAACGGCAAATTCACAATAAGATTGTCGGTCGGCAGTATTCGCGTCGAAGAACGGCATTTGGTAAAGGTTTGGGAATTGCTAAACGCAGCATTAAGGAAATAATTTTTGTTTCGCGCGTAAAATAAATTGATGCTGACACACATTGTCTGCTGGAAGTACAAACCCGAAGCCACCGCCGAAGAGCGTGCTGAACACATTGCGCGATTGCAGGCGCTGCCCGGAATTATTCCGAATATAAACAGTTTCAATGTTGGCAGCGATATACTGGATCTTGAACGCTCGTTTGATACCGGCCTGGTTGCCGTTTACCCCGACCGCACCGCACTCGATCATTACACCGAGCATCCCGAACACCAAAAGGTTGCCGCGTTCGGAAAACAGATCGCGGAAAAGGTGGTCTCGGTCGACTTCTTGTCAGAGTAAGAGTTACACGTTTACGCGTGAAGCCTTTTGCCAGAGGGATCGCAATGTTACAGAGTGCTTAGACAACTAAGATCACGCCTAAAGGCGTAACTCGTAAAAAACGTGAAAATCCTTAAACGAATCCTGCTCGCCTTTTTCGTCATTATTTTGCTGGCGCAGATTCCGTTTATATACAGGCGGTACCAAATAGGCAATCTCGCGGCAAAGATCGCGAAACTTGAAAAAGGGAGAGTCCATCGCGACGACGCGCAATACAAAGAATACAAAGGCATTATCCACGCTCACACATCGCTTGGCGGCCACAGCACAGGCACATTTGATGAGCTGATCGCGGCCGCGAACTCTAACGATCTTGATTTCGTCCTGATGACCGAGCATTGGTCCGACGCGTTTGATACGTCCGCAATGACGCTTAACGGCATTTACGGAAAGACGCTTTTTGTCGGTGGCAACGAGATCGACACGGCCGACGGCGACAGGTTTTTGATGGTTCCCGGCAGCACGGACGCGGCGGGGTTGCGAAATTTCCCGACGAACGCGGTTGTCGAAAAGCTGCAAGCCGAAAGCCGTCTTGCTTTGATCACCTATCCCGAACGGTTCAAATCGTGGGATTCTAACTTCGACGGCATCGAGGTTTTCAGCCTGCATACGAACGCCAAACAGATGAATCCGCTGACCGCCTTTGGCGATCTGATCTGGTCGTATACTGCCTATCCCGAATTGACGCTGGCGTCGTATTTCAAACGCCCCGACGCCAATCTGCAAAAATTCGATGAGATCGCCGCAGTTCGTAATATCAGCCTTTTTGCAGGCACCGATGCACATTCGAATATCGGATTTCACGTTTTCGGTGACGATTCGGGGTACAAACTAATAAATATCAAGCTCGACCCGTATGCGACCATTTTTCGCCTCGCTCGCACACACATTCTGGTCGATAAAAACATTTCCTTGACGCGGGAATCGCTTGTCGAAGCTTTCAAAAATCGCCGCTTTTTCACAGGTTTTGACGCAATCGGCGACACGCGGGGCTTTTCCTTTACCGCCAGCAGCGGCGCGGCGACATCGCAGATGGGCGACGTGATCGCAAATTCTACGGGCATTAAATTTGAGGCGACGGCACCGGCAAACGCGCGGTTCGTTTTATTGAAGGACGGACGGCCGATAGCCTTTGAGACCGGAACGGCAGTAAGTGCCTTGGCCGATGGTGCCGGAGCTTACCGCGTCGAGGTTTACTGCGACGATCTTGGACCGCCGTTCGATAAAATGCCGTGGATACTATCCAATCCGATTTACGTGCGATAAGGCAAACTGTTTTTGTGTTGAATACATCATAGAAACGCAGCAATTAAAGGATAGTTCCCAGTAATCGAATGAAGAAAATTCTCAGAGTCTCCTCAGTGTATGCAGGACTTTTTTGCGTTTTTGTGTCTGCCGCCGTCGCCCAGCAGGTAAAACGAGCCGCTTTTGACGTGACGGCGTATAAGATCGACGCAAATCTTACACCGGCCGAAAACAGGCTTTCAGCAACTGCGGACGTAACATTTGTACCGCAAGAGGAGACACGTGTCGTCACATTTGAACTGAACGGCTCGTTAAAGGTCGAAAACGTCACCCGTATCTCGACGCCGTTTGCGGCCGGACCAGCCGGTGCCGCCCGACCCGCTCGACCGACGGCACCGTCAGGCGGTAATGTCACATTCGTCCAGGATCAGGTAGGTGTGTCCGATCTAGGCCCAAGCGTCCGCGTCGAGATGCCGGATACTTTGGCCAAAGGCGTGCCGGTCACGCTTCGATTCAAATACAGCGGCGCGCTCAATACACCCAGCGGCGGCCCGCTTCTGAACAAACGCCTCGCCTACATCGGCGACGACCAGGGTTACCTGATGTACGCGGCGCGCTGGTTTCCTTTTCACGATTACGCGGCCGATCTCGCGACGGCGGATATAACGATCGGCGTTCCATCTGGACTTCAGATCGTCGGCTACAGCGATGCGCCGGTCGCGTCGTCCGGCGGAAAGTTTCGCTTTACGCAGTCAAAACCGGGCCTCGTCGGCAACTTTGCCTACGGTAAATTTGTGAATAAAACGATGCGGGTCGGCGATTACGAACTGCAGTTTTTTACGCGTCGTGGCAATGAGGCGCAGGTCGTAGCATTTGGGGAAACCGTTGGAAAGGCACTGGTATATTACACCCAGCAGTACGGCAATCCTGACATGGGCAAACGGCTTATCGTCGTGCAGATCGATGACGAAAGCCTCGACCTTTACTCGTCGCTTGGGATGCTCTTTATCTCGAGCCGCGAATTCGAACAAACACGCGCCGTCACCCACGAACGCCTGCAACGCGAAGCTGCGTTTCAATGGTGGGGCCTGACCGTTGGCCTGAAATCGTTTGACGACGCATGGCTGTCACAGGGGCTTGCCGAATACAGCGCGTTTTCGCTGCGTGAAAGCATGACGACGGCTTCGCAGCACGAAGCTCTTCGACGCGAACTGCTTGAAAAATCACTGACATTCGAGCAGACGGCGTCTCTGCTACGCGTACCCGCAAGCCTGGACGACCAGTCGACGGCGTATCAATACATCATGTATTCGAAGGGTGCGTTTGTTTACAAACTCCTTCGCGATACGCTGGGCGCCGAAAAATTCAACCGCCTCCTTCGGACGTTTTTGCAGGAATATCGCGGCAAGAACGCTTCGATCGACGATTTCGAAAAACTCACCACGCGAATCGCCGATCAGAACATGCGCTACTTTTTCGCGCGCTGGGTCGAAAGCACCGGCGTGCCCGAATTTTCGGCTGATTATCTTATTATCCGA
>Ga0183260_10002176_pt1 | contig 16250 bp, 16 predicted proteins | sample AntDrymUQ4972206_2_FD_129768 | JGI IMG/M metagenome (GOLD analysis project Ga0183260, IMG submission 129768) | Polar desert sand microbial communities from Dry Valleys, Antarctica - metaG UQ497 (22.06) (version 2) (version 2) | ecosystem: Environmental > Terrestrial > Soil > Desert | place...
ACCGCGCCGTTGGGGCCTGCGCAGAGAGCACGTGCCACTCCCAATCCGAGGGTCGCGGTTCTGCGCCACGTCCCACGAGAGCGAGCCCAGGTCGTGGTCTGGAGGCCACGCTGCGATCCCTCGAATGCGACCGCGAGCAGGCCCGACGTGCTGGGCACGATGTCCACGAACACGCCGACCGGATCCGCGCGGGTACCGCCGAGCAGTCGCCACGTCGATCCGTTTCGCGATGTCCAGAACGCGAGGTGGGCACGAGCGCGAATCAGTCGCCATCCCGCAATCGTGAAGGTTCCGCGCTCCGAGGTGATGGCGACAAGGCGGGCGGCGGGATCCGTGAACGGGGCTTTGCGCCAGGTGCCTCCGGAAGGCGAGAACATGACGAGTGGCTTCTCGTGCCCGTCGTTGCCGATCGCGACCACGCGACTCTTCGCGACGGCCACGTCGACGAGCGCCGTGGCGAACGGAGTGGACGCGGGAAAGGCCGGTCCCTTGTCCCCACGCAACCACTCGGTTCCGACGCGATGGAACATCTGCGAGCCGTACTGCCCCAGGGCCACGAACACGACCTTCGTCCCGTCCGAGGCGGCGCTGACGGTCTGTCCCGCGCTGCTCCGCGAGGGTGGCGTGGGTATCAGCGACCAGTCGCGCCCGTTGCCCGAGCGCCAGATCCGCGGGCCGGCGTCCGACGATCCCGAGGCCAGAAACCCGCCCGGGATCGTCTGAATCCGGTGCACTCCGGCGATGCCGCCTTCGAGCGCGGGCAGGCGCTCCCACTCGTTGCCCGTGGGTGAGACCCAGAGCGTGGGAACCTCGACGTTCTGGCCTGCGAGGCCTCCGGCGACGAGCCCGAGGGTCGGGTCCCAAGCGATTCCGGCGACTTGCTGGAACCCTGGGCCGCCGAGCCCGAGAGATGCCGGATCGACGCTCCGCCAGGATCCGTTCGTCCCGACCCAAATGCGCCCGTCCGTGCCTCCGCCCGCAGCCGTGTCGCCGACGATGACGAGTCGTGTTCCCGTGCTGCTCACGTCGAGCGGCTGGAATCGCTCTGCCGTCGTGGAAAAGGCGCTGTCCACGCGCCAGGCGCGACCGTCGTCGGAGCGAAAGACCGTGACGGTCGTCGTACCGGACGGGTGGTGACGATAGCCGACCGCGACGAATCCGTCGGGCCCCCCGTCGAGACCCTCGATATCGCCGTCGTACGCGAGCAGCGGATCCGATTCGTCCTGGAGCGCGGTCCAGGAGCTCGGCCCCGTGCTCCACCAGGCAGCAGTACGCAGGGTTCCATCGAAGCGATTTCCGACGGCGACCGCGACGCGTCCTCGTCGGGCGACGGAGAAGGGACCGTCGCGGCGTTCCGCCGAACCGGTCTCTTCCATCCCGAACCGGCGCCAGGCCGCACCGTCGTCCGAGGTCCACGCGCTCGGATCTCTGTTGCCGTCGCCGTCGACGACGTATCCGACCGCAAGCCAGGGACTCCCCGACTCGGGCGGCAGGATGGACGTCACGTACACGACGTGACCGCCGCCACGCAATGCGTCGTGCTCGATTCGTGTCCAGCCTGCAGGCGCGGCCTGAGTCGCGGACGTCAGAAGGAGAACGGCAAGAGCTGCGGCGAATGCGCCCGAGAGGATGCGTGTCGAGTACGTCATCGGCTCACAGAGTGACGAAGGTGCGGGACGGTTGTTCCCCTTTCGTCGGTGGATCGGCACGCGCGTGTCGCAGCTACACCCTCTCCCAGCGCTCTCTCGTGCCCGTCCGGTCGGATCGCTAGGCTTAGTTGACTATGAAGGCAACGAAAAGCCGAGCGACGAGCCTGGAGCGGGTCGAGGAGGAGCTGGCGACGCTCGCCGCCCACATCAACGCCGCCACCGCCCGCTGGCTCGAGCTCGCGGCGACTTTCGGGCGCGACGGCGGGGCTGTCGACGGGGATGTCGCACGCTGGCTCGCCTTCCGCTGCGGAATCACGACGCGCGAGGCGCGCGAGTACCTGCGGGTGTCCGAGGCGTTGCCGGAGCTTCCCTCGATCGAGGCCGCGTTCGGGCAAGGCGAGCTCGGCTTCAGCAAGGTACGCGCTCTGACGCGGGTCGCGACGCCTGAGTCCGAGGAGAGCCTGCTCGAGCTCGCCCTGTCGCTCACGGCTTCCCAGCTCGAGCGGGCGCTCCGCGCCTTTCGCCGGATCCGAAGCGAGGAGGCCAGGGAGAGCCATGAGCTCGAATACCTGGACTACTACTGGGCAGAGGACGGCTCGCTCTACCTGCGGGCGCGGCTGGCGGCCGAGGACGGCACGCTCCTCGTACGTGCCCTCGATGCGTGTCGTGAGCGCGTCCGCGAGCGGCAGCGGCAGGAGCGCTCGCCGGAGCAGCCTGCCTCCTCCGTCGAGCCTCCACGCTCGGCGCAGGTCGAGGCGCTCGTGGAGGTCGCAAAGAGGGCGCTCGCTCCCTCGGAACCGGGCGCCGAGGGCGAGCGCGCGCGTCTCGTCGTGCATGTGGACGCGGCCGCGCTGACGCGGCAGGGCGCGGGGCGCTCGGAGCTCGAGCACGGCCCGCTGATCGCTCCCGAGACCGCCCGTCGTCTCGGCTGCGACGCCGAGACGGTGAGCGTGCTCGAACAGGACGGCCTCCCGCTCGGCGTGGGTCGGAGGCGGCGGAGCGTCCCGCCGGGTCTTCGTCGCCTGCTCGAGGCGCGAGACGACGGCTGCTGCCGCTGGCCGGGTTGCGAGAGTCGCCGCCACCTCGACGCCCATCACCGCAGGCACTGGGCGAGCGGCGGCGAGACCTCCCTCGACAATCTCGTCCTGCTCTGCTGGCAGCACCACCGCCTGGTGCACGAGGGCGGCTATACGATCGAGGACGCCGACAGCGGCGAGCTTCGCTTCCGAAACCGCCACGGCGTCGTCTCGGAGAGCGTTCCGCGCTCGCCCCCGCGCGGAAGCGCGGACGAGCTCCTCGCACTGAACCGGCTGGCGGGGCTCGTGATCGGCCCGGCGACGAACCGAAACGGACTCGGCGACCACCTCGACCTCGAGCTCGCGGTGGCTGCGGTCGATCGCGGCTTCACGTAGTCCGTCAGTGATTGGGGGTGCGAAACCGGCCGATCCGCTCAGTGGCCCGGCGGTGTGGCCCCACTGCCTTGGAGATCGCGCTGTACCGTGACTCCCGTTACTCGTGACCATCTCCGGCGAACAAGCCCGGCAGTTTGCGCTCGCTCTACCCGAGGCGATCGAGCAGAACCATCACGGGCGGCCGTCGTTCCGCGTCGGGAGCAAGATCTTCGCCACGCTCTGGGACGAGAATCACATGAACGTGATGCTGGACGAAGGCGGCATCCTCACGGCCGTCGAGAGCGAGCCCGAGATCTGTGTCGAGGTGTGGTGGGGCAAGCGCCTCGCGGCCGTGCGCGTCGATCTCCGCCGCGTCGACCCTTCGCTGCTCTCGAAGCTGCTCGGCGAGGCGTGGGAGCTACGGGCGCCCAAGCGTGTGCTCGGCGGTCGGCCGAGCTCCGGCTCCGACTAGACCGGCTTCAGTGTCCGCCCGGGCGTTCCCAGCCCTCGAGCACCGGCGCCTTCCAGTCGGCACCGACCGTCTTCGAGCCCTCGACCCAGGGACCGAGCTCGGGCTGGGGGAACTTCGTGTGCTCGGCCTTCAGCTGGATGCCGTACGAGTTTCCGGACTGGAGGTGCGTGATCAGGACCTTGCGGGCGATCTCGTGCTCGCGTCCGTCGGGGATCGCGAAGTAGATCTTGATGAACGAGTTCGAGTAGCGGTCGAAGACCGCCGGCGTGCCGTCCTCCTGCAAGAGCTCGATGTCCTCGAGCCAGTTCAGGTCCTCGCCCGGGGTTGCGGCGTCGAGGTCGACGTTCTCGACGAGCGCGATGTCCTCCTGATACGGGAAACGGCGTCCGGCGAGGAACTCCGCGTCGATCGACTTGATCTTCTCGGGCTCCGAGTACGCGAGCTCGTGGCCGCGGTCGCCGTCGCTCACTGCTCCACCGCCCGCAAGTCGGTGACGTCCGCCGGTGCCTCGAGCTCCTCCTCGGCCTTGATCGCGAGCAGCCGCTTGACCTCGGAGAGGATCTCCTGCTCGGTCTGGCCGACCGTGTAGGTCGTGCCGGCGAGCGGGACGCGCGCCATCGCGGAGGCCTCGATCGTGAGCGCCGCGAGATCCTCCGGCTCCAGCGAGTGCACGTTTGTCTTCCCGCACGCGCGCGCGAGCATCTGCAGCTCCATGGTCAGCGTGGTCAGGAAGTTGTAGACGCGCTCGGATGCCTCCTCCACGACGAGGCGCTTGCGGAGCTCGGGATCCTGTGTCGTGATCCCCACGGGGCAACGGCCCGTGTGGCAGTGGTAGCACTGCCCGGCCGGAACGCCGATCGTGCCTTCGTAGTCGGTGACGCCGGGGATCTCCTTGTTGCAGTTCAGCGCCATCAGGGACGCATGCCCGAGTGCGACCGCCTTCGCGCCGAGCGCGAGGCACTTGGCGACATCCGCGCCGTTTCGGATTCCGCCTGCGACGACGAGGTCGATCTCGTCGGCCAGGCCGACGTCCTCGAGCGCGCGCCGCGCCTCGGGGATCGCGGCCATGAGCGGGATCCCGGTCTCCTCGGTCGCGATGTGCGGTCCCGCGCCCGTGCCGCCTTCGCCGCCGTCCAGGTAGATGATGTCCGGGCCGCACTTCGCGGCCATGCGTACATCGTCGTAGACCCGCGCCGCGCCGAGCTTCAGCTGGATGGGCACCTGGTAGTCGGTCGCCTCGCGGATCTCCTGGATCTTCAACGAGAGGTCGTCCGGCCCGAGCCAATCGGGGTGCCGCGCGGGCGAGCGCTGGTCGATCCCGGCGGGAAGCGAGCGCATCTCGGCCACCTGCTCGGTCACCTTTTGCCCCATCAGGTGCCCGCCGAGCCCGACCTTGCAGCCCTGGCCGATGAAGAACTCGATCCCGTCCGCGAGCATGAGGTGGTGCGGGTTGAACCCGTACCGGCTCTGGATCACCTGGTAGTACCACTTGGTCGAGTAGTCGCGCTCGGGCGGGATCATCCCGCCCTCGCCGGAGCAGGTCGCGGTGCCCGCCATGGACGCGCCCTTCGCGAGCGCCATCTTCGCCTCGAGCGACAGCGCGCCGAACGACATGCCCGTGATGTAGATCGGGATGTCCAGCTCGAGCGGCTTCTTCGCGAAGCGGGCGCCGAGCACGGTCTTCGTCACGCACTTCTCGCGGTAGCCCTCGATGACGAAGCGCGTGAGCGTGCCGGGGAGGAAGACGAGCTCGTCCCAGTGCGGCATCGGCTTGAAGATCGAGAAACCGCGCATCCGGTAGCGGCCGAGCTCGGCCTTCACGTGGATGTCGTTGATGACGTCCGGCGTGAAGATCCGGCTCCGGCCGAGGACGTTCTTGCTCGAAGGGGCGGTCTCGTCGGCCATCAGATCACCGTCCCATTCACGCTGGGGTCAGGCTTCAGCCTGACCCCGGTTGGAGGTGTTCGCCGCGCAAACCCAAGGCCGAGGTCAGGCTGAAGCCTGACCCCACGTCGCCTTGACGCGTTCACAGCACCAGCTTTCGCTCGGAGGGCTCGAGGTTGTCATAGTTGTAGAGCACCTTGCCGCAGACGAACTTCTGGAACTCGGGCGGCGCGCCGAGCCCGTAGATCCGGAACTTGCGCTCGATGAGCTCCGTGTCCGCGTCCGTCCACTCACCGGGAACGCAGTCGATGCCGAGCGACTTCACCTTCCCTGCGACGTAGATCGTCCCGTCGTACATCGAGTCGCCGAGACCCGGGCCCACGTCACCACAGATGATGATCCGGCCGCGCTGCATCATGAAGCCCGTCATCGAGCCTGCGGAGCCGCCGACGATGATCGTGCCGCCCTTCTGGTCGATGCCGCTCCGCGCGCCGACACGTCCCTTGACCACGACGTCGCCACCGCGGAGCGCGGCCGCCGTGAGCGAGCCGGCGTTTCCGTCCACCACGACGACTCCGGACATCATGTTCTCGCAGGCCGACCAGCCGACCCGACCCGTGATGTGGATCTCAGGCCCGTCGATCAGACCGCAACCGAAGTAGCCCAGGCTTCCGGCGAAGCGGATCCTGCACCGCGTGAGGATTCCGACGCCGAGCGAGTGCTTGGAGCCGGGGTTCGAAATCTCGACCTCCTTGACGCCCTCCTCGTACAGGAGCCAGCGGAGCTCGAGGTTGATGGCGCGCGTCGTCAGGTCCTTCGCGTCGAAGCGCGCGCTCTCGCCGTCGATCTTCGAGACCTTCGGGATCTCCGCGAACGGCTCCGCGAGGCCTCGTGCGTCATACGTGATCTGTGTCATCGGACTTGGCTCATCGCTTCCAGACGAGCACTTCTCGCTCGTAGGGGTCATAGGTGTCGATCTCGTGGTCGACGATCGCGCGAATCGCGATCTCCTCCGACGCGAGCGCGACCAGGTCGTCCGATTCGTACAGCACGAGCGGCTTCGCGGCGAGCTCGTCCTTTGCGACGCCGAGCTCGTCCTTCGTGACCGCGATGTACGTGAAGACGCCGTCCAGCTCGTCGAGGGACTTGTCCATCGCCTCCTCGAGCGACGCGCCGTTCGTCATCTCCTGGGCGAGGTAGACGGCGATGATCTCCGAGTCGCACTCGGACATGAAGCGGCGCCCCGCGCGCTCGAGGCGGCGCCGCCACATGAAGTAGTTCGTCAGCTGGCCGTTGTGCACGACCGCGACGTCGGAGTACGGGTAGGCCCAGTAGGGGTGCGCGCCCGCGATGTCGACCTCGGACTCGGTGGCCATGCGCACGTGGCCGATCGCGTGCGTGCCCCTGAACTCCGAGAGGCCGTACTGGCCATGCACGGTCTCGGCGTCCCCGAGATCCTTGACGATCTCGAGCGAGCGCCCGAGCGAGAGCACCTCGGCGTCCGGGATGTCCTCCACGAAGTCGGCGAGCAGCTTGAGGTCGCCGTCGAAGTCGAAGGAGACGCGAAACGCGTACGACGTCTCCTCGTCGACCGCGTCGATGCGCGCTCCGAGCGACTCGAGCCGCGACTCGACGATCGAGCGATGCCGCCCGAGCTTCTCCTCGAAGTCGAAGTCACGCGGCGTGTTCGCGTCGGCGAGCTTGTAGCGCATGACGAGATTGCCGTTCTCGGGTGTCCCGTAGAGCGCGTAGCCGGTCGAGTCCGGGCCGCGATGCTTCATCGACTGGAGCATCGACGTCATCTCGTCACCGATCGGGTGCTGCGACCCGTCCCGGTAGATGATCCCTGCAATTCCGCACACTCAGATCACCTCCCGCAAGACCTGCATCCGCAAGAGCGGATGCAGGTCGCGGATGCCGCCTGCGGCGGCAAAATCCCTGAAGCGGCCGCTCCGCGGCCGGGGACGCGGGCAAACACGCTTGTCACGGGAGGACATCGAGGTACTCGGACACGTCCCAGTCGGTCACGGTGGCGCAGTGGCGCTCCCACTCGTCCCGCTTGTAGTGCATGAAGACACGGTACATCTCGTCGGGCAGCGCCTTCTTCACGACCTCGTCGGCCTCGAGGGCATCCAGCGCGTCGCCGAAGGTCATCGGGATGCGCTTGACCTCCTTGCCGGCCTCCATCGCCTCGTAGATGTTCCGCTCCTCGGGCTCGCCCGGGTCGAGCTTGCGGTCGATCCCGTCGCGCATCGCGGCGATCAGCGCTGCCATGGAGAGGTAGGGGTTCACGGCCGAGTCGACCGATCGGTACTCGAAGCGTCCTGGAGCAGACACGCGGAGCGCCGTCGTCCGGTTCTGGAAGCCCCAGTCGGCGAAAACCGGTGCCCAAAACCCCGTGTCCCAGAGTCGGCGATACGAGTTGACGGTCGATGCGGTGACCGCGGTCAGCGCCGAGAGGTGCTCGAGAATCCCGCCGATCGCGTACAGGCCGAGCTGACTTGGCTTCTGCTGGTCGTCCGTGTCAGGCATGAACGCGTTCTCGTCGCCTTTCCACAGCGAGATGTTGTGATGGCAGCCGTTGGCCGACACGCCCATGAACGGCTTCGGCATGAAGCAGGGAAAGGCGCCCAGTTCGCGGCCGACCGCCTTGCACACCTGCCGGAAGGTCGAGAGGTTGTCCGCGGTTCGCTCGGCCCGGTCGAAGCCGAAGTTGAGCTCGATCTGCCCGGGCGCATCTTCGTGGTCGCCCTGGATCATGTCGAGCCCGAGCTTCTGCCCGTATTCGATCACCTTGTGGATGATCGGCTGCAGCTCTGAGAACTGGTCGATGTGGTAGCAGTAGGGCTTGGTCATGCCCTCGATCGAAGGCGTGCCGTCCTCCTGCAGCTTGAGCCACATCATCTCCGGCTCGGTTCCTGCGCGGAGGTGGAGGCCGGTCTCGTCCTCGAACTCGGCCTGCATCCGCTTCAGGTTGCCGCGGCAGTCCGAGGAGAGGAACGCGCCGCCGTTCTCCCGCTCCTCGCGGTTGCGGAAGCAGAGGCACCACACGCGCGCGACCCGCGGATCCCACGGAAGGGTCTCGAACGTCTCTGGCTCGGGGACGCCGACGAGCTCGGCGGCCTCGGGCCCGTACCCGATGTAGTTCCCGTGGCGGTCGGTGAAGAGGTTTGCAGTTGCTCCGTAGACGAGCTGGAATCCCTTCTGCGCGATCGTCTCCCAGTGCTGCGCCGGGACGCCCTTGCCCATGATCCGGCCGGTGACGGAGGGGAACTGGTAGTAGACGTACTGGATCTCCTCGGCGTCGATGCGCCGCCGGACTTCCTTGACGGCATCGCCACGTCCGTCGGCATCGACGAAGCGCTCCAGGTCGGTCGCCACCATGTCCTCCTTCTCCGCGTCGCAGGTCGCTCGTGGAGCAGCGTAATCCGCAGGCGAGGTTCGTGCAGCGCAAGGGTGAGCCGCCCGTGGGCTAGCCTTGGAGACGTGAACGAGCAGCGAGCAGAGCATCTGACCTCGGATCAGCGGTCCGCGCTCGAGACGGAGCTCGCGGAGCTCGAAGGCCCGCGTCGCAGGGAGATCGTGGAAGCGATCAAGCGTGCCCGCGAGTTCGGCGACATCTCCGAGAACTTCGAGTACCACGCCGCGAAGAACGAGCAGGGACTGCTCGAACGCCGCATCCACATCCTGAAGGATCGGCTGCACCACGCCGTCACCGTCGAGCACGAGACGAACGAGAGCGTCGGCGTCGGATCGATCGTGGAGCTGGCAGACGAAGGGGGCGAAGCGATGGAGGTCGAGATCTCGGCCGTCGGCGGCGTCTCCCCGGACTCGCCGCTCGGCAGCGCGCTGCTCGGCGCCAAGGTGGGTGACACGGTGGCGGTCCAGGCGCCGAGCGGCTCCTGGAAGGCAAGCGTGCTCGCAATCAAACGTGCGTGAGAGTCCCAGGGGTCAGGCTTCAGCCTGACCCCGTCTTTGGGCTCGGGTCGTCGGCGTTTTGACGACGATAGACCTCAGGGGCGAGGTCAGGCTGAAGCCTGATCCCCAGATTCCATCCGGCGCACGTATTTCACGAACGCGAAGGGGATACCGCTCTCCGACACGTGGGCCTCGCGGGACGTTTCCTCGAATGCCGCGCGCTCCCAGGCTGGAAAGTACGTGTCCCCTTCCAGCTCGGCATCGATCTCTGTCAGCAGCAGCTCGTCGGCTCGTGCCAGCGCGTCGGCGTACAGCTCGCCACCGCCGATGACGAACACCTGCGCTGCACCTTCGAGCAGATCGAGGGCGCCGCTCAGCGAGCCGACTTGCTCCGCGCCACTGGCTTGCCAGGCTCGGTTACGGGTGACCACCATGTTCCGTCGGCCAGGCAGCGGGCGGAAGCTACGCGGAAGCGAATCCCAGGTTCGTCTCCCCATGACGACTGCGTGTCCCATCGTCAGCGTCCGGAATCTCTGCGCGTCCTCGGGAATCCGCCAGGGAAGACCGCCTGCCAGCCCGATCACGCCATTGCGCGCGACGGCTGCCACGAGCGAGACCTTCACACGGCGACAGGAGCGCGGATCGCCGGATGGTGCTGATACCCGACCACCTCGAAGTCCTCGAACGCGTACTCGAAGATCGAGTCGGGACGTCGCCTCAGCTGGAGCGACGGATACGGGAACGGCTCGCGCTCGAGCTGCGTCTCGACCTGCTCGCGATGGTTGTCGTAGATGTGGCAGTCGCCGCCGGTCCAGATCAGGTCGCCGACGGCGAGGTCGCACTGCTGCGCGAGCATGTGGGTGAGAAGCCCGTAGCTCGCGATGTTGAACGGAACGCCGAGGAACACGTCCGCGCTTCGCTGGTAGACCTGGCAGCTCAGTCTCCCGTCCACGACGTAGAGCTGGAAGAACGCGTGGCACGGCTGCAGCGCCATCTTCGGAAGGTCGGCCACGTTCCACGCGCTCACGATGATGCGGCGAGAGTCGGGCTCCTCTCGAAGGAGGCGCACGGCCTCGGCGATCTGGTCGATCTGACCCCCGTTGGGCGTCGGCCAGCTGCGCCATTGCACCCCGTAGACCGGGCCGAGGTCGCCGTCCTCGTCCGCCCACTCGTCCCAGATGGTCACGCCCTGCTCCTGCAGCCAGCGAACGTTGCCATCGCCGCGCAGGAACCAGAGCAGCTCGTTGGCGACGGAAGGGAAGTGCACCTTCTTCGTGGTCACCAGCGGGAAGCCCTCGGCGAGGTCGAAGCGCATCTGGTGCCCGAACACGCTCACGGTTCCGGTGCCGGTCCGATCCTGTTTCGGGGCGCCCGTGGTAGACACGTGACGCATGAAGTCCTCGTACTGCGAGCGCGCGGGTCGATCGGCGAGGGTGTCTTCGGACACGGCGATCTCGACGATAGCGACTGACCCGGAGGCCAGCGCCTGAGCATCGAGATCGTCTTCGAGACGCACTCCACCAGCGTCGACAACGAGGGAGGGGTCGCCACTGGGTGGCTCCAGGGCGAGCTCTCCGAAAGGGCAGACGGCAAGCGAGGGAGCTCGGCGAGCGACGCCGCAACGACGGCATCTCGGCGGTCTTCACCTCGGATCTCGGTCGTGCCGTCGAGACGGCAGAGATCGCTTTCTGCGACTCCGGCCTTCCCATCTCCCGAGATTGGCGTCTCCGGGAGTGCAATTACGGCGAGCTGAACGGAGCGCCGAGCCGACGCTTGGAGGCCGAGCAATCACGAAGGGTCGACGAGCCGTACGCGGGTGGTGAGAGCTACCGGGACGTCGTGAACCGGATGCGTGGATTCCTCGACGATCTGCAACCCGGGTACGACGGCGGGCGGATCGTCGTCATCGGCCACTCCGCGACGCGCTGGGCACTCGACCACCTGCTGTGCGGCCGGCCGCTCGAGGATGTCGTCGGCCCGTTCGACTGGCAAGAGGGTTGGGAGTACGTCTTCGAGCGCCGCTTGCCCTCCGGATAAGGAGGATGTCAGGCTTGCGCTTGCATGGCTGACTTGCCGAGCGGAGCGGTCACCTTTCTCTTCACCGACATCGAAGGGTCGACGCGCCTCGTCAAGCAGCTGCGGGAGCGGTACGGCGAGGTGCTCCAGGAGCACCAGCGGCTGCTGCGCGAAGCATTCGTCGCGCACCGAGGCTACGAGGTCGACACCCAGGGCGACTCCTTCTTCGTCGCCTTCGCGAGCGCGCGCGACGCGCTCCTTGCGGCCGTCGAGGGACAGCTCGCGCTCTCGTCTCATTCCTGGCCGGAGGGTGTGCAGATCAAGGTGCGGATGGGGCTCCACACCGGCCAGGCCGTCGCGGCGGGCGACCGGTACACGGGACTTGCCGTCCACCGTGCTGCGCGGATCGGAGCCGCGGGACACGGAGGGCAGATCCTCGTCTCTCAGGCGACGCAGACGCTTCTCGAGGACGAGGAGGAAGACCTTCATATCCACCTTCGCGACCTCGGCGACCAGCGGTTGAAGGATCTCGACCGCCCGGTGCGGCTCTACCAAGCCGCAGCGAACGGGCTAGAGGCATCGTTTCCGCCGGTGCGGGGTGGCGCTGACCTCGCGGAGGCCGCGGAAGGCGCGATCGCCTCGCCTGTCTGGCGTCGCCGGACGGTCCTCGCCGCCGCGCTCGCCCTCGCTCTCGTCCTCGGAGTCGCGGTCGCGGGCGGCTTCCTACTACGGACGGACTCGAGGGGCGGTCTCGGCGAGATCCAGGCCAACCACCTCGGGATCATCGATCCCCAGACGAACGAGATCGTCGCCGAGATCCCGGTCGGGATCGAGCCCGGCCCGGTCGCGGTCGGCGCGGGCTCGGTCTGGGTCGGGAACGCGCAGGATCGGAACCTGACCAAGATCGACGCGGACCAGCGGACGGCAACGGCCACGATCTCTCTGGAGAGGCGGACGCCGACGGGAATCGCAGTCGGGCTGGGCTCCGTGTGGGTAGCGCACGGCCTGCTCGGCCAACTGTCCCGGGTCGATCCTCAGTTCGGCGAGGTCGGGGAGCCGATCGCGGTGGGTGGCGCGGCTTTCGGCTCTCCCAACGGCAGCGTCGCACTCGACGACGTATCAGCATGGGCGGTCTTTGGGGACTCGACATTCGCGCGCCTGGACGCGGAAGGAAGCATCCTGGGTCAGACGCTCGCCGGATCTCAGCCCGCGTGGCGGCGGGCGGCTCCGTCTGGGTGACGAACTCCGGCGACGCAACCGTTCAGCGCTTCAACCCGGAGACGTTCAACGAGGGACCGCTGCGGACGTACAACGTCGGCAGCCGCCCCTCGGGGATCGCGTACGCCGGCGGCGCGATCTGGGTCGCGAACGCCGGTGACGAAATCGTCACCCGAATCGACCCGGGCTCGGGCGCGACGCTGCCGATCACGGTCGGAGAGGGCCCATCGGCGATCGCCGGCGGCTCGAACGCGGTGTGGGTGGCGAATACCGCAGCGAGGACCATCTCCCGGATCGACCCGAATACGAACGAGCTCGTGGCGACGATCGAGATCGGCAACGCGCCGTCCGGGGTCGCGGTTGGGAACGGCGTCGTCTGGGTCACAGCGCGAGCGCCGTAGCTTGGGGGAGCTAGCTCTTCAGGCAGACAGCGGTCAAGTCGAGCACCGGCCGGAGCACGACGCAGCCGACCCGCTTCGAGACGAGCGTCGGCTCGTTGAGGAAGTCCACTGTCGCCACGGGCGCGAGATCCCGTGCGAGGCGGACGTCGAGTGCCGCATAGGCGCTGTTGCGGTCACTCCCTTGCGGGAGCCGCGCCGCCCGGCGCATCTGCTGGTCGTACGCGGTGGAGGCGAAGCGGGTGAAGTTCGTTCCCCCGACGAACCGGCGGTCGAAGAGCATGTTGACGTAGGCGAACGGGTCGATGTAGCTGGGGCTCCAGAGACCGAACGCGATGTCCCACGGCTCGTCCCGCGCGGCGAGCTTGTTGAAGTACGCGGCGGATGCGCTGTGGATGGGAATGCCCCGCACCTCCACCTCGAGCCCGATCTCCGCGAGTTGCTGCCGACCAGCTGGCCGATCGCCATCGGCAGCGGGGAGCTGTTCACGTAGAGAACGGCTTTTCCGCTGCGCAAGTTGCCGTTCGCGAGCGTCCTCGCCCGCTGCAGGTCCGCGCGCTCCAGCGGGTAGACGTTCGCGTCCTTGAAGCCCGGGAGGATCGATGGGAGGTACTGATCGCTCGGCCGACTCACGAGTGAACCGCCCGTGCTGACGAGCGCGCGCCGATTCAGGGCGAAGTTGACCGCTCGGCGCAGGCCCGGGTTGTTGCGGAAGAGCGGCCGCGACGAGTTGAAGGCGAGCATCCGAAGTGTCAGCCCGGGCCTGAGGAACAACTGTGAGCGGTTGAGCCCGTACTTCTCGACGAGGCGGAGAGACGGATCGAAGTAGATCCCGGCGATCGTGTAACCCCAATCGGCATCGCCTCGATCCACGCGCTGGAGCACCTCCTGCGGCGAAGCAGCACGGAGGTCGACGTCGAAGCCGTCGACATGGTGGGGCCGACGGCCGCCGTAGAAGGGATTCTGTCGAAGCACGACTCGCTCGCCTCGCCGGTACTCGTGGACGTAGTACGGGCCGGCAGCGGGGAAGGCGCCCACTCCCTCAGCGTCGATCGGCAGCTTTGGCGGTACTGCGCAGAAGAACGTCGACGCCGTCCGGTGCGGGAAATCAGGTGCCGGGCGCGTGAGCCGGACAACCAGTGTGTTCCCGCGGGCAACCACACCCGAGGCGGAGGCGGACTTGCCGGTGACCACCCTCCCGGCGCCGACGATGTCGCGTACGTACTGAACGCCCGGTGAGTTCATCTCGGGCGCGAGCATGCGGTTGATCGCGCGTGCGAATGCACTTGCCTGGACCGGCGTCCCGTCACTGAAACGGAAGCCGTTGCGCAGCCGGAACGTGTACGTCTTGCCGTCGCGCGACAGGGCTGGGAAGCTCGCAGCAACCTCCGGCTGAAGGCGGAACCCTTCCGGAGGCGACTTGTCGGGGTAGGCCAGCAGGCGCGCGCAGGTCGTGTCGAGCAGCGCCCAGCCGGGCGGGCTGGACGCCAGCGCCGGATCCATGTAGTCGATCCCAGCAGCTGCGTGCATGCTCACGCGGAAGGTCCCGCCCTCCTGCTCCCAGCGGGCGCCCGAGCCGAGGGCGGTCCGCTCGGCACCGATCGCCTGGAATCCGCAGCCGAGCGCGAGAGCAGCAAGCAGAACATGAAGCCTAGAACTGCCCATCCGACTCCTCCTCGCCGAGCACGCCAGGTCAGCGTACGAGGAAGCAAAAAACTAGACGGGCGACGAGCGGCCGAGCTTCCACGAAACCAGAAAGTTCGCCGGACTCCGCATCGACCGCAGGTGCGGCGCATCAGTACATGGGCATGCTCGAGCTCGGGCCCGAGTCGTCGGCATGACGTGTATCTCGGGAGCGGGGCTCACGTCGACAGAACCGGCGTTTCGGAGCCGGCCTCCACCACGACCCAGCCGTCGAACTCGCTGAACCGCCACGGCGCGTTCATCGGCACGACAGTCGTGCCGTCGGTCTCGACCAGGAAGCTCCCGCAGAGCGCTGCAAGCTCTCCGTCTTTCGTGAGCCACAGCTGGTACAGCCCGCCGCTCCCGGGCGGCGCGAGTCCCTCGACCTCGAGCTCCATCGGCCAGTTGCCCGCGTCGTCGATCTCGAAGACCTCGAGGGAAGCGCTCGCGCCTCCCGCTCCGGACATCGCGATGACGCGGTCGGTGCTCCGCCCGCCGCTCTCGGAGACCACGAAGCCGATCGCGAAAGCGACCGCTCCGAACGCCGCGGCGAGCGCGAGGAGCCCCGCTCGTCGCCGTCGTCGATCGAGCCGGACCACCGGCGTCGGCGCCGACGCGAGTCTCGACGTCAGCTCCGGAGGAGGGCCCGCCTGCAGGAGCGCGTCGTGCACGCGCAGGAGCCGCTCGCGCTCCGCCGGGTCGACGTCCGAGCCGACGAGCTCCTCGAAGTCTGGGCCTCGGTCGTTCATTCGAGCGTCCCGTCGAGCTCCTCGGCGAGACGCGAGAGAGCGCTTCGTGTGCGGGTCTTCACCGTCCCGAGGGGTATACCGAGCGAGTCGGCGATCTCGCTCTGCGAGAGGCCGCGCCAGTACGCGAGCTCGATCACGGGCCGTTCGTGTGCCGGGAGGATCTCGAGTGCGCGGTGCACCTGCCACGCCTGCCAGGAAGCTTCTGCGCGGTCGGGCGGGCCTGGGTCGTCTCCGGGCTCTTCCGGGACGTCGAGCGCCGGTTCCGGCGTGCGGCGCAGCCCGTCGATGATTGCGTTCCGCGCGACCGCGTAGATCCACGGCGCGCCGTTCCCGCGTCCGGCGTCGTACGTCCTCGCCGAACGCCAGATCGCGAGAAAGGCGTCTTGCGCTGCGTCCTCCGCACGCCCGCGGTCACCGAGGCGACGGAGCGCGAGGCCGAGCACCGCCCGCGCGTAGCGCCGGTAGAGCTCCTCGAACGCGGGCCGGTCGCCGCCCGCGATCAGCTCGATCAGGTTGCCGTCGGTTGGCTCCCGGCGCTGCACGTGAGTCATTGTTGCCCGTGGCGTGGTGCTGAAACGAACCGGCAGCGCGAGCGACGTGGACATCGCTTGGTGCTACGGACGGGCCGCACCCCTGGTTTGCTTCCGATGCTACGAGCGAGCAGTCCCGTAGTGCGTGGCGACGGCGTCCCAGTTCACGACGTCCCACCACGCCGCAAGGTAGTCCGGACGCTTGTTCTGGTAGTTGAGGTAGTAGGCGTGCTCCCAGACGTCGACGCCGAGCAGGGGGGTATGGCCCTGCATGAGCGGCGAGTCCTGGTTCGCGGTCGAGTACGCCTCCAGGCCCGATCCGTTCCAGACGAGCCACGACCA
>Ga0183260_10002177_pt1 | contig 16248 bp, 14 predicted proteins | sample AntDrymUQ4972206_2_FD_129768 | JGI IMG/M metagenome (GOLD analysis project Ga0183260, IMG submission 129768) | Polar desert sand microbial communities from Dry Valleys, Antarctica - metaG UQ497 (22.06) (version 2) (version 2) | ecosystem: Environmental > Terrestrial > Soil > Desert | place...
ACCGCCTGCTCGCCGAACAGGTCGGTCTCGGTCTCGTCCTTGAAGGTCGTCTCGATCACGCCCCCGCGGGTGCAGCCGATGCCCTTGGAGTAGGCCAGCGCGAGCTCCTTGGCGCTGCCGCCGGCGTCCTGCGCGACCGCGATCAGCCCCGGCACGCCCGATCCCTCGAGGAACTGGCGGCGGACGAGGTGCCCGGGGCCCTTGGGGGCGATCAGCGCGACGTCGACCTCCGGCGGCGGCTCGACCTCGCCGTAGTGGACGGAGAAGCCGTGGCCGAACAGCAGCGTGTTGCCCGGCGAGATGCCGTCGGCGATCTGCTCGCGGTAGACCTCGCCGTGCTTCTCGTCGGGCAGCAGGACCATCACCACGTCCCCGCGCGACGCGGCCTCGGAGACGTCGAGCACCTCGAAGCCGTCGGCGCGGGCCTTCTCGGCCGAAGCGGAGTCGGGGCGCAGGCCTACGACGACGCTCACGCCCGAGTCCTTGAGGTTCTGCGCGTGCGCATGGCCCTGGGAGCCGTAGCCGAGGATGGCGACGGTCTTGCCGTCGAGGAGTGAGAGGTCCGCGTCGTCGTCGTAGAACATGGCGTCAACCTAGCGTCGGACGCTCGTCATCGGCTTCCTGCCGCGGCGCCCGGGGCGCCGATCCGTCACCGATGACGGGGCGAGCGAAACCGATCTCGGCGGTTCAGGCCGTCGCGACGGCGACCCAGGTGCGGGCCGGGATGGCGAGCGCGCCGTCCTCGCCCGCGAACTCGGCGGCCGCCTCGCCCAGCGCCGCCTGGATGTCGGCGGCCGTCCCGGGGTCCAGCGCGGCCGTCGCGTCGGCGAAGCGCATCGACATGTCGCGGGTCGACTCCCACCAGTCGCGCAGCGACTCGTAGCGGATCGTGAAGCCGACGGTGGCGACCTCGTAGTCGACGAAGCCGGCCTGCTCGAGCCGCTCGGCGATCACGCCCTCGGGCGCCCAGGCGAACTGGCCGGGCGCATCCGGGTCGGGGCGCTGCTCGAGGCCGCGGCGGACCAGCTCGCGCGCCGGCAGGGCGCTCCAGAGGTTGTCGTCCGGGCCGGTCCAGGCCGCCAGCGCCACGCGCGAGCCGGGCTTGAGCACGCGCCGGGTCTCCTGCAGCGCCGTGACCGGATCGGCCATCAGCATGTAGCCCCAGCGGCACAGGACGCCGTCGAGGCTCGCCGCCTCGACGTCGATCGAGGTCTCGGCGTCGATCTGCTTGAAGCGGACGTTGGCGATCCCCATCGCGGCGGCGCGCTCCTGGGCCACGTTGAGCATCTCGGGCACGAAGTCCGAGACGATCAGCGTCCCGCCCGGCTGGATCAGCTCCGCGGCGAGGAACCCGGTGTCGCCCGGGCCCGCCGCCAGCTCGAGCAGCGTGTCGCCGGGCTGGGGGCCGAGCGCGTCCACGAGCCATGTGGAGACCGGCATCGTGGCGCGCCGCAGCGCGTCGGCGCGGGCGCCCCAGCCCTTCGCGGTGGCGCTCCAGCGGACGCGGCTCTCCTGGCGGTGGTCGGCGGTCATCTCATCTCCCGGCGCTGGAGCTTCCCAGACGGCGTGCGCGGGAGCGCGTCAGCCACCTCGAAGGCCTTGGGGACCTTGAAGCGCGCGAGCCGCTCGCCGCACCAGCGCCGCAGCTCCTCGGGGCCGGCCGGCGCGCGCAGCACGACGCTGGCGGTGACCGCCTCGCCCCACTCGGGATCGGCGCGCCCGAACACGGCGGCGTCGGCGACGGCCGGGTGCGCGAGCAGCGCCGCCTCGACCTCCGCCGGCGCGACGTTCTCGCCGCCGGTGACGATCGTGTCCGACTTGCGGCCGATGACGACGAGCCGGCCGCGCTCGTCGAGGCGCCCGAGGTCGCCCGTGCGCAGCGTCCCGCCGCCCGCCACCGTCGGGCCCTCGACGAGGATCTCCCCGTCGGGGGCGAGGCTCAGCGCCAGCCCCGGCAGCGCCCGGCCGGCGGTGTGCAGGTCGCCGGGCTCGGCGATCGTCACCTGCGAGCACGCCTGGGTGAGCCCGTAGGTCTGGACGACCGGCCAGCCGGCGTCGCGGGCGCGCTCGAGCAGCGCGGGAGTGGCCGGGGCGCCGCCGAGCAGGATGCGGCGCAGCCGCGGGCCCGGCCCGGCGCCCGCGTCGAGCAGCCGCTGGAGCATCGTGGGCACGAGCGAGGCGATCGTGATCCCGTCGCCGGCGGCCCGCTCGAACTGCGCGAGCACCGCGGTCGTCCCGTAGATCGCCGAGCGCAGCAGCACCATCAGCCCCCCGACGTGCGACAGCGGCAGCGGGCACAGCCAGCGCTCGTCGGGGTCGAGGCCGAGCGCCACGGCGGAGCCGAGCGCGTTGGCCTGCACGTTGCCGAAGCTCAGCTCGACCGGGCGCGGCGCGGCCGTGGTGCCGGAGGTGTGGACCACGAGCGCGACGTCGGCCTCGGTGGGGGCGATCGGCGGGGCTGCGCTCGCGGGCGGAGCGACCGGCGCTCCGCCGCCGCGCGGCGCCGCCCCGGCCGCCGCCGGCGGCGGGGCGTCCACGACCATGTCCGCGGAGGCCAGCAGCGCCTCTCGCTCGGGCCCGGCCAGGCGCGGATCGACCGGCATCGCCGCCGCTCGGGCCAGCAGGCACGCGTGCAGGGCGACCGCGAAGTCCAGCCCCGGCGGAAGCGCGAGCGCCACACGGCTGCCGGGCGCCACGTCGAGGGCGCCCGCGCGCGCCAGCAGCTCTGCGTAGGTCAGCGAGGCCGCGGGCGCCTCGAGCGCGACGCGGTCCGGCCGCAGGGCGGCGGCGCGGGGCAGCCATGGATCGATCGGCACGGGGCTGAGGCTAGTCTCAGGGCCCATGTGGACGCTCACCGGCCACTTCGACGACATCCGCTACGAGACCTCGGGCGACGGGATCGCGAAGATCACCATCGACCGCCCGGAGGTCCGCAACGCGTTCCGGCCGCAGACGATCGTGGAGATCTCCCAGGCGCTCGAGCGCGCCCGCGAGGACAGCTCGGTCGGCGCGATCATCCTCACCGGCGAGGGGCCGCTCGCGTTCTGCTCCGGCGGCGACCAGCGCGTGCGCGGCGACACCGGCTACGTGCCCGAGGGGGCCTCCGTGGGCCGCTTCCACGTCACCGACCTGCACGTGCAGATGCGCCGGCTGCCGAAGCCGATCGTCGCGATGGTGGCCGGCTACGCGGTCGGCGGCGGGCAGGTGCTGCACCTCGTCTGCGACCTCTCGATCGCCGCCGACAACGCGCGCTTCGGCCAGACCGGGCCGCGCGTGGGCTCCTTCGACGGCGGCTTCGGCGCCGCGCTGCTGGCGGCCACCGTCGGCATGCGCAAGGCCAAGGAGATCTGGTTCCTCTGCCGCCAGTACGACGCGCGGCAGGCGCTCGATATGGGTCTCGTCAACGCCGTCGTCCCGCTCGACCGCCTCGAGGAGGAGACGGTCGCGTGGTGCCGCGAGATGCTCGCGCTCTCCCCCTTCGCGCTGCGGCTGCTGAAGGCGAGCTTCCACGCGGCGGAGGACGGCTACAGCGGGATCCAGCAGCTCGCCCACGACGCGAACCTCCTCTTCTACGCCTCCGAAGAGGCGCAGGAGGGCCGCGAGGCCTACAAGGCCAAGCGCGCGCCCGACTTCTCGCGATTCCCCAAGCGGCCGTGACGGCCACCACCGACCGGCCGAGCGCCGCGCGCATCTGGCTGATGGCCGCGCGCCCGCGGACGCTGCCCGCGGCCATCGCCCCGGTCCTCGCCGGCACGGCGCTGGCGGCGACGCAGGGGACCTTCAAGCCGCTGACGTTCGTCGCGGCGATGCTCGGCGCCCTGTTCATCCAGGTCGGGACGAACCTCTCCAACGACTACTCCGACGCCAGGCGCGGCGCTGACACCGAGGACCGGCTGGGCCCGGTGCGGGTGACGGCCGGCGGGCTGGTGCCGCCGCGCCAGGTGCTGCTCGCCACCTACGTCGCGTTCGCCGCCGCCGTGCTCGCCGGCGCCTACCTGATCGTCACCGCCGGCTGGGAGCTGCTGCTGGTCGGCGCCGCCTCGATCCTCGCGGGGGTGCTCTACACCGGCGGCCCGCGCCCGTACGGCTACGAGGGGCTCGGCGAGGTGTTCGTGTTCCTGTTCTTCGGCGTGGTCGCGGTGGCCGGCTCCTACTTCGCGCAGACGGAGGAGCTGGCCTGGGAGGCGCTCGTGCTGGCCGTGCCGGTGGGGCTGCTGGCGTCGGCGATCCTCGTCGTCAACAACGTGCGCGACCTCGAGACGGACCGGCGCGCGGGCAAGAAGACGCTGGCCGTGCGCCTCGGCCGCTCGCGCGCCCGCGGCCTGTACGCCGCGATGGTCTACGGCGCGTTCCTGACCGCCCCGCTGCCGTGGGTCCTCGGCGGCGACGAGCTCTCTCCCTGGCTGCTGCTGCCGCTGCTGGCGATCCCGCTCGCGGTGCCGGTCGTGCGGCTGGTCCGCAACCGCACCGACGGGCCGGCGCTCAACGGCGCGCTGGCGCGGACAGGGCAGCTCCAGCTCGCGTTCTGCGTGCTGCTCTCCGCCGGGCTGCTCGCGAGCTGAGCCGGGTGGCCGCGCTGCGCGTTGAGCGGGTGCGCCTGCCGCTGCGGGCGCCGCTGCGCACGGCGTGGGGCGACCTGGCCGAGCGCGAGCTCGTGCGCGTCCGGCTCGCGTTCTCCGAGGCGGACTGGGGCGACGGCGAGGCCGCGCCGCTCGAGCCCTACGACGGCGTGCCGCTCGGAGCGGTGCTGGCGGCGCTCGACGCGTACGGCGCGCTCCTGGCGGAGACGGGCCCGGACGAGGACCACCGCGCGCTCCTCGCCGCGTGTTGGGCCGAGCGGCCCCTGCCCCAGGCGCTGGCGGCGATCGACCTCGCGCTGTGGGACCGCGCGGGGCGGCGGGCGGGGCGGGCGGTGGCCGAGTTGCTGATCGAGCCGGCGGAGGGCTCTTGGATGGGGGCCGGCGCCCGGCCGGCCGATTCCGGCGGCGGCAGGCCGGCAGCTCGCCGGCTGGACGCCGTGCCGGTCAACGCGCTGATCGGGGCCGAGGACCGCGCGGGCGCCGCGGCGGCCGCGGGGCGCGCGGCGGCGGCCGGCTTCACCTGCGTGAAGGTCAAGGTTGGCGTCGGCGACGACGCGGGACGGCTGGCGGCGGTCCGGGCCGCGGTCGGGCCCGCCGTCGCCATCCGCGCCGACGCCAACGGCGCGTGGCGCAGCCCGGAAGAGGCGCTGGCCAACCTCCGCGCGCTCGCGCCGGTCGGGCTCGAGCTGTGCGAGGAGCCCGTCCATGGCGTCGACGCCCTGCGCGCGGTCCGCGCCGAGTCGCCCATCCCGATCGCGATGGACGAGACCGCCGCCCCCGCTTCGGGCGCCACCGACTCGGTCTGCCTCAAGGTGGCCCGCAGCGGCGGCATCTCGGGGTTGCTCGCCGACGCCCGCGCCGCCCGCGAGACCGGTGCCCAGGTCTACGTGGCCTCCAGCTTCGACGGCCCGCTCGGCATCGCCGCCGGGCTTCACGCCGCCGCCGCGCTCGCGGCCACCGGCCCGCTGCTGCCGTGCGGCCTCGCCACGCTGGACGCCTTCGAGGCCGCCGTCCCGACCGGGCTGACCCCCCGCGCCGGAGCGATCGCCGTCCCGACCGGCCCCGGCCTCCTGACGACCTAGCCTCACTTCATTCCACTGCACAAAGGGGTCAGACCCCTCACTTCATTCCACTGCACAAAGGGGTCAGACCCCTCACTTCATTCCACTGCACAAAGGGGTCAGACCCCTCACTTCATTCCACTGCAGGAAGGGGTCAGACCCCTCCGATGGCGGCGGCGACGGCGTCCGGGCGCTCGAGCTGGGCGGCGTGGCCGGCTCCCGCGACGATCTCCACGCTCGCGGCCGGGAGGGCCGCGGCCATGCGCTCGGCGAGCGCGCGGAACTTCTCGTCGCGCTCGCCCGCGACGAGGGTGACCGGGATCGCGAGCTCGCCGAGCCTGTCCCAGAGCGGCTCCATCGTCCCGGTGCCGAGGCCGCGCAGCGCGGCGGCGAGGCCCGGCGGGGTGTTGCGCAGCCGGTCCGCGTGGGCGGCGGCGGCGACCCGCTCGGGCTGGCCGGCGAACAGCGGCTGGGCGCCCCACTCGCGCGCGAACGCCTCGACGCCGACGGCCTCGATCCGGTCCGCGAGCGCGGCGTCGGCGCTCCGCCGCGCCGCGCGCTCGGCCGGGTCGGCGAGGCCGGGGCTCGCGCCGACCAGCACCAGCCGCTCGACCCGCTCCCCCAGCTCGAGCGCGGCGTGGAGCGCGATCCGCCCGCCCATCGAGTACCCGCACAGCGCGAAGCGCTCCCCGCCGAGCGCGCGCACGTAGGCGGCGCACGCCGCGAAGGAGGCGGGGCGGCTCGCGGCCAGGCCGTGACCGGGCAGGTCGGGCGCGAGCGTCCGGTGGGAGCCGCCGAGCGCGGCGATCGTGAGCCGCCAGCTCCGCCGCGTCTGGGAGAAGCCGTGCAGGAGGACGAGCGTCGGGCGCATCCTGGGGGATGATGCCGCGCTGATGCCCGCAGGCGACACCCACCGCAGGCGGCCGGGCCGATGAGCGCGACGGACAGCTACCTCGGCCTGCGGGCGTTCGCCGACGAGCTGGCCCGCTGCGGGCTGCGCGAGGCGTGCACCTCCCCCGGCTCGCGCTCCACGCCGCTCGTCCTCTCGCTGGCCAGGGAGCCGCGGATCCGCGCCACGTCGCACCTCGACGAGCGCTGCGGGGCCTTCTTCGCGCTCGGGCTGGCGAAGACGAGCGGACGGCCGGTCGCGCTGGCCTGCACCTCCGGCACGGCGGCCGCCAACTACGCGCCCGCCGTGATCGAGGCGCACGAGGCGCGGGTGCCGCTGCTCGTGCTCACGGCCGACCGGCCGCCGGAGCTGCGCGACCTCGGCGCGGGCCAAACCGTCGACCAGGTCAAGCTCTACGGCTCCGCCGCCAAGTGGTACCTCGAGGTGGACGACCGGCCGGCGGCGCCGGAGCGCCTGCGCTGGCTGCGCCAGCTCGCGTGCCGCGCCTTCTGGACCGCGCTCGAGGGCCGCCCCGGCCCGGTGCACCTGAACTTCGCCCTGCGCGAGCCGCTCGTGCTCGACGAGCCGCTGCCCGCGGAGGAGCCGGGCGGCGGCGGCCGCGAGGGCGGGCGGCCGTGGCTCGCCCGGCCGGCCGTGCGGACCGAGCCGGGCCCGCGGACGATCGACGCCCTGGCCGCCGACCTCGCCGCCCGGCCGCGGGCCGTGCTGATCGCCGGGCGGGCCGAGCGTGACCCGATGCTCGGCGCCGGGCTCGCCGAGTTCGCCGAGCGCGCCGCCATCCCGCTGCTCGCCGAGCCGCTGTCGGGCGCGCGCCGCGGCCCAGCCGCCATCGCGCACTACGACGCGCTGCTGCGCGACGACGGCTTCGCCGGGGCGCATGTCCCCGACCTCGTGCTGCGCGTCGGCGACCTGCCCACCTCCAAGCCGCTGCGCCAGTGGCTGCACGGAATGCGCTCCGCCGTCCAGGTCGCCTTCGATCCCGAGAACGCGTGGCAGGACCCCGCCGGCGCCGTCGCCACGATCGTGGGCGCCGACCCGCGGGCCACCCTCACGACGGTCTCCGGCCGGCTCGAGCCCCGCCGCGACCGCGGCTGGCTGGACGCCTGGCGGCGCGCCGACCATGCGGCCGCCGGCGCCATTGCGGCCACGCTCGAGCCGGCGCCGCTGAGCGAGCCGAAGCTCGCGGCCGAGCTGGGCGCGCGGCTAGCGGCCGCGACCACCCTGGTGGTCGCCTCCTCGATGCCGATCCGCGACGTCGAGACGTTCTTCCCGGTCCGCGACGACGCGCCCCGCGTCCTCTCCAACCGAGGCGCCAACGGCATCGACGGCACTGTCTCGACGGCGTTCGGCACGGCGGCCGCGGCGCACGGCCCCGTCGTCCTGCTGATCGGGGACGTCGCGCTCGCTCACGACGTGGGCGGCCTGCTCGCCGCCACCAGGCTCGGGCTCAGGCTCACGATCGTCCTGATCGACAACGACGGCGGCGGGATCTTCAACTTCCTCCCGGTCAGCCGTGAAGGCGCCGACTTCGAGCGCCACGTGGCCACTCCGCACGGCCTGGACTTCGCGCACGCCGCGGCGCTGTACGGCTGCGGCTACGAGCGCGCCGCCGACGTGGACGGCCTCCGGGCCGCGCTCGACCGCGCGGAGGCGGCGGAGCGCACCACCATCGTCGCCGTGCGCACCGACCGCGAGGCCAACGTGGCGCTGCACCGCGAGCTCTGGCAGGCCGTCGCCGCCGCCGTGGGCTGAGCGAGCGCCGAGCCGCCACGCCGAGGAGTCTTAACAATCGATCACATCCGCTGGGCCCGGCGGACCGGACCAGTACCGTTCCAGCGATGGCTGCCACAGCAGCGAGCCGGGCGGGGGCCGCCGCAGCCGCACTCGCGGAGGCGCGCGAGCGCACGCTCGCGCTGGTCGCGCCGCTCTCGGACGCCGACGTCGAGACCGCCCACTCCGCGCTGATGAGCCCGCTCGTCTGGGACCTCGCCCACATCGCGGCCTACGAGGACCTGTGGCTCGTGCACCGCTACGCCGGCGCGCCGCTGCTGCAACCCGAGCTGGCGGCCATGTACGACGCGTTCGAGACCCCGCGCGAGGTCCGCGGCGACCTGCCGCTGCTGGACCGCGCGCAGGCGCTGGAGTACCTCGCCGAGGTGCGCGAGCGCGTCCTCGCTGTGCTCGCCGAGCGCGGCGCCGGCGACGGCGAGCTGCTCGAGCTGGTGCTGCGCCACGAGCAGCAGCACGACGAGACGATGCTGCAGGCGATCGAGCTGGCCCGGCTGGCGCCCGCGCCGGCGCTCTCCCCCGCCCCGCCCCCGGAGGCCGCCGGCTCCTACACGGGCCTCGAGCCCGTCGAGGTGCCCGGCGGGCCTTGCACGCTCGGCGCGGGCGCAGAGGGCTTCGCCTACGACAACGAGCGCCCGCGCCACGGCGCCGACCTCCCCGCCTTCCGCATCGGCCGCACGCCGATCACCAACGGCACGTGGCTCACCTTCGCCGAGGGCGGCGGCTACGAGCGCCGGGAGTGGTGGAGCGACGAGGGCTGGTCGTGGAAGGAGGACTACGACATCACGCACCCTGGGGCGTGGGCCTACGGGCCGGACGGGTGGCGCCAGTGGCGGATCAGCGGCTGGGCGCCGCTCCACCCCGACGAGCCCGTGGTCCACGTGTCCTGGTTCGAGGCCGACGCCTTCGCACGCGCGCACGGCGCCCGCCTCCCGACGGAGGCCGAGTGGGAGAAGGCGGCGACCTGGGACCAGGACACGGGAACGGCCCGGCGGTACCCGTGGGGCGAGCAGCCGCCCCACGCGCGGCACGCGAACCTCGACCACTCCGGCCTCGGCCCGCACCCTGCGGGCGCCCACCCGGCCGGCGCGGCGCCGTGCGGCGCCCTCGGCATGCTCGGCGACGTGTGGGAGTGGACCGCCGGCGCCTTCTCCGGCTATCCCGGCTTCGTCGCGCATCCCTATCGCGAGTACTCGGAGGTCTTCTTCGGGCCCGAGTACAAGGTCCTGCGCGGCGGCTCGTGGGCGTCGCGGGCGCATGCCGTCACCCCGACGATGCGCAACTGGGACCTGCCCCAGCGACGGCAGATCTTCTCCGGGCTCAGACTGGCGTGGGACGCATGAGCACCGGCGGCGCGCCCCCACGGGTCGACGTCCACGTCGGGCCCGGCACGCCGCGCTCGCTGCACGAGGACGTGCTCGACGGGCTGACCCGCCCGGCCAAGGAGCTGCCGCCCAAGCACCTCTACGACCAGCACGGCAGCGAGCTGTTCGACCGCATCTGCGAGCTGCCGGAGTACTACCCCACCCGCACCGAGCGGGCGATCCTCACCGCGCGGGCGGGCGCGATCGTCGCGCGCACCGGCATGGCCGAACTGGTGGAGCTCGGCTCGGGGACCGCGGCCAAGACCCGCGTGCTGCTCGAGGCCGGCGAGCGGGCCGGGACCCTGCGCCGCTACGTGCCCTTCGACGTCGCCGAGCAGATGGTGCGCGACACCGCAGGCGCGCTGGCCCCCGAGCACCCCGGCCTGGAGCTGCACGGCATCGTCGGCGACTTCGAGCGCCACCTCGGCGAGATCCCGCCGCCGGAGCCCGGCCGCCCGCGCGTCGTCGCTTTCCTCGGCGGCACGATCGGCAACTTCCTGCCCGGCGCCCGCCGCCGCTTCCTGCGCGAGCTCGGCGGGCTCCTGGGCTCCGAGGGCTTCCTGCTGCTGGGCACCGACCTCGTGAAGGACCCCGACGTCCTGGAGGCCGCCTACGACGACAGCGCCGGCGTTACGGCCGCGTTCAACCTCAACGTGCTGACGATCCTCAACCGCGAGCTGGGCGCCGACTTCCCGGTCGAGCGCTTCGAGCACGTCGCCTTCTACGACCCCGAGCGCCGCTGGATCGAGATGCGCCTGCGCGCGCGCCGGGCCTGCACGGTGCGCATCCCCGCGATCGACCTCGAGGTCTCGTTCCTGCGGGGCGAGGAGATCCGCACGGAGATCTCGACCAAGTTCACCCGCCCGCGGCTCGAGAGCGACTTCGCGGCGGTGGGGCTCGAGCTGGAGGAATGGCTGACCGACGAGGACGAGCGGTTCGCGCTCACGCTGGCCCGCCGCGCGTAGGATCCCCGGGCGCATGGCCACAGACGACGACCACGCGATCAGCTACACGGCGCTGCCGCGCGGCGTGCCGGTGGTCAGCGCCGACGGCCGCAGGGTCGGCACCGTCCACCGCGTGCTCGACAACGCGCGCGAGCACATCTTCGACGGGATCGTGATCAGCACCGAGGCAGGGCGCCGCTTCGTCGACGCCCCGGAGGTCGTCCGGATCACCGCGCGCCAGGTCACGCTCAGCCTCCGCGCCGACGAGGCCGCCCGCTTGCCCGAGGACCGCGGGACGATCGGCTCGGTGCAGACCCGCGCCCAGCGCGCGGGGCGCCGCTGGCGGCGCAGGCTCCCCGGCCGGTAGCCTGCCGCCGATGGAGGCGTACCTGGCCGTGGTCAGCAAGCGCGAGGTGCGCGAGTACCTCGCCCGGCCGCTCGAGCCCGAGACCGAGCGCCGCATCCTCGAGGCCGGGCGCGTGGCCGGCAGCGCGAAGAACCGCCAGCCCTGGATCTTCGTCGTGGTGCGAGACGACGCGGCCGTCGAGAGCGTCGCGGAGGCGGTCTACGAGCCCCAGAACGTGCGCGGAGCCGCGTTCGTGGTGGCGATCGTCATGGACGGCGGCGCCGGCATCGACGCCGGGCGGGCGGCGCAGAACATGATGCTGGCGGCCTGGGCGCTCGGCGTCGGCTCCTGCCCGAACGGGATCGCCGACCGCGTCGGGCTCGCCCGCGCGCTGCGCCTCGCCGACGAGGACAAGGTCTCCGCGGTGCTCTCCTTCGGCCACCCGGCGAAGCCCATCGATCCGCAGCGCCGTACTCCCGAGGAGTGGATCGAGCGCGCCCGGCGCAGGGCCTACGACGAGGTCGTGCGCGAGGTCTGAGCGCGCGGCGGCGGCTCAGCCGGACAGGATGGGCAGCAGCGCGCCGAGCTTGACCTCGGTCTCGGCCAGCTCGGCCGACGGGTCGGAGTCGCGCACCACGCCGACCCCTGCGTACAGGCGCGCCTCGGGACCGCGCAGCAGGGCGCAGCGCAGCGCGACGCAGAACTCCCCGTCCTCGTTGGCGTCCGTCCAGCCGACCGGCCCGGCGTACCAGCCGCGGTCCAGCCCCTCGAAGGCCGGGATCTGGCGGCCGGCGACCGCGTGCGGCTCGGCGCCGACCGCCGGGGTCGGGTGCAGCAGCCCGGCGAGCTCGATCGCGCTGTGTGGGTGCGTCAGCTGCGCGCGGATCGGCGTCGCGAGGTGCTGGATGTTGGCGACCTTGACGATCGCCGGCTCCTCGGGGGCGGCGACCCAGACGGCGTGCGGGCGCAACGCCCGCGCGATCCGGTGGCTGACGATCTGCTGCTCCTCGCGGTCCTTGTCCGAGCGCAGGAGCTGCTCGCCGAGGTGGTCGTCCACGGCAGGGTCGGCCGAGCGCCGGATCGAGCCGGCCAGCGCGACGCTGGAGGCGCGCAGCCCCTCGCGGCGGACCAGCAGCTCGGGGGACGCCGCGACGAACGCGGCGTCGCCGCGGCCGGCGCAGAACACGTAGCATGACTCGAAGGCGGCCCGCAGCACGCCGAACACCGCCGCGGCGTCGTGCGGAGCCGGCGCGTGCACCGTGACCTCGCGCGCGAGCACGATCTTCGCGAAGTCGCCCGCGCGGATGCGCTCGACGGCGCGCGCCACGGCCGCCTCGTAGTGCTCCGGCGGTGCGCTCGAGGCGATCTCGAAGCGCCCGGTCGGCGCGGGATCGAGCATCGGCAGGGGCGCGGCGCGCAGCTCCCCCAGCCGCGCCTCGAGCCGGGCCGCGAGCTGCTCGGGGACGTCGTCGGGCGTCGCCGTGGTCGCCAGGGTCAGGCGCACGTCGCCGCCGCGGCGCGCGAGCGCCACCTCGGGGACGACGAGGTCGCCGGAGCCGAAGCCCCGCCAGTGGCGGGCGGCGCCGCCGTCGGGCGCGAACGCGAAGCCGCCGACCGCGACCAGTCCCGCGCCGGCGGGGCCGTCGGGCGCGTCGGCCTCGGCCGACCCGGCCAGCTCGCGCCAGGCGGCCGCGGCGTCCGCGAAGCGGCGCGGGCCGCCGGTGCGAATCGCCCGAGCGCAGCCGAGCGCCGCCAGCGCGGCGCCGTCGCGATCGGGCTGCTCGAAGCAGAGCCACGGCTCGGCCTCCCGGCGCGAGGCGAACGCGACGGCGCTCGGGTCTGTCGCGCGGTCCACGGGGACCGTGATGCCGGCCAGGACCTCCCCCGCTCCGCGCCGCGCGCGCTGGACGGCGCGCTCGCAGCGCGCGAGCAGCTCGGCGCGCTGCCCGGGCGCAAGCGCGAACGGCGCGTGTGAGAAGCGGACGGACATGCCCTGGAGGGTACGAGAGGCGCGCCGGGGCGGCTTCGCCATCATGGACGGGTGACCGCCCAGCTCGACCGCCGCGGCATGGCCGTCGTCTCGAGCGCGCATGCGCTGGCCGACTGCTGCCAGGGCGCCGTGCCGGCGCTGCTGCCGTTCCTGATCGCGGCCAACGGCTGGAGCTACGCGACGGCCTCGGCGCTCGTGCTCGGCGGCACGGTGGCCTCCTCGATCGTCCAGCCCGTCTTCGGCCACGTCGCGGACCGCCGCTCGCTGTCGTGGCTGATGCCGGCCGGCATCTTCGTGGCGGCGGTCGGCGTCGGCCTGGCCGCGGTCGCACCGAGCTTCCCGCTCACGTTCGCCGCCGTCGTCGTCTCGGGCCTCGGCGTCGCCGCCTTCCACCCGGAGGGCTCGCGCTACGCGAACTACCTCTCCGGCGCCCGGCGGGCCACCGGGATGAGCCTGTTCTCGCTCGGCGGCAACGCCGGCTTCGCGCTCGGCCCGGCGTTCGTCACCCCCGCCGTGGCGCTGCTCGGGCTCCCGGGCGCCCTGCTGATCGCGGTCCCGGGGACCGCGGTGGCGCTCTGGATCGCGCTCGAGCTGCCGCGGCTGAACGGGTTCCAGCCCGCCCGCGGCGCGGCCGCCGGCCCAGGCGGGAGCGGGCTCCCCGCGCGGCCGGACCAGGACGACGACTGGGCCTCGTTCGGGCGCCTGGGCGTGGTGATCGCCGCCCGCACCTTCCTCTTCTACGGCATGCTGACCTTCGTCCCGCTGTACTTCGTCGACGTCCTCGGCCGCTCGGAGGCGACCGGCAACACGGCGCTCGTGGTGTTCCTCGCGGGCGGCGCGGTCGGGACGCTGGTGGGCGGCCGCCTGGCCGACCGGATCGGCCGCCGCCCGGTCGTGATCGGCTCGCTGGCGCTGGCCACCCCGCTGGTGCTCGCGTTCCTGGCCGCGCCCGCCGCGGTCGCGACGCCGCTGCTGTTCGTGGCGGGCGCGGCCGTCATCTCCAGCTTCTCGGTGACCGTGGTGATGGGCCAGGAGTACCTCCCCAACCGCATCGGCGTCGCGTCGGGCGTCACGCTCGGGCTGGCGATCGGGCTGGGCGGCCTCGGCGCGCCGCTGCTCGGCCTGCTCGCCGACGCCCACGGCCTCGAGCTCGCCCTGTTCGTCGCGGCCCTGCTCCCGATCGTCGGGGTGGCCGCGACGCTCACGCTCCCGCGCGAGCGCCGCGGCGGGCGGATCGAGTCCGCCCCCGCCTAGGTCTCGCCGCGGCCGCGCGAGATCGCGATCTCGCCCGTGCGGGCCATCTCGACGAGGCCGAACGGGCGCACCATGCGCTCGAACGCCTCCACCTTCTCCCAGGTGCCGGTGATCTCGATGATCACCGAGCGGCGCGTGACGTCGATGATCTTGCCGCGGAAGATCTCCACGATCTGCATGACCTCGCCGCGGCTCGCGCCGTCGGCGGAGATCTTGAACAGCGCCAGCTCGCGCGCGACCGTGTCGGCCGGCTCGAGGTCGCGGATCTTGATCACGTTGATCAGCTTGTGCAGCTGCTTGGTCACCTGGTCGATCGGGTGCATCGCCCCGTCGAGGGTGAGCGTGATGCGCGACAGCGTCGGGTCGTCGGTCGGGCCGACGGCCAGCGTGTCGATGTTGAACCCGCGGCGGGCGAACAGGCCGGCGATCCGCGTCAGGACGCCCGGCTTGTTCTCCACCAGGATCGAGAGGATGTGCTTGCGGCCCGTCCGCACCCCGGCGGACGCCTCGAGCTCCTCGAGGGTGAGCGGCTCCTTGGTCCCCGGCTCGCCCACGGCGCTCACCCGACCATTTCCCGCGCGGCCGCGCCGGCGGGGATCATCGGGTACGTGTTCTCCTCCCGCGTGACGCGGACGTCCACGACGACCGGGCCGGGCGTCTCGAGCGCGGTCCGGATGTCCGCGACCAGCGTCGTCTTGTCGGTCAGCCGCATGCCCGTGGCCCCGTAGGCCTCGGCCAGCTTCACGAAGTCCGGCCACTGGCCCATGTCGACCTGCGAGTAGCGGCGGTCCCAGAACAGCTCCTGCCACTGGCGGACCATGCCCAGGTAGCCGTTGTTGGCGATGAACACCTTGACCGGGATCCGGTGCTCGGTGCAGGTGGCCAGCTCCTGCGCGTTCATCTGGATCGAGCCGTCGCCGGTGATGACGATCGTCGGCACGTCGGGCCGGGCGACGGCGGCGCCCATGCCGGCCGGCAGGCCGAAGCCCATCGTCCCGAGCCCGCCGGAGTTGATCCAGCGCCGCGGCGTGTCGAAGTGGAAGTACTGCGCCGTCCACATCTGGTGCTGGCCGACGTCGGAGGCCACGATCGCGTGGCCGCCGGTGGCCTCGTAGAGCGACTCGATCAGGTACTGGGGCTTGATCTCGGTGTCCGTGGAGTCCTCGTAGCGCAGCGGGTGCTGGGTGCGCCAGCCCTCGATGCGCTCCCACCACTCGGCCAGCCGCGCGCCGTCGGCGCCGAGCGCCCGGTACTCGGTGACGAGGCGCTGCAGGATGTTCCTGGCGTCGCCGACGATCGGGATGTGGGCGGGGACGTTCTTGGAGATCTCCGCCGGGTCGACGTCGATGTGGATGAACTTCGCCCGCGGCGCGAACTCGGACAGCTTGCCCGTGATCCGGTCGTCGAAGCGGGCGCCGACCGCGACGATCAGGTCCGCCTCGTCCATCGCGTAGTTGGCGGCGCGGGTGCCGTGCATCCCGAGCATGCCCAGCCACTGGGCGTGCGGGGCAGGGAAGGCGCCGAGGCCCATCAGCGTGCAGGTGACCGGGAAGCGGTCCGAGGTGGCCAGCTCGGTCAGCGCGGCCGAGGCGCCGGCGTTGATCACGCCGCCGCCCGCGTAGAGCACGGGCCGGCGCGAGTTGGCGAGCGCCTTCGCGGCGATGCGGATCTGCTTCGAGTTGCCCTCGGTGGTCGGCTGGTAGCCGGGCAGGCGGACGTCGCCGACCGGCTGGTAGTCGATCTCCGCGCGCGTGAGGTCCACGGGCAGGTCGATCAGCACGGGTCCGGGGCGCCCCGTGCGGGCGATGTGGAACGCCTCGTGGACGACCCGCGGGATCTCCGCCGGGTGCTGGATCATGAAGGAGTGCTTGACGATCGGCATGGTGATGCCGAACGTGTCCGCCTCCTGGAAGCCGTCGGTCCCGAGCAGGTCGGTGCGCACCTGGCCCGTGAAGGCCACGAGCGGCACGGAGTCGAGCATCGCGTCGGTGAGCGGCGTGACGATGTTCGT
>Ga0183260_10002178_pt1 | contig 16245 bp, 16 predicted proteins | sample AntDrymUQ4972206_2_FD_129768 | JGI IMG/M metagenome (GOLD analysis project Ga0183260, IMG submission 129768) | Polar desert sand microbial communities from Dry Valleys, Antarctica - metaG UQ497 (22.06) (version 2) (version 2) | ecosystem: Environmental > Terrestrial > Soil > Desert | place...
GCGCCCGCCGCGGCCGACGCGCCGGCCCCGGCCAGTCCCGAGGTGCAGCTGCGCTCGCCCGACCATGCCGACGACGACGAGGGCCACACGGTCACGATCGGTCAGGCCCGCGCCGCGCCCGAGACGCCTTCCACCGATCGACCGGACCCTGATACCGGCGGCGCGCACGTGTCGACACGTCGAGCCGTGGTCGGCACGGCGGCCGCCGTCGTCTGCCTGCTGCTGGTCGCCGGCGTCCTGCTGTTGTTCGGACGCTCCGGCGATGACCCCGACGACCCGACGACGACGGGCTCGGGCATCGTCGACGTCACCGGGCCGGCCCTCGGCGTGGCCGCGCCGGCCGGCGTCGCGGCCGTGACCACCGCCGACGGGCAGTCGGCCACGGTGTCGTGGACCCAGCCGGCCGACTCCACGTCGATCGAGAAGTACCAGGTCCGCCGCGTCGACAGCAACGAGGTCGTCGACACGCCCGACGGCCAGACCTACGCCGTGTCGATCCCGATCACGCCCGGCACCAGCCGGGCCTGCTTCGTCGTCGTCGCCGTCGCCGTCGGTGGCAGCTTCTCCGAAGAGTCCGCCTACGCCTGCCTCTGAGCACCGCCCGTTCCGTCACCCGAGTATTTGCCGCTCGCCACCACTTTGGTCACCATTCCCACGCGGACGGGTGGGCGCGTCGGTGACCGAAGGGGTGCGGCGGTGGCTGGACCCGTCGGCTGTCGGGTCCAGGTCCCGCTTTGGTCACCGACCTTGGCGGACGGGGCGCGCGGCGGGGTGACCGAGGCCGGGTCCAAGGGCAAGCCGGGGGACCGCCAGCGCCTAGGCGACGGCGGCCGCCACCGCGCTCGGTGAGTGCACGACTTGTGCGCGCGTGAACTCGTAGACGCGCCGGCCGGCGGCCTGGAGTTCGTTGCGGCGCTGGGCGTCCTTCGCCCGTTCCGCATCGGAGACGTGCCCGAGCCGTCCCGACACCTCGACAACCAACCCGTGGTCGGAGAACAGGAAGTCGACGCGAGCCGACGTGCGAGTGCCGCGCCGGTGCACTACCTGTGTGCTCGGACGCGGCAGCCCGTGGCGGCGCATCAGGGTCAGGAATCGGCGCTCCAACGGCGAGTGTCCGCCGGCGTCGACCAGCAGGCCGTCGAGCTGGGGTGTGCCCCAATGACCGGGCCCGCGCCGATCACCCAGACGGTCGGCGATCACGATCGGCGAGCTCAGGCCCAGCCGGACTGCCGAGTCGATCGCCGCTTCGAGCCGCACGTCGGTGACTCGCGAGCGAGCCAGATCCAGGATCGTCCGGGTCGCCGACGTGCACGGGAATCCCTTCGCCCGCACGCGGTCGATCGGCGGCAGTGAGCGCGTCGAGTGGACGACCAACCCAGCGCCTGCGTGGCGTCGACCCCGCAGCACCGTGAACTCGACGGCGTCGGGTAGGCATCGGTCGAAGCCGTGCAGCCGGGCGGCGGCTTCGTGGCTCACGACGGCGCCCCGTCCGAGTTGGAGCAGTCCAATGGCGAGGGCCCGCTCGACGGTCTCCGGGGCGCCGGCTAGGACGAACACGTTCGGGCCGGCCCGGCAGAGCCAGCCAGCAGTTACAGCCCGCTGGCGGGCTCGCCCACGGAGGCCGTGCTCGTCGAGTTGGCCGGCCGACACGGCCCCATGCTGCCTTCCGGCCAGCGCGGCGATCCTCGTGATGTCGTCCACGCCCGGCCAGTGGGTCAAGCCCTGTCGTCAGCGGAAACCGGCCCGGTCTCAACGTCGCCGAGGCGCTTTTGGTCACCGTTCGAACGCGAACGGGTGCGCCAGAATGGTGACCAAAGCGGTGGCGCGCCACACGGAGCGCACCGGTGCACCGGTGATCCCGCGCCCGGCGCCTTGGTCACCGTTTGGACGCGAACGGGTAGGACGCCGCCGTGACCAAAGGGCGCCATTGCGCGAAACACTCGGGTGGTCAGACCGTGGGGGTGGTGGGGAGGGCGTAGGTGCCTTGGGCGACGGCGGTGATGCGGTCGGCGCGGTCGTCGACCCAGATGCGCACGGTGCCGACGACGTTGCGGCGGCCGGCGGCATCGAGGGTGGCCTTGGCCCACAGCGTCGAGCCGACCGCCGGGCGGAGGAAGCGGATCGACAGCTCCGACGTCAAGGCCATCGGCTCGACCCGACCGATGGCGGTGAACACGAGGTACCAGAGCGCGCCGTCGGCCAGGCTGAACTGCGTCGGCCCGGAGATGTACCCGCCGGGGCGGATGTCGCCCGGCCCGACGATGCGTCGGGCGACGGCGAAGTCGCGGCCGATCTCCGTGCAGTCGTTGCTGGTGCCGGGGAACTCGTGCAGGACCATCTCGTTGATCGAGTCGGGTGAGGGCGTGCCGTAGCCGCCTCGTCGATCGGGCTGGTGGGGGTCAGGCACGACGGACACGGCGCAGACGGTATGGCATCGTGACGCCCGTGGCCCAGCCTGTGCCGTCGATCGGACGGCTCGAGCGCGTCGTCGTGGTCGGCGCGTCGCTGGCCGGGCTGCGGGCGTGCGAGGTATTGCGCGCCAGCGGGTTCGCCGGCACGATCACGCTCGTCGGGGCCGAGCGCCACCGGCCCTACGACCGGCCGCCACTCTCGAAGAAGCTGCTGGCCGGCGACTGGGAGCCCGAGCGCATCCAGCTCCGCCAGCCCGACGCGTTCGACGCACTGGGTCTCGATGCCCGGCTCGGCGTCTCCGCCGTCGGGCTCGACCTCGACGGCCGGGCCGTCACGCTGGCCGACGGCACGACGCTGGCGTTCGACGGCGCCGTCCTCGCCACCGGAAGCCAGCCCCGTCGGTTGCCGGACCAGCCCCGCGGCGTCCTCGAGCTGCGCACGCTCGACGACGCGCTGGTGCTGCGCGACCGCATCGCCGACGGCACCGCTCGCGTCATCATCGTCGGTGCCGGGTTCATCGGGCTGGAGGTGGCGGCCACCGCCCTCGGTCGCGGGTGCACCGTCACCGTCCTCGAGGGCGCGCCGGCGCCGCTGATGCGCGGCCTCGGGGCCGAGCTCGGCGCGGCCGCGACCCGCGCCCTGGTCGAACGCGGCGTCGACGTGCGCTGCGCGGTCACGGTGGCGGCCGTCGCCTCCGATGCCGTCACACTGGGGACGGGCGAGCGGGTCGCCGGCGACGTCGTGCTGATCGGCATCGGGGTCGCCCCGACGACGGGCTGGCTCGACGGCAGCGGCCTGACGATCACCGACGGCGTCGTCGCCGACGCCACACTGCGAGCGGCACCGGGGGTGTACGTCGCCGGCGATCTCGCCCGCTGGCCGCACACCGGGTTCGACGAGGAGATCCGCATCGAGCACTGGACCAACGCCGCCGAGCAGGGTGCGGCCGCCGCCCGCAACCTTCTGGCCGCGGCGGCCGGTGCACCGGGCGAGGAGTTCGCCACCGTGCCGTTCGTCTGGAGCGACCAGGGCCGCCACCGCATCCAGGTCCTCGGCCGTCCGGCCACCGAGCCCGACGACGAGACCCATGTCGCCGTCGGCGATCTCGAGGGTCACGCCTTCGTCGCCCTCATCCGCCGGGGCGAGCACCTGCGCGGCGCCGTCGGGGTCAATGCCCCGAAGCAGCTGATGGCGTACCAGAAGCTCCTCGCCGCCGGCGCGTCCTGGACCGAGGCACGCGCGCTGGCGGCGACGCAGACGGCCCCGCCGGCCCCGGCCCCGGCCCCGACGGCGTAGCGATGGCCCGGCTCGACGCGGCCCGCGTGACGGCGTGGCGCGAGTTGCAGGCCGTGGCCGGAGCGGTCGAACGTCGCCTCGACGCCGCCCTGGTCGCCGAGTGGCAGGTGCCGCTGGCGTCGTTCGACGTGCTCGCCGCGCTCCATCACCTCGGTGGTCGGGCCCGTCCCCAGGCGCTCGCCGCCTCATTGCGGCTCTCGCCGTCCAGCCTGAGCCGGCGTCTCGACCGCTTGCAGGAGGAGGGCTGGGTCGCCCGCGCTCGACCGCCGACGCCAGCCGACCATCGCGCCGTCGTCGTCGCGCTGACCCCGCGCGGCCGGGCCCTGTGGCGGGCGATGAACGTGACGTACCGCCGCGGCGTGCAGCATCTCGTCTCGGCGCCGCTGGACGATCCCGACATCGCCCGCCTGCGCGACGTGTTGGGCCGCCTCGGCGCCGCCCTCGACTCAGAGGTTGCGGATGGCCAAGGTGGGTGAGCGCGCAGGGTTTGGGCCGCGCTCGGCGCCGACAGCAGACTGACTTGATCGGTTCGCCGGGCTCGCCGCCGGACCTTGGTCGCTCAGGAGTTCCCCCATGACCAGTGCCGTCATCGTCGAGGCCATCCGCACACCGCTCGGCAAGCGCAACGGCAAGCTCAAGGACTGGCACCCGGTCGACCTGGCCGCCGAGACGCTGAAGGCGCTGGTCGAGCGCACCGGGGTCGACCCCGGCCTCGTCGACGACGTCGTGATGGGCTGTGTGATGCAGGTCGGCGAGCAGGGCGTCAACATCGCCCGCAATGCCGTGCTCGCCGCCGGCTGGCCGGAGACGGTGCCCGGCACGACGATCGACCGGCAGTGCGGGTCGAGCCAGCAGGCCGCCCACTTCGCCGCCCAGGGCGTCATCGCCGGCGCCTACGACGTGGTCGTCGCCGCCGGCGTCGAGGTGATGACGCGCGTGCCGATGGGGGCGTCGATGGCCGACGGGAAGTTCGGCTACCCGTTCGGCCCGAAGGTCGGTGCCCGCTACGCCGAGCACGGGGGCCTCGTGCCCCAGGGCATTTCGGCCGAACTGATCGCCGACAAGTGGGCCCTGACTCGCGACGACCTCGACCGTTTCGGGGCTCAGAGCCAGGACCGGGCGGCGCGGGCGACCGAAGAGGGTCGCTTCGAGCGCGAGATCCTGCCCGTGCTCGGCGCTGACGGGGCGATGATGACGAAGGACGAGGGTTTGCGCGAGACGACGATCGAGTCGCTGGCCAAGCTCAAGCCGTCGTTCCGGCCGGAGGGCGAGGGTGGTCGGGTGACGGCCGGCAACTCGTCGCAGATCACCGACGGCTCGGCCGCGCTGTTGATCATGAGCGAAGAGAAGGCCGCCGAGTTGGGGGTCACGCCGCGGGCCCGCTTCGTCGAGTTCGCCCTCGCCGGGGCCGATCCGCGGCTGATGTTGACGGCCCCGATCCCGGCCACGGCCAAGGTGTTCGAACGGTCCGGCCGCCTGATCGGCGACATGGATGTCGTCGAAATCAACGAGGCGTTCGCCTCGGTCGTGCTGGCGTGGGAGCAGGAGTTCCACCCGGACATGGAGCGGGTCAACCCCAACGGCGGGGCGATCGCCATCGGCCACCCGCTCGGCTGCTCGGGGGCCCGCCTGATGACGACGCTGCTCCACGAGCTGGAGCGCACCGGCGGTCGCCTCGGGCTGCAGACGATGTGCGAGGGCGGCGGCATGGCCAACGCCACGATCATCGAGCGACTGGGCTGAGGCCGCGCCGTTGTCCACAGCCGGGCGGGCTGGTGACGGCGCTGTAATCACATCCCCGTCATTTGTCCGCAGGGTTGTTCACATAGTGTGAATAACTCGGACGGGGGGCGTCACTCGATGATCGGCGCGACGAGGACCATCTCCTCGAGACAGTGCGTGGGGGGCGGTGGATCTTCGTCCGGAGCCATCAGCAACTTGAGTTCCACCCCGCAGACGTCGCACCGATACCGCACGTTCACCTTGCGCATCTCGCCGGCCGGGGGCGGCGCCGGCAGGGGTGTGGACAACGAACGGATCATGGCGATGCCGGTTTTCCACACCACGTACGTCACGACCAGGCCGAGCAGGCCCCAGAGCACGAGTCCCAGCGAGGGCACGCGACGATGTTACCGAGCGGTCTCCACAGGCCGGCCGGCGCCGTCGCCGACCGGTAGCGCGGTCGTCAACGCCACTTCGTGGCCGCGAACAGCCCGCCGAGGAAGCAGGCCAGGCCGATCAGCATCGGGATGTTCGAGCCCGTCCAGATGAGGTAGCGGCTCATGATCGCCAGCGCCCCGATGACGAACAAGGCCGTCATCAAGATCGGCACCCACGTCGGGCTCTCCAGCTGATGCTGGTCGACTCTCGGCGTGTAGCGGCGGGAGCCGCCGACGCCGGGCTTGCCGCTGGCATCGTCGGTGACGGCGTGGTCCTTCGTCGCTTTCACCCCGGCCTTCACGACCGCGTCCTTGGGCGAGCGACCGGTGCGCAGGTCGACGCGGCTCCCGCCGGGGGTGACTCGGCTGGAGGGGGTGACCCGGCCGCCAGTCTTGCGCTTCGGGGGTGCCACGGCCCGGCAGTGTACGGCCCGGCGCGGACGTCGAAACGTCGCCGGGGCCGTCCTCGGGCGGTGCCGTAGCCTCGGCCCGATGGGCGCGCGGGCGTTGGTCCTCGACAGTTACGACAGCTTCGTGTTCAACCTCGTCCAGTACCTCGGTGAGCTCGGCGCCGAGCCGATCGTCCACCGCAACGACGCGCTGTCCGTCGACGACGCGATGGCGCTGGCGCCCGACGCCGTCGTGCTGTCGCCGGGCCCGGGCCGTCCGGAGGACGCCGGGATCCTGTGCGCAGCAATCCCCGTTTTCGCCGCCGCCGGTATCCCCGTGCTCGGCGTGTGCCTCGGCCACCAAGCCGTCGGTCACGTGTACGGCGCCGTCGTCGTCGCTGCCCCGACGTTGATGCACGGCAAGACGTCGCCGATCGAGCACACCGGCGAGGGGGTGTTCGCCGGGCTGCCGTCGCCGCTGACGGCGACCCGCTACCACTCCCTGACGCTCGACCCGGCGACGATCCCCGACGAGCTGGTCGTCACCGCCCACGGCCCCGACGGCACGGTGATGGGCGTGCGCCACCGTCACCACGACGTCGAAGGCGTGCAATTCCATCCCGAGAGTGTCCTCACCTCCGCCGGTCACGACCTCCTGCGCAACTTCCTCGCCCGCATCCGCGCCCCCGCGTGAGCGCTTCTTTGGAAGCTGGGCCGCGTGTGACACGTGCCGCGTGCCACAGAACCGGGGAGCGCCGCCTCAGGTGGTGGCGGGTGTGGGCTCAGTGGCGGGGGCGGCGGTTGCTGGCGGATCTGTCTCCGCCGGGGCCTCGGTGTCGACCGGCGCCTCGGCGTCGCCGATCTCCAGCGTGATCCCCGTGCCCGGCGGGGCCTCGGCGCCTGGTGTCAGGCTCTGCGTGACGACGAGCCCATCGCGGTCGTCGCCCGCGGGCAACTCGAGCGGCACCACCGAGACCGCGAAGTCGTCCAGCTCGAGGCGGGCATTGGCCTCCGTGAGGTTGCGCACATCGGGCACGATGACCGGGGCCGGCCCGCTCGACACGATGAGCGTGAGGTCGCTGCCGGCGGCCAGCAGCTCACCGACGGCCGGGTCCGTCCCGACGACGCGGCCGGCCTCGACGGTCTCGCTCGACTCGCGCTGCACGGTGACGTCGAAGTCGTACGGGTCAGCCTGGAGGAGGTCGACGGCGTCCTCCTCGAGCATCCCGAGCACGGCGCTCGGCACGGCCTGGAGCTCCGGACCCGACGACACGAAGAGGTTGATCGTCGTGCCCTGGCGTTGCGACGAGCCGGCCGCCGGGTCGGTCCGGATGACCTCGCCATCCTCGAACTCGGCGCTCGTCTCGGTCGTCTGCGTGCCGACGGCGAAGCCGAGCGCGCCGAGGGCGCGCTGCGCTTCGTCGACCGGCTGGCCGGTCACGTTCGGCACCTCCTGCAGCTGCGGCACCGGGTTGTAGAACAGCGTGATCACCTGGCCGTCGACGACGACGGTGCCGGCGACGGGGTCGGTGCGATGGACGATCCCCTCGCCGACCGTGTTGTTCTCTTCGACTTGGGGCCGGTAGTTCAGTTCGAGGTCGTCGAGCTCGGCCGTGACCTCGGTCAGCGGGCGCCCCACGTAGTCGGCCAGCGTGCGGTCGCCGCTGGCGTCGTCGCCGCTGAGCGCGTCGAACAACAGCAGGGCGCCGATGCCGAGGGCGACCAGGGCGAAGAAGGCGGCCAAGGCGTACCAGCCCGTCCGCGAGGCCCGCGGTTCGTAGTACCGGGCGGCGGCCGAGGCGCCGCTCGGATGGGCGCTGGACGGCGGCACCGGTCGCTCGGTGCGCGTCATCGCCCGCGTCGCGCCGGTCGTGGTGGCGGCCATCGGGATGGTCGCCGCCGTGGTCGACCCGACGGCCGTCTGGGACCCGGTCGCCGTCGCCGACCGCTGGCTGATGACAGCGGCCAGCGCCATCACCTGCTCGCCGTTGCGGAATCGGCGCAGGTCGTCGCGCAGCGCTGCCGCCGCCGGGTAGCGCACCCGTGGGTCTTTGGTCAGCAGCTTGGCGACGATCGCCTCGAACGGTCGCGGTACGTCGGCGACGAGGCGGTTCAACGGCTGCGGGTAGTCGTGGACCTGCTTGTAGGCGATCGACACCGGGTTCTCGCCGGTGAACGGCGGGCGCCCGGCGATCATCTCGTACATCACGACGCCGAGCGAGTAGAGGTCGCTGCGCGGGTCGGGTTGCGCCCCCTGGGCCTGCTCGGGCGAGAAGTAGGTCGCCGTGCCCATGACGGCCCCGGCCTGGGTGAGGTTCGACTCGGTCGGCGCGTTCATCGCTCGGGCGATGCCGAAGTCGGCCACCTTCACCTGGCCGTTCGAGCCGATAAGGATGTTGGCCGGCTTGATGTCACGGTGCACGAGGCCGGCCTCGTGGGCGAAACCGAGGGCGGCGGCGACCTCGCTGGCGATCTCGGCCGCCTGCTTCGAGGTGACGTGGCCGTTGGCCCGCAGGATGTCGGCCAGCGTGCGCCCCTCGACGTACTCCATGGCGATGAAGTAGGTGCCCGAGTGCTTGCCCCAGTCGTAGACGCTGACGATGTTCGGGTGGCTCAGGTTGGCGGCGGCCTGGGCCTCGCGGCGGAAGCGCTCGACGAAGTTGGGGTCGCGGGCGAACTCCGGGAACAGGACCTTCACGGCGACCTGACGGTCGAGCAGGCGGTCCCGCCCGAGGAACACGTCGGCCATGCCCCCGCGCCCGATGCGGCGGAAGATCTCGTAGCGATCGTTGATGATCGCGGTGCGGTCGTTGCTCGCCATCAGGTCAGCCCCAGGGCGGCGTCGAGCATCGTCTTGGCGATCGGGCCGGCCAGGCGTCCGCCGGTGCTGGCCGAGATCTCGGCGTCGGTGCCCTCGAGCATGACGGCGACGGCGAACTGGGGGTCGTTGGCCGGGGCGTAGGCGACGATCCAGGCGTGCGAACGCTCGGGCTGGCCGGGCCCGTTGAGCTGGGCCGTGCCGGTCTTGGCGGCCACCGGGACGCCGCCGTTGAGGCCGATGCAGCAGCTCGCCGTCCCCTCGGCGGCGACGTTCTCCATCATCGAGGCGATCGTCGCCGACACCGCCGGCGTGATCGGTGTCTTCCACACGGTGGGCGTCGTCGTCGCCAGCACGTCGCCGCTGTGGGCAAGGGTGGCGTCGACGACGTAGGGCGTCATCATCTGCCCGCCGTTGGCGATGGTCGACGCGACCATCGCCATGTGCAGCGGGACCATCTGCACGTCGTTCTGGCCGAAGCCGCGGATGGCCAGCAGGGGCAGCGCCTGGTCGAGGGCGCTCGTGTCGCCGAACGTGCTTGCCGCCGGCCGGGGCAAGTCGATCGGCACCGGCTCGCCGACGCCCCAGGCGGCCACGCCGGCGGCCATCCGGTCGACGCCGAGCTCCAAGCCCATCTGGGCAAAGGGGATGTTGCAGCTGCGGGTGAACACTTCCAGCAGGTCGCCACCGCAGACGGTGCCCTCGTAGTTCTCGATCGGGTCGGTCGTCTGCGGGGGCACGAACTCGGCGACATCCTCGTAGACGCGGGCCGGCGACGTGACGCCGTTGGTCAGCGCGATCGCCGTGGTCAGGACCTTGAACGTCGAGCCCGGCATGTAGCGCTGCTGGTAGCTGTTGGCCAGCAGCGGGTCGCGGGGGTCGTTCTGGGCGAACGTGAGCACGGCTTGGGCCTGGTCGAAATCGGGGCTGACCACGAGGTTCGGGTCGTAGCTGGGATAGCTCCACATCGCCAGGACGGCGCCTGTGCGCGGGGACATCAGGACGATCGAGCCCTCCCGCGGGCCGAGCGCCTGGCGGGCGACCTCCTGGAGGTCGGCGCGCATCGTCAGGCGGACCGAGCCGCTGTCGTCGGCGCCGGTGATCAGGTTGGGCAGGTTGCGTAGCTGCTGCTCGCCGGTCTCGCCGGTGAGGACGTCGTTCTGGGTGCGTTCCAGCTGGGTGGCGCCGAAGGCGAACGTGTAGTAGCCGGAGACGTGAGCGAACAGCTCGCCGGTGGGGTAGCGCCGCTGGAAGGCGAAGTCGCCGCCGGGCGGCACGGCGACCGAGTCGGCGATGACGACGCCGTCGGCCGTGACGATCGGGCCGCGCGGTTGGTCGAATTCCCGGCGCACGGCCCGGGTGTTGTCGAAGCGGGCGTTCATCTCCTCCTGGCGTCCGACCTGCCAGTAGTTGAGGGCGACGAACAGCAGCATGTAGCAGAGCATGAGGCCGGCGGCCAGCTGGCGGATCTGGCGGTTCATGCCGGTGCTCCGCGTCGGCGCAGGCGCCAGGCCTGCCAGCGCTCGCCCGGGGTGGGGTCGTCGGGCAGCTCGTGGCGGCGACGGGCGCTGGCGTCGCTGAGGCGGATGAGCAGGGCGAGGATGATGTAGTTCGACAGCAGCGACGAGCCGCCGTAGCTGACGAACGGCAGCGTGATGCCCGTCAGGGGGACGAGCCTGGTCACGCCGCCGACGATGATGAAGGCCTGGACACCGACGATCGTCGTGAGACCGGTGGCGAGCAGCTTCTCGAACGTGTTGTCGGTGCGCAGCGCGATGCGCAGACCGGCACCGATGAGCAGCAGGTAGGAGATCAGGAAGGCGGCTCCGCCGAACAGGCCGAGCTCTTCGCCGAGCGACGTGAAGATGAAGTCACTCTCGGAGTAGGGGACGGTGCTCGGGCTGCCGAGCCCGAGCCCGGTGCCGGTCAGGCCACCGTCGGTCAGCCCGTACAGCCCCTGCAAGATCTGGTAGCCGGTGTCCTGCGGGTCGGCCCACGGGTCGAGCCAGCGATCGACGCGCGTCTGCACCTTGGAGAACATGCGGAACGACGCCCACGCTGCGCCGGCGAACAGGACGCCGCCGACGAGCAGGTACCAGAGGCGTTCGGTGGCGACCCACAACATGACGACGAAGAGCGTGAAGAACAGCAGCGACGAGCCGAGGTCGTTGAGCCCGACCATCACGAGCACGGAGATCCCCCAGGCGGCCACGATCGGCAGCAGGTGGCGCGGCTCGGGCAGGCGCAGGAACCCCACCTTCCACGTGCCGGTGGCAAGCAGCTCGCGCCGTTCGGCCAGGTAGGCGGCGAAGAAGACCGCCAGGGCCAGCTTGGCGAACTCTCCGGGCTGGAAGTTGATCGGCCCGAGGCTGACCCAGATGCGGGCCCCGTTGACCTCGACGCCGACGCCGGGAACGAGGGGCAGCACAAGCAGACCGAGGCCGCTGGCCAGCAGGATCCAGCGGTAGCGGCCGAGGTCAGTGGCGCGCTGGACGACGACCAGCGTGACCACGAACGCGGCGATGGCGAGGATCGACCACGTCGTCTGGAGGCCGGCTAGCTCCTCGTCGAGGCGGGTGATCATGACGTAGCCGAGGCCGTGGAGGATGGCGGCCAGCGGCAGCAGGGTGGGGTCGGCGCCGCGGGCGAACAGGCGCACGGCGCAGTGGGCGAGGACCAGCAGGCCGAGCAGGAGGGCGAGGAACGGGATGATCCGGGCCGGGATGGCGGCGAACTCGCCGAGCGACGCCAGCGTGTATGCGCCGGCCGTGATCGTGCCGGCCATCACGACGAGCGACAGCTCGGTCGAGCGCCGAGCGCGGGCGATCGGAGCCGGTGACACCATGGTCAGCCTCCGACGACGGTGGTCGATGTCGTCGAGGTGGTGGTGGTCGACGTCGTCGTCGTCGTGGTCGTCGTCGTCGTCGTCGTCGTCGTCGTGGTGTCCAGGCGGGTGGCGACGAACTCCTCGGCGTCCTCAAAGGACTCGAAACGGATCTCCCGGTCGACGAGCTCGATCGACTCGTCGTCCAGCGCCCCGCGGGTCAGCGCCGCTTGGGCGCGGACCGTGGGATCGAACCAGAGGAAGCTCTCGCTGCGCCCGCGATAGATGACGACGTCGCCGCTGTCGTCGAAGGCCACGAAGTAGCCGCGCCGGGCCCAGCTGGCGGCGATCACGAGGGCGAGCACGAGCACGGCGATGACGCCGAGGCCACCCAGGAACCCAGCCACGCGGCGCCGCCGACGGCGAGGGGACGGGCCCGCGGCTGCCGCCGTTGGGGCCGGCGCGCTGTCGACGGCCGGCACTTCGTCGGTCGGCGTCACGGCGCGCGGGTCGTCGTCGACGTCCGTCTCGGAGACGAGGGCGGCCAGGTCCTCGTACTCGGTGGCTTCGTCCTCGGGCGCGTCGACGGCCCACGTGCTGGCGGTGGCGTCGTCCTCCCACGCCGGCTCGAGATCGAGCTCCTCGTCGGGATCGGGCGGCTCGGCCCCGTCCAAGACGTCGAGGACGACGACCGAGATGTTGTCCCGCCCGCCCTCCTGGTTGGCCAGGGCGACCAGTTCGTCGGCCGTGGCCTGGGGGTCGTCGCTCCGGCGCAGGACGTCGGCGATGGCGTCGTCGCGGACCTCGTCGACGAGACCGTCACTGCACACGAGGAAGCGGTCGCCGCGCACGACGGGCAGGGTCCACGCGTCGACGCGCACGGTCGGGTCGACCCCGAGGGCGCGGGTGACGATGTTGCGGCGGGGGTGGGTGCGGGCCTCGTCGTCGCTGATGTGGCCGGTGGCGACGAGCTCTTGGACGTAGCTGTGGTCGACGGTGATGCGGCGCAGCCGGCCGTGGCGGTAGAGGTAGGTGCGCGAGTCGCCGACGTTGACGAGCGCCCATGTGGCGCCGTCGGCGGGCTCGCCGTCGTCGTCGCCGTCGACCTCGGCGTCTTCGTGGTCGGCGACCTCTTCGGCGACGTCCTCGGCGTCGGGTTCGGGATCGTCGGCCGAGATGCCCCGATCGCCGAGCAGCACCAGGCCGGTCACCGTCGTGCCCATGCCCTGTTGCTCGGGGTTGGCGGCCGCGGCGGCGAAGATGTCGCGGTTGGCGTCGGCGACAGCGGCGACGACGTCGTCGAGCACGGCGCCGGGCTGGCTGAGGCGGGTGCGCAGCAGGTTCACCGTCAGCGCGGCGGCTACCTCGCCGGCCTTGTGTCCGCCCATGCCGTCGGCAACGAGGAAGGCGCGGCCCTCCGCCAGGAGGTCGTCCTCGTTGTCGACACGCACCCGCCCGGGGTCGGTGACCGCGCCCCAGCGCACGCGCACCGTCATCGGGCCACCCCCCGAACCGGACCGATCACTGCGCCTCCAGGACCGTGTAGCCGAACTGGACGCGATCGCCGGGATGCAGGAGCGTGGCGCCGTGCAGGCGGTTGCCGTTGTGGAACGACCCGTTCGTCGAGCCGAGGTCCTCGATCATCGCCTGACCGTCCACCACGTAGACCTTGGCGTGGTGCTGCGACACGAACGTGTCGTCGTCGATCCTGATGGTGCTGTTCGGGTCGCGCCCGATGGGGACGTCGCCACCGACGGCGTAGGCATTGCCGCGCTGGGCCTTCGGTTCGAGCACGACGAGACGGGCGACGGTGCCGTGGCGGCCCTTGGCCGGCCGGCGCAGGCGGGGCTGGGCGGCGGCGACGGTGGCCGAGTGCTCGTCGGCGAGGACGCCGCCGGTCGAGGCGGCCGGGCGCTGGTCGCCCCGGCGGACCTCGCTCCACACGGCCCACAGCACCCGTGCGAAGAACAGGTACAGCAGTCCGAGGAGGACGAACTTGAGGATGTCAAGGGCCTGGTCGGAGATGTCCATGGGGAGTGGCGGGCGCCGGAGCCACTTACAGCGCCTCGAACCGGATGTAGGTGGACCCGACGTTGATGATGTCGCCGTCGACCAGCAGCTGCTCGTCGCGGATCCGCGTGCCGTTGACCATCGTGCCGTTGGTCGAGCCGAGGTCGGCGACGGCGTACCCCCGGGAGCTGGGCCGGACCTCGGCGTGGCGACGGGACACGTTCTGATCGCTCAGGCTGATCGCACATTCGGAGCTTCGCCCGAGGTCGAGAGGACGGTCGCCGAGCGAGATGCGCTGCCCGGAGGGCATGACGAGTGAGCCCGCCCCCGCGCCGCCTTTGGCCTGGCGCAGCTGGGAGAGCACCTCGAAGCGCCCGGGACGCTGGTCGGGATCGCTGGACAGTTCGACGCGCACCGGACCCATGAAGTGGTAGCCCTCCTCACGGGCGTACTCGCGGGCCGCCTCGACGAGCTCGGCCGTCAGCACGTCGTGGATGTCGTCGAACGAGGTGAGGTCACCTTCGCTCAACATCACCGTGAAATCGTTGGGCACGATCCGCCGGCCCTTGACGTCGACGCTGCGCTGGTCGTCCATCGAGCGGACGAGCCGGCGCCCCAGCTCGATCGGGCGGATGGCGCTGCGCGAGCCACGGAACACACCCTCGACCATACGCTCCAAGCGCCGTTCCAGTGATTGCAAGCCCATGTGGAGCGGGATGTTACCGGCGGGGTCGGAACGGCTTCCGGCGCCGCCGCCGGGGAGGGATCTAGGGTCCGTCGACGTGAACGGTCCGGTGGCGCACCCGGCGGGCCGGTCGTGATCACCGGGCGAGCGGCCGGCCGGGCGGTGATGGTCGCTGCCGTCGTCGCTGCCGTCGCCGTGCTTGTCGGCGCGGTCGTGGCGTGGCAGCTCGTCGGAACCGTGCGCGACGGGGCGACGGAGACGCTGGCGATCATCGACGACACCATTGTCACGGTAAGCGACACGCTGGCCGTGGCCGAGGATGTGATCGTCACGGTCGACCAGTCGCTGGGCACGCTGGCAGCGTCGCTCGGCACGCTGTCGCAGGCCGTGGCCGACGGCGGGGCGACATTGTCGATTGTCGCCGACCTGACCGAGTCGATTCCGCCCAATCTGGACCGGGTCGACGGCGCGCTGGGCGGGCTGGCGGATGCCGCCGGGGTCGTCGACGACGTACTGGAGGGACTCGACAACATCCCCCTCGGTCCCGACTTCGACGCTGACGCCGGGCTCGGCGCCGCCGTCGAGGACGTGCGCGCGGACCTCGCCCCGATCGCCGAGCAGCTGCGCGGCTCCACGGCGTCGTTGCGCGATCTCAGCGCTTCGAGCACGGAGTTGATCACCCGTCTCGAGGTGCTCGGCGAGGACCTGGCCCAACTCGACACGGACCTGTCCCGCAGCCGGGAACTGCTCGATCGCTATCAGCAGAACGCGGCCGACGCCCGCCAGCTCACCGTGTCCAGCCTGGACGACCTCGACCGCCAAGTTGGCTGGTCGCGCGTGCTGATCGTCATTCTCGCCGTCGCCATCGCCGTCGGCCAGATCGCCCCGTTCCGCATCGGCCGCGAGCTGGCCCGCGGGCCGGCTGGAGCTGACTGACCCGGCGGCGATCCACGGCGAGTTCGCAGGGTGCGCTGCGGGAACCGTGAGGCGGGGGGCGTTGGGTGGTCATCGTCCCAACCACACCCGAGGAGGGTCCCCTGATGCAACCCCGATACCTGATGGCCGTGGCGGCCGGCGTGGCCAGCCTCGCCGCCGACGCCGGCATCACCGCCGCCCAGTCCGACGACGCCAGCCTGACCGACGCGGTGACGCCAACGACGGTCGACGACGGCGCCGACACCACCACCGACACCGACGTCACGACCGAGGACGGCACCGATGCAACGACGCCAGAGGGTGATCGCCCGGCGGGCCGTTCCGGCGCCGGCTGCGACGACGCAGCTCGTGACGGCGAGCGTGCACGGCCGCCGGCGGAGACGCCGACGACCGCCGGCGGCAGCTGACCGCGACGACCGGCCGGGCGCCGCTGGCGCTCAGTGGCTGAGGAGTGTCCTCACGATGCTGTCGACCTCCCGGCTGGTCACCGATTCAACGGACGGCGATGTCATCTGAACCGAGTGGGAGATGGGCGGCACCCGGGTCGACGGCGTCCCGCAGCACCTGCGCCGCCAGGCGATCCGCTCCATCACCCTCGCCCGCCTTGCCACTCCCGCCGACGACGTCATCAAGGAGATGGCCGAGCTGCTCGTGAAGCTCGTCAACCTCACCCCACCAGGCATGGACAAGCTCCGCGTCATCGACCCCGATCACGC
>Ga0183260_10002179_pt1 | contig 16237 bp, 16 predicted proteins | sample AntDrymUQ4972206_2_FD_129768 | JGI IMG/M metagenome (GOLD analysis project Ga0183260, IMG submission 129768) | Polar desert sand microbial communities from Dry Valleys, Antarctica - metaG UQ497 (22.06) (version 2) (version 2) | ecosystem: Environmental > Terrestrial > Soil > Desert | place...
CCCGCGCTGCGGCGGCTTCACGTAGTACGGCGTCACGACCAGCATCCCGTCGACCCCGACCTCGTGCGCGCGCTCGGTGAGGTGGATCGAGTGCGCGGTCGAGTACGTCCCGGTGCCCGCAACGACGGTCGAAGAGCCCTCTGCCGCCTCGAGCGCGGCCTCCCAGAGCGCGACGCGCTCGTCGTCAGTCAGCGTCGGCGCCTCACCCGTCGTGCCCGTGACGACGACGCCGTCGGAGCCGTTCTCGAGGAGAAAACGGCACAGGGCGCGGAACCGATCGAGGTCGACCGAGCCGTCGGCACGGAAGGGCGTCACGACGGCTGTCAGGACTTCGCCGAGCATGGGCTCCGATTGTACTTCCGCCGTTCGGTGCGTTATGGATGGCTCCTTCGCCGTCGTGGACAGCGGAAGGGAGTCGTGGTGATCGCGGAGCTCAGGGACTTTCTCTTCAAGGGGAACATCGTCGACCTCGCGGTCGCGTTCGTCATCGGCATCGCCTTCGCCGCGGTCGTCACGTCGCTCGTCGACAACCTGATCATGCCGATCGTCGCGATGATCGTCGGAAAGCCCGAGTTCGGCGACCTCACGTTCACGATCAACGGCGCGGTGTTCCGCTACGGGGCGTTCATCACCGACGTGATCTCGTTTCTCGCGATCGGCGCTGCGGTGTTCTTCTTCGTCGTGAAGCCGATGGGCTCGCTCATGGCCCGCATGGAGCGTCGCGACGAGGGTGAGGAGATCTCCGACGAGGAGCGGCGCCACCAGGAGCTCTGGCCGCGCTTCGGACGAGGCCGTAGGTCGGTCGTGGGCACGGCTCCGCGCAGGGCGCGGAGCCGTGCCTAGGAACCCCCGTCGGGGAGCTGCTCCAAGCCGATGGTCAGGCCCGGTGGGAGGTCGCGCACCGCCTCGAGAGCGCGCAAAACGCCCGGGACGAAGGCCTCGCGCGAGGTTGTGTCGTGGCGGATCGTGAGCGTCTCCCCCGCGCCGCCGAAGATCACCTCCTGGTGGGCAACGAGGCCCGGAAGGCGGATCGAGTGGATCGGCGTCTCACCGGGAAGGCGCTCGGCGGTCGCCGTCGCGGTGCCCGAGGGTGCGTCGACCTTCGTGTCAGCGTGGAGCTCGACGATCTCGACGCGCTCGAACGTGTGACTGGCCTCCTCCGCGAACCGCATCATCAGCATCGCCCCGAGGGTGAAGTTCGGCGCGTAAAAGCACGGAATACCGGCAGTCTGTGCAACGTTGTCACATTGGATAACATCGAATCCACTCGTTCCGATCACGAGCGGAACGCCACCCCGGACGCACACGTCGAGGTTGCCCGAGACCGCATCAGGACGCGTGAAGTCCACGGCGGCATCGCAGCCGTCGACCCCGTCACGACCGTCCACCACCTCGTGACCTGCCGCTTCGAGCGCCGGGTGCAGCACCGTCCCGACCTTCCCGTCGATCCCGAAGAGTGCGACCTTCACACGCGCTCCGCGAGCGCCGGGCTCACCTTCCCGACCGCCGCGCGGAAGCGGGTCTCCCGTGGGCCGATCCCGGCGGCGGAGAGCGACTCGGGCTCGAAGAGGTCGGCGGCCACGGCCGCGACGTCCTCCGGCTCGACGGCAGCGATCCGTCGGAGAATCTCGTCGACCGGAACGATCTCGGTGTCCGTGACGAGCGCCTTGCCGAGTCGCGTCATGCGGTTCGAGGTGCTCTCGAGCGAGAGCAGCATCCGGCCGTTCAGGTTCTCCTTCGCGCGCTCGAGCTCTCCCGCTCGAAGGTTGCCCGCGGCGAGGTCCCGCAGCTCGGCGGCGGTGACCGCAAGGCACTCGGCGAGGTTGTCCTCGCGCGTTCCGACGTAGATCCCGACCTGACCCGTCTCCGCATATAGCGAGCCGTAGCTGTAGACGCTGTAGGCCATCCCGCGCTTCTCGCGGATCTCCTGGAACAGCCGCGAGGACGCCGAGCCTCCGAGGATCGCGTCGAGGAGCGCGACCGCGTAGCGGCGCTCGTCGTCGCGTGCGATCCCGTGACCTGCGAGCACGACGTGGTACTGCTCGGTGCGGCGTCGGAGGAACGAGTAGCCGGGCGCGGATCGCCGGCGGAGGAGCGAGCGGCGAACCCTCGAGTCGCCGTTCCCGCTGCCTGGGCTGCGAGAGAATCTCTGGACGAGGCGGTCGTGCTCGAGGTGGCCCGCAGCCGCGAGCACAACGTTCGCGCCGACGTACGTGCCGTCGTGGTAGGAGCGGAGGGAGCGCGGCGAGACGCTGGCGATGACGTCCGCGCGACCGATCACGGGCCGTCCGAGCGGGTGCCCGCCGAAGAGCGCCTCTGCCGCGAGATCGTGCACGAGGTCCTGCGGGTTGTCGTCCACCATCGCGAACTCCTCGAGGACGACCTCACGCTCGCTGTCGACATCGGTGAACGTCGGCGCGAACACCATGTCCGCAAGCGCGTCGAGCGCCTGATCGAGCCGTTCGTCCGGCACGCGGGTGTAGAAGACGGTCGTCTCGCGTGACGTCGCCGCGTTCAGCTCACCGCCCATCGCGTCGAAGAGCTCCGCGATCTGCTGGGCGTTGTAGCGCTCCGAGCCTTTGAAGAGCAGGTGCTCGATGAAGTGCGAGACGCCTGCCTTGTCACGCGGCTCGTCGCGCGAGCCCGTCGCGATCCAGAGGCCGAGCGCGACCGAGCGGACGCCGTCGATCGTCTCGCTGACGACGCGCGCGCCGCCCGGCAGCGTGGTGATCTGAGGGTCGCGCATACGCGCGATCCTAGGGGACTGGCCCCGAAGGGGCCTGTCCCCCGTGCTACGAGCGATGTCCTGTGACGGACAGTGCTCGTAGCACGAGGGACAGACCCCCTGCGGGGGTCAGTCCCTACCGCCGGTCGCGGTCGCGGTCGCGACCGCCGCCCCGGCCGCCACGATCGTCGCGGGGCGGGCGCGGCTCGCGGGGCGGGGCGTCCTTCGCCCGCTCGACGAGCGTCTCGGGCGAGACGAGCTCGCCGTCCTCGTGCTTGGCGACGAGCTTCAGGCCGATCCGGCCACGCTCCTTGTCGACCTCCTGCACGACGACGTCGAGCGTGTCGCCCCGGGCCATGACGTCCTCGATGTGCGCGACGCGGCCGGGGCCGACGTTCGACACGTGGAGCAGGCCGTCGGTGCCCTTCTTGAGCTCGACGAACGCGCCGAAGTCGGTCGTCTTGACGACCCGACCGGTGTACGTGTCGCCGACCTCCGGCTCCTTCGTCATCGCCTGGATGGCCGAGACCGCTGCGTCGCCCTTCGTGCCCTCGGTGGAGTAGACGAGGATTGTCCCGTCCTCCTCGATGTCGATCTGCACCTCGTAGTCGGACTCGAGCGAGCGGATCGTCTCGCCACCCTTTCCGATGATCATCCCGATGAAGTCGGGGTTGATCTTGACCGTCGAGATCCGCGGCGCGTGGCCGGCGAGCTCGGTGCGCGTCTCGGAGATGGTCTCCGCCATCTTCTCGAGGATCGAGACGCGTGCCCGCTGCGCCTGCTCGAGTGCCGAGCGCATGATCTCCTGCGTGACGCCGGTGATCTTGATGTCCATCTGGAGCGCGGTGATGCCCTCCGCGGTGCCGGCCACCTTGAAGTCCATGTCACCGAGGTGATCCTCGGCGCCCTGGATGTCGGTGAGGATGGCGTGGTCGTCGCCCTCCTTGACGAGGCCCATCGCGATCCCGGAGACGGGCGCCGCGATCGGGACGCCGGCGTGCATCAGCGACATCGTCGAGCCGCAGACCGAGCCCATCGACGACGAGCCGTTCGACTCGAGCGTCTCCGAGACGAGCCGGATCGTGTACGGGAAGTCCTCGACGGACGGGATCACCGACTCGAGCGCGCGCTGCGCAAGCGCCCCGTGACCGATGTCGCGGCGCTTCGGGCCGCGCATGAAGCCGGTCTCACCCACCGAGTACGGCGGGAAGTTGTAGTGGTGGATGTAGCGACGCTCCGACTCGGTCGAGAGGTCGTCGATCCGCTGCTGCTCCTTGGCCGTGCCGAGCGTGCAGAGCGTGAGGATCTGCGTCTGGCCGCGCGTGAAGAGCGCCGAGCCGTGCGTGCGCGGTGAGACGTCGACCTCGGTCGTGATCGACCGGATCTCCTCGGTGCCGCGGCCGTCCGGCCTGCGCTTCTCGATCGCGATCTTCTTGCGGACGATGTCCTTATAGACCGCGTCGGCCGCACGCTTCACGTACGCGCGGGTGATCGTGTCCTTCGACCACTCGACCCCCTCCGGCACGGCGAAAGGCAGCTGCACCTCCTCCATGATCCGCCCGTAGAGAATGTCGCGCTTGCGGCTCTTCAGCTCCTTCGAGTCCTGCTCGGCGTCCGTGAGCGCCCGCAGGTCGTCCTCGAACTGGGCGCGCACGGCCGTCTCCACGACCGCGAGCCGCTTCGTCTCGAGCAGCATGCGGAGACCGTTCCGCACCTGGAGCTCGCGGACGATGTCCTCCTCGCCCGACTCCATCGTGATCGCCGGCGCCTCCTGCTCGAGCAGCTCGTCGACGATCTCGACCGCGTCCTGGATCCCGTGCTCGGAGATCCTGCGCGCGACGGTCTCGCCGAGGCGCTCCTCGAGGTCGGCGTTCAGCTCGAGGTCGATCCACTTCGCCTTGCCGACCTCGCGCGCGAGCTCGTCGATCGCGTCGCAGATGCGCACGATCTCGCCCTGACCGAGCTCGAAGGCTTCGAGCATCGTCTCCTCGGGCACCTGGTCGCCCCCGGCCTCGATCATCGTCAGCGCGTCGCGCGTACCGACGAGGATCAGGTCGAGCGACGAGGAGTCCATCTGCTCGTACGTCGGGTTGACGATGAGCTCGCCCTCGATCCGGCCGATCCGCACGCCGCCGACCGGCCCGAAGAAGGGGAGCGGCGAGATCGCGAGCGCCGCCGAGGCGCCGTTGATCGCGAGAATGTCGTGCGGCACGACCATGTCGGCCGAGAGGACGGTGCAGATGACCTGCACCTCGTTCCTGAAGCCCTTCGGCCAGAGCGGCCGGATCGGGCGGTCGATCATGCGGGCCGTGAGCGTCGCGCGCTCGGTGGCGCGGCCCTCGCGCTTGAAGAAGCCGCCGGGGATCTTCCCGGCGGCGTACATCCGCTCCTCGACGTCGATCGTGAGCGGGAAGAAGTCGGCGTCGGGCCGTTGCTCCGTCCGGCCGACGGCCGTTGCGAGGACCATCGTGTCCCCGCTGCGGACGACGACTGCGCCGTCCGCCTGCTTTGCGAGCTTGCCCGACTCGAAGCGCAGCTCTGCTGCGCCCACGTCGACGGAGACCGTGGCCTCTCGCCCGGTGCTGATGGTGCTCATCCGTTGTCTATCCCTTCCGTCTTTCGTTCTGGCGGAAGGTGGAGGTTTGAGCCAACTTCGCGCGCCGGGCGCGAAGCTCGATCAAACGTCCACCCTCCGTCTCCGTCTGGCTCGTCCGTCGCCTAGCGGCGCAGGCCGAGCTCCTTGATGAGAGCGCGGTAGCCCTCGAGGTCCTTGCGCCGCAGGTAGTCCAGGAAGCGGCGGCGGCGGCCGACGAGCTTTAGAAGCCCGCGCCGCGAGTAGTGATCCTTCGGGTGCGTCCGCAGGTGCTCGGTGAGCTCGTTGATGCGGCGCGTGAGCATCGCGACCTGGACGTCGGTCGAGCCGGTATCCGTATCCGATGCTCCGTGCTTCGAGATCAACTCCTGCTTCGCTTCCTTGGTGAGAGCCATCGGGACTCCTCTCGATCGAATCGTCTCCGCAATCCCCGCACGGCGTGAAGGAAGAACACGGCCGGCCGTGATCGCGGTCTACGCGCATGGTAGCTGGCATCTGTCTGCCGGTCGGCGCATTCTCGCTGCGCGAGACTGCGTCTATTGAAGATCATCCGGCTCGCGAATCCGATGGTTCGCGCCGTCCTGCGCTCGCCTGCCCACCGGCTGCTCAGTGGACGGCTGCTCCTGCTCGCCTATCGCGGGCATCGCACAGGGCGCGTCTACGAGATACCGCTGCGCTACGCACGACTCGGTGACGGGCAGCTCGTCGTGGTCGCGCTGCGACCGGAGGGCAAACGCTGGTGGCGCTCGGTGGTCTCGCCGACGAGCGTCCGCCTGGTTCTCCGCGGCGCCCGTCTCGACGCGGTGGCGCAACTGCTCGAGGACGACGGGCGTGAAGCGACCCGTCGCGCGTATGCACGGGGAAGCGCGCGCGTCGAGCGGCTCACCCGCGATGCGGCGATCGTCCTGATCACGATCTAGGCGCAGTCTCGCGAAGCGAGAATGCGCCGACAGTCAGGCAAGTGCCAGGGAAGCACACGTCCGGGGCGATAATCGACTCGTGCGTCTCTACGGCGACCTCGCACCGTGGTTCCACCTACTTACCGCGCCCGAGGACTATGCGGGCGAGGCGGCCCGGTACCGCGAGCTGATCGACGGCGAGGTGCCGGAGGCCGAGACGCTGCTCGAGCTCGGCTCGGGCGGAGGCAACAACGCCTCACACCTGAAGGCGCACTACCGCTGCACGCTCTCCGACCTCTCGCCGCAGATGCTCACGTTGAGCCGGGCGCTCAACCCCGAGTGCGACCACGTGCTCGGCGACATGCGAACGGTTCGCCTCGGGCGCACGTTCGACGCCGTCTTCGTGCACGACGCCGTCATGTACCTGACGACCGAGGCGGATCTGCGCTCGTGCCTCGAGACCGCCTACGCGCACACCCGACCCGGCGGCGTGACGCTCATCGCACCGGACTGCACGCGCGAGACGTTCACACCCGGAACCGACCACGGCGGCCACGACGGCACCGACGGCCGCGCGCTCCGCTACCTCGAGTGGACGACCGACCCCGACCCGGCGGACACGACGTTTGAAATCGACTACGTCGTCGTCCTCCACGAGCCCGGCCAACCTCCGCGTACCGTCCACGACCACCACGTGAACGGTCTCTTCCCCGAGCACACGTGGCTTCACCTCCTCGAGGCGGCCGGTTTCACCGCCCGAGTGGTTCCCGGCGACCCTGACGACGAGGATCGCGAGCAGCCGGTGTTCGCCTGCCGCCGTCCGGGCTGACTATCCCCCGGTCTTCCCCGTCTCCAAGTTCACTCGGAGACGGAGACCCGCATCGCATCGCTCGCCGCCGGGTGCGCCCGACGGTCTCCGAGTGAACTCGGAGACCACAGCGGAGACCGCACCAAGACGACGTCAGTCGCGGACAGGTCGGACCGCTGCCCGCGTCGCCTCGACGTCGCGGGCGATCTGGGCGACGAGCTCAGCCTCCGAGGCGAACGCCTCCTCGTCGCGGAGGCGCTCCCACAGCTCCACGACGAGCCGCTTGCCGTAGAGGTCGCCGTCGAAGTCGAGCAGGTACGGCTCGATGCGCCGCTCTGTCCCGCCGTAGTGCGGGTTCGTGCCGATCGAGACCGCGGCTCGATGGCCGAGCGCCGAGCCGGCGTAGATCCCGAACCGTGGGCAGACGAGGTCGGCGCCGAGCGCGATGTTGGCGGTTGGATAGCCGAGCGTCCCGCCCCGCTGGTGGCCGGCGACGACCGTGCCGTCGAGCTCGAACGGCCGGCCCAGCATCGTCGCGGCACCCACGAGGTTGGCCGATCGCACGGCCTCACGGATCGCCGACGACGAGACGCCAGGCACCTGCTCGACGGGCAGCACGTCGAGCCCGAGGTCGGCGAGCGTCTCGAGCGTCCCTTCGCGACGATGACCGAACCGAAAGTTGTCTCCGGCGGCGACTGCTCTCGCGCCGATGCCGTCGAGGTAGGTCGCCACGAACTCTGCGGGGTTGAGGCGCATGAACTCCGGGGTGAACGCCGCGACGAGCGTCTCGGCGACGCCCGCCGCCTCGAGGAGCTCGAGGCGCCGCTCGAGGGTCGAGATCAGGTCGACCCGGTTCCCGAGGGCGATCCGTGGATGCGGATCGAGCGTGATGACAGTCGGCTCGAGCCCGGAGCCGAGCACCGCGCGGATGACCGAGAGATGGCCGCGGTGCACCCCGTCGAGGGTGCCGAGCGCGACCGCCCTCGGCCGGCGCTCGAGCTGGGTGGGGGCGTGGACGACCCTCATCGCACGGCCGCGAGCCGGGAGAGCGCGTCCTCGAGCGGCACGATCGCCGTCTCGTCCGCCTCGTCGACGGAGAACGGCCCGACCTCCGTGCGACGGAGTGCCGTGCAGTGGCCCCCGAGCGCGTCGGCGAGCGACCGGACGTATGTGCCCGACCCCACGAGGAGCTCGAGGTGGGCGACGCCGCGCTCGTACCCCAGGAGCTCGAGCTCGTGCACGCGCATCGCACGGATCGGCATCGTCACTTCGACCCCCCTGCGGTGGAGCCGGTACGCGCGCTCACCCTCGATCTTCACGGCGGACGCGGCCGGGATCGGAAGCTCCACCGTCCCGCGGAATCCTGCGAGGTGCTGCTCCAGCTCGGCCGCGGTCGGTGGGTCGTGCTCCCCGAGCGGCTCGCCTTCGGGGTCACCGGTCGTTGTCCGCTGGGACAGGTCGACGTGCGCTCGGTACCGCTTGTCGAGCTTCATGAAGCGATCCTGCGAGCTCGTCGCACGGCCGGAGAGAAGCACCAGCAGGCCGGTCGCGAACGGGTCGAGCGTGCCCGCGTGACCGGTCTTCGCCCGGGTGCGCGCTCGCACGCGACCGACGATCGCGAACGAGCTCGGGCCCGCGGGCTTGTCGGCGAGGATCACGCCGGTCGGCTCGAGCGCCTTGGGGATCGGCATCGGACGGTCAGTCGGGAACGTCGTCGGCCGCGACGAAGGCCGTCACGATCGCGTCGGTGATCTCGTCCATCGGCAGGTTGGTCGAGAAGCCCGCTGCCCGCCGGTGACCGCCACCGCCGAACGTGCGTGCAATCGCCGACACGTCCACCCCGTCCGGCCGCGAGCGGAGCGACCCCTTGCGGGCGGTCGTCGACCCGTTCGGCGTCTCCCGAACGAGCGCGACGAGCTCCGCCCCGTCGACCGCGCGGAGGACATCGATGATCCCCTCGGAGTACGGCTCCTGCGCTCCTGCGTCCTCGAAGTCGTCGCGCACGAGCTGGGAGACGACGACACGCCCGTCGACGAGCGGCGTCGCCCGCTCGAGCGCCCTGGCGAGAAGCTTGAGCTTCGGAAAGGGGGTCGACTCGTACACCTCGACGAACACCCTCGAAGCATCGGCGCCCGCGTCGACGAGCTCGGCCGCGAGCCGGAGCGCCTTCGGCGTCGTGTTCGAGTACTGAAACCGGCCCGTGTCGGTGACGAGCCCCACGTACAGCGCACCCGCGATCTCCGGTGTGAGCCGAAGCGGCAGCGCCGCGAGGACGTCGGCGAGCACCTCGGCCGTCGACGAGGCGTCCTCGACGACGAGGTTGACGTCGCCGAAGCGCGTGTTGTCGTGGTGGTGGTCGACGTTGACGACGCTCCGTGCGCCCTCGACGAGCGCGGGCTCGAGGATGCGGCTCGCCTGCGCGCAGTCGACCGCGACGAGTGTCCGCTCGCCCATGTCCGCCGGCGTCGCCCGGGCGAGACCGCGGCCGTCCAGGTCGAGAAAGCCGAACTCCTCGGGAAAGGACGTCGCGCCACCCATCACCATCAGCGAGTCCTTCCCGAGCTTGCAGAGCGCAAGGTGAAGCCCGAGGAGCGAGCCGATCGCATCACCGTCGGGGTTGTCGTGAGAGGTGACGACGAATCGCTCGCCTTTCCGCAGCGCGGCCGCGACGGCCTCGAGGTCAACGCTTGTCGTCATCGCCCTCAACTTCAGGCTCGTCCGGAGGTGTGAGCTCGTCGATCAGGTGGGTCATCCGGACGCCGTGCTCGATCGCCCGGTCGTGAACGAACTCGAGCTGGGGCGTCCGACGAAGCTTCAGCTGGCGGTTCACCTGGGCCTGCAGGACACCGGCCGCGCCCTCGAGTGCCCGGAGCGTCCCGTCGCGCTTGCGCTCGTTGCCGAACACGCTGAGCCAGACCTTCGCGTGGTCGAGGTCGCGCGTCGTCTCGACCGCGGTCACCGTGACGAAGCCGATCCGCGGATCCTTCAGCGTCGGGATCGTCTCGGAGAGCACTTGCTTCACCGCCTCGTCGACCCGCCTCATGCGCTCGGGGCGCGTCATCTGTCCTCCAGGCAGACGAGCTCGCGTTGGCTCGCGCCGAGCTCGAAGTGCTGCCCTGCGAGCCACCTCTCGGCCTCGTCGAGCAACCGCCCCGCGTCGGAGGCCTCGCGCGTGACGCACGCGAGGGTGAGCTGCGCGCGCTGCCAGGTGTCGTGACCGTCCACCTCCGCGATCGAGCAGCCGGTTCGGTTCGCGAGCTGCTGCTTGACCGAGCGCAGGTGCATGCGCTTCTCCTTCAACGAATGACTCCCGGGGAAGTGGAGCTCGAACGAGAGGATGCCGACGTAGCCGGTGGTCACCGGGCCGGCCGGCGTTACGAAGCAGGCTCGGCGGCCGGCGCGGGCGTGTCGAGGTCGGTGCGCTCGACCTCGCGGGTCTCGAACGCCTCGAGCACGTCGCCTTCCTTCACGTCGTTGAAGCCGTCGAGCAGGATGCCGCACTCGAAGCCCTCGCTCACCTCGCGCGCGTCGTCCTTGAACCGCTTGAGCTGAGAGATCGACGTCTCGTGGATCACCGTGCCGTCGCGGACGACACGGACACTTGCGTTCCGCCGCACGATGCCGCTCGTGACCATGCAGCCGGCGATCGTCCCGAGGCGCGAGACCTTGAAGAGCGCCCGCACCTGCGCCTCGCCGAGGATCTCCTCGGTCGTGACGGGCGAGAGCATGCCGACGAGCGCCTGCTCGATCTCCTGGGTCAGCTGGTAGATCACCCGGTAGGTGCGGATGTCGACTCCCTCGCGCTCCGCGAGCCCTCTCGCCTCCACGCTCGGGCGGACGTTGAACCCGACGACGAGCGCGTTCGAGGCCGACGCGAGGTAGATGTCGTTCTCGGTGATCCCGCCCACGCCGGTGTGGATGACGTTGACGCGCACCTCGGGGTGCTGGATCTTGCCGAGCTCGCCGACGAGCGCCTCGATCGAGCCCTGCACGTCGCCTTTGAGGACGACGTTGAGATCCTGGACGGCGCCGGACTGCATCCGCTCGAACAGCGTCTCGAGCGACACGCCGGCGGAGACCGAGCGCTGCGCGAGCTGCTCGCGGCGGAGCCGCTCCGCGCGCTTCTCGGCGATATCCTTCGCCTGGCGCTCGTGCTCGACGACCCGGGCGAGCTCGCCGGCGGGCGGCGGTGTGTTGAACCCGAGGATCTCGACGGGCTCGCCGGGTTTCGCCTCCAGCACCTTGTCGCCGCGGTAGTCGTAGAGCGCGCGCACCTTGCCCGACGCGTCCCCGGCGACGATCGCGTCCCCGACGCGGAGGGTGCCGCGCTGGACGAGCATCGTCGCGACCGCGCCGCGACCCATGTCGAGCCGCGACTCGACGATCGGACCGGAGGCGTCGGCGTTCGCGTTCGCCCGGAGGTCGAGCTCCGCGTCGGCGACGAGCAGAATCTTCTCCAACAGCTCGCCGAGGTTCGTCTGATCTCTCGCCGACACCGCTGCGAACTGCGTCTCGCCACCCCAGTCCTCCGGCTGGAGGCCCTCCGCGGCCAGCTCGGTCTTGACGCGGTCGGTGTTCGCGTCGGCGACGTCGATCTTGTTGATCGCGACGACGATCGGCACCTTGGCCGCGCGCGCGTGGTTGATCGACTCCTTCGTCTGCGGCATGACGCCGTCGTCCGCGGCGACGACGAGGACGGCGATGTCCGTCACCTTCGCGCCGCGCGCGCGCATCGCCGTGAACGCCTCGTGACCCGGCGTGTCGAGGAAGGTGAGCTTGCGACCGTCGACCTCGGTCTGATACGCGCCGATGTGCTGCGTGATCCCACCGGCCTCGGTCTCGACGACGGCTGCCGAGCGGATCGCGTCGAGCAGCGTCGTCTTGCCGTGGTCGACGTGCCCCATGATCGTGACGACCGGCGGCCTCGCCGAGAGATCGACCTCGGCGTCGTCGACGACCTCGACATGCTCCTCGTCTGCGGCGTGCTTGATCGTGACCACGCGCTCGACCTGGGAGGCGATCAGCTCGACCTCGTCGTCGGCGAGGGACTGCGTGGCGGTCTTCATCTGACCGAGGTTCATCAGCGTCTTGATGATCTGCGCCATCGGGATCCCGAGCGCCGCGGACAGATCCTTGACGGTGACCCCGGACTCGACGGTCACCGGACCGGTCGGCGCGGGCGCCGGCGGCTGGCGCGGCATCACAGGGCCCGTGCGCTCGCGTGCGGCGCGCGCGTCGCGGCCGCGGACGTTGCCGCCCTCGATCACAACGCGGCGACGACGGCCGCCCGGGCCACCCCCGCGGGGGCGAATCGGGCGGTTCGGTCTGTTGGGTCCGTCAGCCATCCGACCTACCAGTGTAGTTGGGAGGGATCGACACCTGCGTGCGGAGCGTGCGACCGAACGCGCGCCGAGCGACCGCCTGCTCGAAGCAGGATCCGCCGGGGCAGACGTAGGAGCCGCGCCCCGGAAGCGTCCGCCCCGCGGTCAGCACCCCGTCCACGCTCGCGTAGCGCTCGAGGGCGTTCTGCGGCGCACCACGGCCGCAGCCGACGCACGTCCTTGTCGGGCGTCGCGACTCACGCTTCGTCGCGCGTCTCCTGGCCTGCGGTCTCGAGCAGCTCGTCGAGCTCTGCCGCCGCCTCGACGTCCTCGTTCACCGCAGCCTCGGTCGCATCGCCGATCGCGTTCGCGGCCGCGACGGCTTCCTCGGCGCTGAGATCACCTGCGGCGAATGCCTCCTCGACGCCGTCGAGCGCCGACTCGGCGGCAGCGACGTCCCCTGCGATCGCGTCGCTCGCGGCCTCCGCGACACCAGACTCCAGCTCCGCCGCCTGCACTTCCTCTACGGCCGCGACGGCCACGGGCGCCGGCTGGTTGGCGAGCGCCTGATGCGACGGAACACCGCAGTACTTCGAGCCGGGGAGCGCCGAGTTCGGGCACCGCTTGCCGTTCGAGAGAAGCGCGGAGCAACGACCCGAGAAGTCGCCGTCGCCGTCGTCGTCGCCGGCGAACGCGGCCTCGGCCTCCGCCTGCGCGAACTCGCTGTCCGACTTGATATCGACTTTCCAGCCCGTCAGCCGGGCGGCGAGCCGGGCGTTGAGCCCCTCCTTGCCGATCGCGAGCGCGAGCTGGTCGTCGGGGACGACCACCGTCGCGTCGCGGCTCTCGTCGTCGATGTACACCTCGCGAACGCGCGCGGGCGAGAGAGCTTTTGCGACGAAGCGGGCCGGCTCGGTGTTCCACGGGATGATGTCGATCTTCTCGCCGCGCAGCTCGGAGACGACCATGCGGACGCGCGAGCCGCGCGGGCCGACGCACGCGCCGACCGGGTCGACGCCCTGGGCGTGCGACTCGACCGCAATCTTCGAGCGGTAGCCGGGCTCGCGGGCGACCCCGCGGATCTCGACGAGCCCGTCTGCGATCTCCGGGACTTCGAGCTCGAAGAGCGCCTCGATCAGCTGCGGAGCCCGCCGCGAGAGGATTACCTGCGGGCCTTTCGTGCCCGAGCGCACCTCGATGATCACGGCCTTGATGCGTGACCCCTGCTCGTAGCGCTCGCCGTCGACCTGCTCCGAACGAGGGAGGAGCGCCTCGACTTTGCCGAGGTCGACGAGCACGTTGTTGCGGTCGCCCGCCTGCTGGACGATGCCGGTCACGACTTCGCCTTGCCGGTCGACGTACTCCTCGTACATCATCGCGCGCTCGGCCTCGCGGATCCGCTGCTGGATGACCTGCTTCGCGGTCATCGCGGCGATCCGGCCGAAGCCCTCGGGGGTCGCGTCGGTGCGGTCGATCAGGTGGTTCGGAACCTGATCCCAGTCGAGGTCGAGCTCCTCGTCGACGACGAGGGTGTGCTGCTTCTCGCCCGTCTCCTCCTCGATCTTCTCGAGATCGTCGATCGCCTTCTCGCGCGCCTCGTCGAGCAGCCGCACCTCGAGGTCGCCGGGGATCTCGATCGAGAAGACCTTGAACTCGCCCTCGTCGTCGAGCTCGACCGTCGCGTGCCGGGCGGCGCCGGGCGTTTTCTTGTACGCGGCGAGCAGGGCGTCCTCGAGCGCGGCGATCAACGTGCCGGTCTCGATGCCCTTCTCCTTCTCGATCGCGCGGATCCCCTCGATGATCTCCTGGCTCATGCCTTCTCTCCCTCGGCGATCAGGTTGCCCCGGACGATCTCGTCGACCGGAATCTGGTGGTTCGTGCCGTTCACCGCGACGGTGACGGCGTTCTCGTCGGCTGCGAGCAGCGTCCCGCGAATCTTTTGCGCATCTTCGGTCCTGAGCTTGACGGTGCCGCCGACTGCCTTTCGGAAGTGCTCGGGCCGGCGGAGGGGCCGCTCCGGGCCAGGCGACGAGACGTCGATCGCCCAGTCGGCGCGATAGCTGTCGAGCAGGCGCGTGACACGCTCGCAGAGCGCGAAGTCGACGCCCTCGGGCCGGTCGAGGTAAACGCAGAAGTGGCCCCGTCCCGTGATCTCGACCGCGAGCACCTCGACCCCGGGCAGGGCGGACTCGACCGTCGGCACGATCGCCGCGGTCAGCTCCCGCTCCCTCTCGTACATGCCCGTCGCCATCGCGTTCTGGCCCCTTTTCAACACGAATGGGCGCGACCCGCGCCCATTTCGCCCTGCAAGTGAAATGTGGTGAGCCAAGGATAGCACCCTGCTTGGTGTCCGACTTCAGTCGGACACCGGCTCGTAGCGCTCGGCATGGACGAAGAGCAGGTGTCCGATTGAAGTCGGACACCGGTGGTACACGGCCACCGGCGACTGACCCGGTGTCGGACTTCAGTCCGACGCCTGCTTTCCGCCGCGTGCGAACCGCTCGCTAGACGTGCGGGCCGAGATCGTCAGGACGGAAGGACCGCTGCGGTTCTTCGTCGCCGACGTAGGTGTCTCGCTTCGGCGGTGGCCCGTGGAGCTACCTCCAGAATCGAGAGAAGTCGACGGATCGCCGTCATGCTCGAGGCTACGGCTCGGAGGAGCAGGTCATACGCGACCGCCCGGGACTGTCCGGTGTCGGACTTCAGTCCGACACCTGCTCTCCTGTCACGGCGTTAGGGTCACGCATCGTGATGACGCGGTCCGACGGCGTGTTCGAGGACGTAATCGATGATTGGGTACACCGCTTGACGGCTCTCTTGCCGGCCGCCGAGGTGCATGTGACAGGCGGAGCCCTCGTTGAAGGCGACGCTGCCGACGACGTCGACCTCGTGGTTCTCGTCTCCGACGTGACCGCCGCGGCAACGATGCTTCGAGACTCCGGTCTTGCGCCGCTCTACGAGGAAGAGTGGCAGGCCGACTGGGCTGCGTTTCGCGAGCCTGGGAGGCCGCCGCAAGTCGATGTCGTCGTGACGCGCCGCGGGACGAAGGGCGACGATCATCACCGGCGCGCGTGGGAACTGCTCCGGCACGACCCAGCATTACTCGCCGAGTACCACGCGCTGAAGCAGGACAAGACCAACTACGAACCGCGGAAGGCCGCATTCTTCGACCGCGTCGTCGCGCAGCTGCCGTGAGTGCACGGGCTAGGGCTGAACGAACCGTGCTCGAACGAGCACGGTCAGCTCACCCACGGTCTCGCCACTCCGAAATGTCAGATGCCAGCAACCGGCAGCCGGTGGGCTGATAATCGTGGGAAAGACCCCACCCCGCCCGGGACCGCCGCCTGCTCTCTGCGCGGTGTAGGCGAACCGTCGGGCGGTCGCGTGGACTCCTCGTCCCACGATCCGCAGTTGATGCTCGACCGTGTATTTGGGCGACACGAACCAGGGGATCTTCGACGACATCGTCGCGGTGCGCATGCCGCCGACCCGGAGACTGACTCGCCCGTCCATGACGTCGTACTCGGGTGGAACCAGGCCTTGAAAGGGACCCGTATTGACCTCGTTGCCCTCGACGACGGTGGCCGGGCATGGCTTTGCGGCGCGCCCCACCGCCTTTGAGGTGCCGGCAAGAGCCGGTAGCTCACCGATTGCGACCGCAAGGACGAAAGAGACGCCAGCTACTCGCGCTCCCGGACGTACGCCCATCGCAACGGGTAATGGTACGCCCGGCTGAATCACCCGTCCAGAACGATCGTGACCGGGCCGTCGTTCACGAGCTCGACTGCCATCCGCGCGCCGAAGCGGCCCGTCGCGACGGTGACGCCGAGCGAGCGCAGCTCGTCGACAACCACGGCGACGAGCGGCTCGGCGACTTCGGGCGGCGCGGCG
>Ga0183260_10002180_pt1 | contig 16236 bp, 16 predicted proteins | sample AntDrymUQ4972206_2_FD_129768 | JGI IMG/M metagenome (GOLD analysis project Ga0183260, IMG submission 129768) | Polar desert sand microbial communities from Dry Valleys, Antarctica - metaG UQ497 (22.06) (version 2) (version 2) | ecosystem: Environmental > Terrestrial > Soil > Desert | place...
CCGTCCACGCGCCGCGGCCAGGAGATCCCATGCGGGCGCAAGGCATGGCACATCCGCGTGAGGTCGATCAGGTCCCATCGACTGCGTCCGTCGGCCCACTCGCGCCGGTACGGATCGCGAAAATTGCGCCACAGGAGATGGCGCACGACTTCGTCGTCGAAACGCATCGAGTTGTAACCCACCGCGCAAGTGCCCGGTTTCGCAAAGGCGGCCTCCACGGCCGCGGCGAATTCCCACTCGGGCAGGCCTTCGCGCGCCAGTCGCTGCGGATCGAGTCCGGTAACCAGCGTCGCGAAAGGATCGACCAGCACATCTTCGGCAGGCGCACAGTCGAAACGCACTGGGGCGTCGATCGGCTCCAGCGCAGCGTTGGTGTAGAGCGCCGCGAACTGCGCCGGCCGATCGCAGCGCGGATCGCTGCCGAAGGTCTCGAAATCGAACCAGGCGAAACGGTCAGGCGTAGGCAGCGCGCGCCGCGCCAAGTCAGTTGGCGCGGTAACCGAAGAAGGTCTTGAGCACCGCGTCCTGTCCGGTGTAATCGGCCGCCTTCGCGGGAACCCACTGGCTGATGAAAAGGCCGGTGTTGAAATCGATCAGTGACTGTTCGTTATGCGCCTCGAGAAAGGCGGTGGCGATCTGGCCGACGATCTTGGGATCAAGTGTCGGCCGCACGAGCACGGCCGCGCCCGGAAAGTCGCGCGAGGTGCCGACTGGAATGAGGTTCGGATACTGCTGCGCCAGCGGTGTCGGCAGGATCGTTGCCTCGGCGTCGCCGCCGAACACGATCTCGACGCCGTCTTTCCAGGACTTGGCCAACGATTCAACTTCTGGTTGGCGAATGAGGTTCGGATACATTTCGGTCAGCGCCGCATATCCGAGACTCGGACTTGGCATCGTCACCACGCGCTTCCCGACTAGGGTATTCAACGTCGGATCGGTGAGGAGATCGCTTGCGACGAGCGTGAAGCTGGCAGGCTCGGCGACCTTAACTACTGGCACGTAATGGAAGCGCGCGTTGCGATACGAGACAAAGTGCGCGTCCTCGAGCACGATGTCGAGCTTGCGGTTCTCGCGGAGATCGCGCCAGTAGGAGTGATAACTCGGCGCCACCACGAGGTTGATCTTGTGACCCGTGGCACGCGACAGATAATCCACCAGAGGCTTGTATTCACCCGCCATCTGCTCAGCCGGGTAGCGTGGCTCGACACCGAGGGTGAGATCTGCCGCGAGTCCTGTGGACAGCGCCAGGAACGACAGGATTGGCGCAGCCGCCAGGTCGCGCAACCGGGAGATTTCGGGTTTCATGTTCGATCCCAGCGGTGGGGACATTGAAAATACACCCGCATCAGGCTTTCGCAAGGCCTGCAAGGCGAGCGGGTAACGGAGGGGCGTCGAACGCCAACGGGCGCAACGGCGTCCCACATGCTTCGTCGGCGAAGATCGGCTGGTCTGCTGCGGCGCCTTGAACCACAGCCAGAAGTTCGACCCCTTCAACGTCGGGCACTGTTGTCACAACATGGCCCACCACCCGGGAAGCCAGAGTGGGGGCAAACAACAGGGCACCAGAGGTGATCGTCTCCGGCGAGGAGAAGCGGCGCAGGGTGCGCTTGTTCTGGCCGAGAAAGTGCATGCGCGCCACGATTTCCTGGCCCGGGTAGCAGCCCTTGCGCACGCTGAAGGCATCGAGCCGTTCGAACGACAAGGCTTGTGGCGTGAAGGTCTCCAATGCGTCAGGCCGCAGCCAGGGGACTCCCTGAGCAACATCGCGAGTTTGCCAGGCCTCCGACACATCCTCCGTATCGCAGGACCGGAGTTGGTCGGGCAGGCCCAACGCCAGCCATCGGCCATCGCTCGATGAGAGCCGCGTTGACTCCGGGTCGAATACGACACTCTCGCCCCCCATTACCGAGGAGTCCGAATCCGCGATCGTCACCTTCGCCCGCAGCAGGTAACGCGCAAGCAACTCGCTCGTCGAGTTCAGCGCGTACGCGGGCAGTATCATTGTCAGTTTCTGCTCGCCGCTTCGCCACAGCCTGAAGACCGACAACACCCGACCCTGGGGCGACAGCACACAGTTCCAGTGCCAGTCGCCGATCGCAAGCGCCGCCACATCGTTCGCCGAGATGCGCTGCGCGAAGCCGATCGCATCCGGCCCCGTCAATTCGAGTGCCGCGAGCGCACGCACGTGGCCGGCCCATTGAATCGAGGTTGGTTTCATGGCGAAAGTGTCGCACGGACAAGTGCCTGCATTGCCTCACCTGACGCCGACACCTGGATCGTGAGAAGGGCGAAGTCTATGCGGGCGCCGGCTCTCGGTTGTAGGCTGTGGCAATGCCGACCAACGCGCCCGATCCTGCACCGCCGGCTCCGCTCGCGGGCGAGTCGCGATCGCCGGGGGAGGCGCCTGTATCGGAACACGGGGGACCTGCTGGCCGCGAGCCGACGCGCTACGGCGATTGGGAAAAGAAGGGTCGCTGCATCGATTTCTGACCGCACCAAGTTACACGGGGAACGGGGGCAATAGCGTCAATGAGCACTCCAGGAGCAGGGCGGCAACGTCCGCTGTCGCCTTTCATGATCGGGCCGTACTACCGGCCTCAACTCACGTCGATGCTGTCGATCACGCACCGCGCCACGGGTGTGGCATTGGCGGTGGCGAGCCTTGGCCTCGCATTGTGGCTCACCGCGCTGGCCTCCGGTGCCGGCACTTATGGCCGCGCCATGGTCTACGCGACTTCACCGATCGGTCGAGTGCTGCTGCTTGGACTGGGTGCGAGCCTCGCGTTCCACTTCGCGGACGGCATCCGGCATCTGTTCTGGGACGCAGGCCGGGGCTTCGAAATCAAGTCAGCGTACGCCAGCGGCTACGCGGTGCTCGCATTCACGGCGCTCGCCGTGCTCGGCCTGATCTGGTTGCTGTTTCTCGGGGAGCGCGGACTGTGAGCCTGCGAACGCCTCTCGCATCGGCACGCGGACTCGGCTCATCCCACTCCGGAGTTCACCACTGGTGGGTGCAGCGGCTTACTGCCGTGGCATTGATTCCGCTCACGCTCTGGTTCGTCTGGATCGGACCGGGCCTGCTTTCGGCGGATTACGATTCGGCGCGTTCGTTCGTTGGAGCTCCGTTCAATGCGCTGCTGCTCGCGGCGTTCGTCGTCTCGCTGTTCTGGCACGCGCAGCTCGGCCTGCAAGTCGTCATTGAGGACTACGTGCACACGCGCTGGCTGGAAATCAGCCTGCAGGTGCTGGTGAAGTTTGCCGCGGTGCTCGGCACCCTGGCTTCGTTGCTCGCGCTCATCCGCGTCACCCTGGGCAACTGAGGTTCCATGGCCGCGTATCCGATCATCGAACATACCTACGACGCGATCGTCGTCGGAGCCGGCGGCGCCGGGCTTCGCGCGACCATGGGCATCGCTGCACGGGGGCTCAGCACCGCTTGCATCAGCAAGGTGTTCCCGACGCGTTCTCATACGGTGGCCGCCCAGGGGGGCATCTCGGCCGCGCTCGGCAACATGGGTGAAGACGACTGGCGTTTTCATTTCTACGACACCATCAAGGGTTCCGACTGGCTCGGCGACCAGGATGCGATCGAGTACATGTGCAAGGAAGCGATCCCTGCGGTCATCGAGCTCGAGCACTACGGCGTGCCCTTCTCGCGTACCGATGACGGCAAGATCTACCAGCGCCCGTTCGGCGGCATGACGACGCACTACGGCAAGGGCACCGCGCAGCGCACGTGCGCCGCGGCCGACCGCACGGGGCACGCGATGCTGCACGCGTTGTACCAGCAGTCGCTCAAGCACGACGCGCGTTTCTACATCGAATTCTTCGCGCTCGACCTGCTGATGGATGACGCCGGTGTCTGTCGTGGCGTGATGGCATGGGACCTTTCCACCGGCACTCTGCATCGCTTCCGCGCGCAGGCCGTGATCCTGGCGACTGGCGGTTACGGTCGCGCGTATTTCTCGTGCACATCGGCACACACCTGCACCGGCGACGGTGGCGGGATGGTGCTGCGCGCCGGACTGCCGCTGCAGGACATGGAGTTCGTGCAGTTTCATCCGACGGGCATCTACGGCGCCGGTTGCCTCATCACCGAAGGCGTACGCGGCGAAGGCGGATACCTCACCAACTCGAAAGGCGAGCGCTTCATGGAGCGCTACGCGCCGAACGCCAAGGACCTCGCGTCGCGCGACGTCGTCTCGCGCGCGATGACCATCGAGATCCGCGAAGGCCGCGGCGTCGGTCCGCGCAATGATCACATCCATCTGAACCTGATGCACCTCGGCCCCGAGGTCATCAACGAGCGGCTTCCGGGAATCTCGGAGACCGCCAAGATCTTCGCGGGCGTGGACACGACCAAGCAACCCATCCCGGTGCTGCCGACGGTGCACTACAACATGGGCGGCATCCCGACCAATTACCACGGCGAGGTGGTCATCCGGAAGGGCGACAATCCCGACTACGTGGTGCAGGGCCTTTTCGCTATCGGCGAGGCTGCCTGCGTCTCGGTGCATGGCGCGAACCGGCTTGGATCGAACTCGCTGCTCGACCTCGTGGTGTTTGGCCGCGCTGTGGCGAACCGCTGTGGCGACATCCTCAAACCGGCCGCGAACCAGCCCTCCGCGCCGCAAGCCGCGACGGATCGCGCGCTCGCCAATTTCGACCGGTTGCGTCACGCGGATGGTGCGCGTTCGACCGCCGACATCAGGGACGAAATGCAGGCGACCATGCAACGCGACGCAGCGGTATTCCGGACCGGTGACACGCTCAAGGAAGGATGCGCACGAATCGGGGCTACATTCACCAGCTTCGCGGACGTGCGCGTGACCGATCGTTCGCTTCACTGGAATTCGGACCTGGTCGAGACCCTCGAGTTGCAGAACCTGCTCGGCCAGGCCGTGGTGACCATGTGCGCCGCCGAGAATCGCAAGGAGTCGCGGGGCGCTCACGCCCGCGAGGATTTCCAGGACCGCGACGACGTGGAATGGATGAAGCACACGCTGATCGGCATCGACGAGGCGGGCAAGGTGGCCATCGACTATCGGCCGGTGCACCTCTACACGCTGACGGGCGACGTCGAAGTGGTGCCGCCCAAGCCTCGCGTTTACTAGCTAGTCGGCGAACCGCACCAGCCATGAAACTAATCAACCAGGACCCCGACCACGTCGGCTCGAGTCTTCGCGTACGTCGCAGAATCAGGGGCAGCTAATGGCGGAATTCACGTTACCCAAGCACTCGAGAGTCGAACGCGGCAAGACCTTTCGCGCGCCTGCCGGCGCCAAGTCCGTGCGCGTGTTCCAGGTGTATCGCTGGAATCCTGACGACGACGCGAATCCGCACATCGACAGTTACGAAGTCGACATGGCGTCGTGCGGGCCGATGGTTCTCGACGCGCTGATCAAGATCAAGAACGAGATCGATCCCACCCTGACGTTCCGGCGTTCCTGCCGCGAGGGCATCTGCGGTTCGTGCGCGATGAACATCGACGGCACCAACACGCTGGCTTGCACCAAACCGGTGGAGGAATGCGGCAAGGGCGACGTCAAGGTGTTGCCACTGCCGCACATGCCGGTGGTCAAGGACCTGGTGCCGGACCTCACCCAGTTCTATGCCCAGTATGCGTCGATCAAGCCCTGGATCCGCACGCAGTCGTCGCCGCCGCCGGATCGGGAGCGCCTGCAGTCGCCGGAAGATCGCAAGAAGCTCGATGGCCTTTACGAGTGCATCATGTGTGCCTGCTGTACGACCTCGTGCCCGAGCTACTGGTGGAACGGCGACAAATACCTGGGTCCCGCCGTGCTGTTGCAGGCATATCGATGGATCGTGGATTCGCGCGACGAGGACACCGGCGCCCGCCTCGACGATCTGCACGATCCGTTCAAGCTCTATCGTTGTCACACCATCATGAATTGCACGAAGACGTGCCCCAAGGGACTCAACCCGGCGAAGGCCATCGCGGAAACCAAGAAACTCCTTGTGGAAAGGGTTGGAGCCTGATCGCATTCCTTTCTCCGGGAGACGGCAGGCGCAAGGCGTGCCTGCGAACAGCGCAGCTGGCCGTAGGGCGAGCGGCAGAATGACGCAAGCGAGGTGGCGCGCAGCGCCGGATGAGGTTTCGAAGGCGCCGAGTCGGTGACGCTGCGAGGAATGTTCGACGGCCGTGCGAAAACCGAACCCTCTCCCCAACCCCTCTCCCGAAGGGAGAGGGGCGCACCAATCCGAAAGCGTGGGCCGGCTGCGCTGGCGATGCCGCCGCGGCACACGCGAGCTGGACGCGCTGCTGAGCTGGTTTCTGGAGGAGCGTTTTCCTTCGGCAGTTGCCAGTGAGCAGAGCGGCTTTGCCCGGCTGCTGGAAGAGCAGGATCCGGACGTCTGGGACTGGTGCATGGGCCGCGCCACACCGGCGGACGCCGACATGCGCGCCGTGATCGATGCCATCCGCGCCCGCCATCTCCTTTGACTGGAAACCCTCGCGAGGCTGGCGGGCCTTGCGCTGCGGATTGCTCGTGGTCGGAGCCCTGTGTCTGCTCTGGTCGGGACTGGAACTGCTGGCGAAGTGCGGGCTCGCGCTGCTTGCCGCTTGGCTCGAATGGCGCACCCTCAAGTCCGAGCGAATATGGGACGCGAGCTCCTGGCGTTTCGACGGCGAGGGCCTTTGGGGCTGGCAGCGCGTTGATGGCGCCACAGGTACGGCGACGCTCGCGCAGGCGACGCTGCTGGGGCCTCTTGTCGTGTTGAACCTGCGCGACGCGAGCGGTCGCATCGACCTGCCTATCTGGCCAGACCAGCTCGACATCGACACGCGGCGCCGCTTGCGGGTACGCCTCTCGCACTCGAACGAGGTTGCGGCCGGCTCCGCGCGCTCGTAGTGCCGAACTACGCTCGGCTGCCGTTGCTGCTGCGGGCAGCCGCGGAGGAGCCTGGCACCGCCCTACAGGCGCGATGCAGTTCCGGGTAAGCTCGCGGGCCTCTTCGCCGCGCCTTTTCGCATGTTCCATCCCCTCGCGCTCAGCATTGGCTTGCGATACACGCGCGCCAAGCGACGCAACCACTTCATCTCCTTCATTTCCGGCGTGTCGATGCTCGGCATCACGCTGGGCGTCGCCGCGCTCATCACCGTGATTTCAGTGATGAACGGCTTCGAGAAGGAACTGCGCGAGCGCATTCTCGGCATGGTCGCGCACGCCACCATCGCCGGCGCGGATCGCGAGGGAGTCGACGACTGGCAGCGGTTGGTGGGTGCGGCGCGCGGCGCCGAGCATGTCATCGGCGCTGCACCCTTCATCGAGCGCGAAGTGATGGTGCAGGGGGCGCGCGTTTCGGGCGGCGCGATCCGCGGCGTGGATCCCGTGCTCGAGGCCTCGGTCACGGAACTGCCGCGCAAGGTGATCGCGGGCAAGTGGGCCTCACTCGTGCCTGGGGGCTACAACGTGATCCTGGGTCAGGAACTCGCCTACGCGATCGGCGCCGAAATCGGCGACACCGTGCAGGTTTTCGCCCCGATGACACGCACCACCCCTGCCGGAGTACTACCCGTGACACGGCGTTTCGTGGTCACCGGCATCTTTTCGGTGGGGCACCAGGATTACGATCGCTACGTCGCGGTACTGCACATGGCCGACGCGCAGAAACTGTTGCGGATGGGCGATGCCGTGTCGGGGGTGAGACTCAAGCTCGATGACCTGTTCCTGGCGTACCGGGTCGCGAGCGAACTTCGCGATCAGCTCGGCGGGCATTACGCAGTTTCCGACTGGACGCGCGAACAGTCGAACTTCTTCCGCGCGATCCAGACCGAAAAGGCGGTGATGTTCATCATCCTGTCGCTGATCGTCGGCGTGGCCGCATTCAACCTGGTCTCCTCGCTGGTGATGCTGGTGACCGACAAGCAGGCCGACATTGCGATCCTGCGCACGCTCGGCCTCCCGCCGCGCAGCGTCATGGGCGTGTTCATGGTGCAGGGCATGCTGATCGGCATCATCGGCATCGTGAGCGGGGTACTTCTTGGCGTTCTGCTCGCGCAGAACGTGTCGCCGCTCATGCATGTGATCGAACGCACGTTCGGGTTCCAGTTGTTGCCTGCCGAGATCTACTACATCAGCGATCTTCCGTCGGATACACGCGGCGTGGACGTCTTTCGCATAGTCGTAGTCGCGTTCGTGATGTCGCTGATCGCGACGATCTACCCGGCGTGGCGCGCTTCGCGAACGCCCCCCGCGCAGGCGTTGCGCTATGAATGAGAGCGCCGCGAACGCCACGCCCGTGATCCACTGCCGCGGCATCAGCAAGACCTACAGCGAAGGATCGATCCGGACGGAGGTGTTGTCGGGAGTCGATCTCGATGTCGCGCGCGGGGAAACGCTGGCCATCGTCGGGGCGAGCGGCGCCGGCAAGAGCACGTTGCTGCATATCCTCGGCGGTCTCGATCTTCCCACCGGTGGCGAAGTGGAAGTCGAGGGCGCGCGCATGTCGGCCTTGTCCGACACGGTGCGCGGCGCGGTGCGCAACCGTAGCCTTGGCTTCATCTATCAGTTCCACCATTTGCTGCCCGAGTTCACTGCGCTGGAAAACGTGGTAATGCCGCTGGCGATCGGCGGCGCGCGCATGCAGGAGGCGCGAGTACGCGCCGCCGCATTGCTCGAACGCGTCGGGCTCAGTGCGCGGCTCGAGCACAAGCCAGGTGAGATGTCGGGGGGCGAGCGCCAGCGATGCGCGGTGGCGCGTGCGTTGGTCACGCGCCCAGCGTGCGTGTTCGGCGACGAGCCCACCGGAAACCTCGACCATCGCAATGCAGAGCAGGTGTACGAGCTCATGCTCGAGCTCAATCGCGAAGTCGGCACCAGTCTGGTCATCGTCACCCATGATCGCGAACTCGCCGCGCGCATGGACCGAACGCTCGAGATCGTCGACGGCAGACTGGTGCCGCTTCGTTCGTAGATTCTTCGAACGAGTGCAGCGGCTCCACTTGGCTCTATCCTTCTCCCTTCGGGAGAAGGTGGCGCGCAGCGCCGGATGAGGGGCCGAGCTTGCCTCGACAATGGATTCGCCTCTGGGCAAGCTCGGCCCCTCTCCCCAACCCCTCTCCCGAAGGGAGAGGGGCTTTGACGCCCGCGGTGACGTCACCGGTCGCGATTGCCTGCGCGTTCGTGGGTGCGCTCGTCATGTTGCGCATCCCGGTGCTCCCTCAATGGAATGTTGCGGCTGGCGCATGTGCGGTCGGCCTGGTGCTGTGTGGAGGCCGGCGGGTTACCCGTTGCATCGGCATGATGGTTCTCGGTGCGGCATGGCTCGCGTTGCGAGGCGGACAGGCGCTTGATACGCGCATTTCCCTCGACGCGAGCGGGGGCGACTACACCGTCACCGGCCGTGTCGTCGGATTGCCGCGCACGGAACCGGAGCGCACGGTCTTCGATTTCGCGATCGACCGTGGGCATCTGCCTGTCGACGGCCTCGTGCGCCTCGCCTGGTATCGACCTGCGCACGCCATCGAGGCCGGCGCCCGGATGCGCGTCGAGGTGCGGCTGCGCATTCCGCGCGGCACCCGGAATCCCGGCGGCTTCGACTACGAAGCGCACGCCTTGCAACGAGGACTCCATGCACAGGGTTTTCTGATCGCGGCGCCTCAAAGACTGACGGCCGACCCGCGTGGCGATCTCGACCGCTTGCGCGCGCGTTTCGCAAATCGAATTGCTGCAGAAGTCCCGGACCGGCGTGCGGCAGATCTTCTGCGGACTCTGATCGTGGGCGACCAGGGCGCGCTCGTGGCCCGTGACTGGGACACGTTGCGACGCACCGGCACGACGCACCTGGTCGCGATCTCGGGCTTTCACATCGGCATCGTGGCAGGGTTCGCAGCACTGGCCGCGGGTGGATTATGGCGAGTCTGGCCCCGGCTAGCCTTGCGCATTCCGCGTCGCATCGCGCAGGCGGCGGCAGCGGTTCTGGCGGCGACCGGCTACGGATTGCTGGCGGGTGTTTCGCTGCCCGTGCTGCGCACTTTGTTGATGATCGCAACCGTCGCACTGGCCGCTGCGAGCCGTCGCAATGGCAATGTCGCGCAGTCCCTGGCGCTCGCCGCGGGCGTGGTGCTCCTGGCGGATCCGCTGGGCCTGCTGGCGGCGGGATTCTGGCTGTCGTTTGCTGGAGTCGCCTGGCTCATCTTCTGCCTGCAGGGTCGCAGTGAACCGAGGCCCCTGTGGCTCGATTTCACGCGTGCCCAGGCCATCATGGCGCTGGCATTGCTGCCCTTGTCGATCTGGTTTTTCCAGCAGGCCAGTCTCACCGGTGCATGGATCAACCTGCTCGCCGTACCGTGGATCTCTTTGGTGACGGTGCCGCTCGGCCTGCTCGCGCTCCTGTTGCACGTTGCTGGCAGCGATGGTGCCGTGTGGACCACCGTGCTCGATTTCGCGGCTGCGAGCGCCGCGTTGTTCTGGCGATTGCTCGACGCGAGTGCGCAGTTCCCCGGCGGGCAGTGGTACCTGCCGCGGCCCTCAATCGGCGTGCTGTTGCTGGCCGTGCTGGGCACGGTGCTGCTTTTGTTGCCGCGCGGCGTGGGCGGGCGCGTTGCCGGAGCTTTGCTCCTGATGCCGTTGGTAGCCCCGCGTGATCAATATCCGAGATTCGGCGACGTGTCGTTGGTGCTGATCGATGTGGGGCAAGGCCAGGCAGCCTTGTTGCGGACCCGAACCCACGCGCTCGTGGTCGATACGGGCCCGCGCTTTCACAGCGGGCTGGACATGGGCGAAGCCGCGGTTGTGCCAACGCTGCGTGCGCTCGGCGTCGAGAACCTGGATGGTCTCGTGATCAGCCACGGCGATCTCGACCACGATGGGGGTACAAGCGCCGTCCTGACTGCATTCGCGCCGCAACGCATGTTGCACAGCCAGCCGACCGAAAACTGGATGCGTTGCCGTGCGGGTCAGGTCTGGCGTTGGGATGGAGTCGAGTTCGAGGTCCTGCATCCGCCACGCTGGTTCCCCGAAGATCTCAACAATGACGCGAGTTGCGTCATGGTCGTACGCACTGGCGGCTCGACCATGCTTATTCCAGGAGACATCAGCGCGGTCGTGGAGGAGCGGCTGCTGCGCGATCACCCGAAGCTGCGGGATGTGGACGTCGTGGTCGCCGCCCATCACGGCAGTCGCAGTTCTTCGGCCGCATCGTGGGTGCGACGGTTGGCGCCCGATTACTTGCTGGTCTCGTCGGGCGCGGCAAACCGTTTCGGTCACCCACATCCGGAGGTCGTCGCGCAATGGCAGCAGCACGCGGCGCGGGTCTTCGACACCGCCGACTGTGGTGCGATCCACGTCACGGTTGGCCCGCAAGGCGCCCGCATGGCGCCGACCTGCCCGCGTCGCGACGAACCTCGCTGGTGGTCAACCCCGATTGCCAAGCCGAATGCTCGCGGCGATGTGGCCAAACCATGAACGGGGCGCGACGACAAAGCCGTCCGGCCGGAAACCGTGTCCTCGGCGAGTCGGCGTCCTGACCTCCGAGCGGTGCTTGCTATGATCCCGCGCTGCGGGCTTGGAGCCCGGGCGGAGTGCGTGCGTGCTCGAATTATTGCAGGCCGGTGGCTGGGCGATGGCGCCCATCGTGCTGTGTTCGGTGTTGTTGCTGGCGATGACGGCCGAGCGCCTGTGGGCGTTGCGGCGCAGCGCCGTCATGCCGGCGCAGTTGCGCCCACAAGTGCGCGACTGGGTGCGCGGTGGGCGTATCGATCCGGCGCATCTCGAGGAACTCGACCGCGGATCGCCGCTCGGCGCACTGTTCGCGACCTACCTGCGCGCGCGGCCGCGTGGCCGCCAGGTGCTGCGCGAACGCGTCGAGGACCGTGGCCGCAGTGTCATGCACGATCTCGAACGATTCCTCGGTGCCATCGGCACCATCGCCCTGGTCTCGCCGCTGCTGGGGCTGCTCGGCACGGTGATCGGCATGGTGCGCATGTTCCTCGCGATCATGACATCGGGAGCTGGTGACACTTCTGCGCTTGCCGGCGGCATCGGAGAAGCACTGATCTGCACGGCAGCGGGCCTGGTGGTGGCGGTGCCTGCGTACATATTGCACCGCTGGTTGCGCGGTCGAGTTGCGGACTACGGCGTGGAGATGGAGCGGGAACTCGGTCGGCTCGACGAGGAACTCGATCCCCAGCCGGTGGCGGTAGGAGGGTTCGCCCACGCGCGGGACGCGGGCCCGGCCCCGATCGCGCGTCGGGGCTGAGATGCGCATCGCGGCCCGCCGTCAGGAGGACGATTTCGAGATCAACCTCATCTCGTTGATCGACGTGATGCTGACCCTGCTGATGTTCTTCGTGCTGACGGCCACGTTCGAGCAGCGCTCGATGATGCAGGTCACCTTGCCCAAGGCCTCGAACGAGGAAACCAGTTCGGTGGAGCGCTCGCTGATTGTCGTCATCGACGCGCAAGGGCGCTTCTCGGTCGACAACCGCGAAGTCCTCAAGCGCGATGTCGACACACTCAAGACTGCGCTCCTCGCGGCCAGCGGCGGCGACCGGTCGCGCCGCGTGTTGTTGCGCGCCGACGGACGGACTCCCCACCAATCGGTGGTCGTTGCGATGGACGCGCTGGGGCAATTGGGCTTTGCGCAGCTCAGCATCGCCACCACACCGGAGCGCGATGTCCAGTAGTCCGTTGGCCGGGGACGCGCCTCCAAACCAGGGCCCATGGTTCGTGTATCGGCGACTGTTGCGATACGCGCGGCCCTTCTGGCCGGTGCTCGCACTGGCGGTGGTCGGCATGATGCTGGAAGCCGCCGCTGCCGGCGCCTTCACTGCCCTCATGGAACCGGTGATCGACGAGACGTTCATTGACAAGAATCGCGGCACGAGCCTGTGGTTGCCGGCCGCGATCCTCGGCATTTTCCTGGTGCGTGGTGTCGCGACCTGGGTGACCGATACAGGCATGGCACGCGTGGGTCGCGGTGTCGTGCGGCAACTGCGCGAGGAACTGATGGGCAAGTTCCTGGCGATGCCGAGCGCTTTTTTCGATCGCGAATCGCCAGCGCGGCTCGCGAGCCGCATCACGTTCCACACCGAGCAGGTGGCGCAGGCCAGTTCGGAATCGATCAAGGTCGTGGTAGTCGACACGCTGACGATTGTCGTGCTGCTCGCCGTGATGCTGGACAAGAGCGCCAAGCTGACGCTTGCGATGCTGTTCGTGGGGCCGGTCATCGCCGGACTGATCGCGGTGGTCGGGCGTCGCTATCGCCGGATCAACAGCAACATCCAGGACTCGGTAGCCGAGATGGCGCAGGTCGGCAGTCAGGCACTTGCGGCGCAACAGGAAGTAAAACTCTACGGCGCGCACGCCCAGGAAATCGCGCGCTTCGTCAAGATCGCGGACGCCAACCGCAAACTCAACATCAAGGTCGAGGCCACACGTGCCTTGAGTTCCTCGCTGGTGCAAATGCTCGCCGCCCTGGCTCTCGCGGTGATCCTGCTGGTTGCAGGACAGGAAGCGGTCAAGGGGCGACTCGAGGCTGGCGCGTTCGTGGCCTTCATGTTCGCCATGATGGCGTTGTTGCCTTCGCTCAAGCGCGTCACCAATGTGCAGAGCCTGATCCAGAAGGGCGTGGCCGCGGCGACGGAGCTCTTTGCGTTGCTCGACGAGGAAGGCGAACGCGACACCGGCACGCGGAAGATCGAGCGGAGCGCAGGGCGCGTCGAATTCCGCAATGTCGGCGCGCGGTATGCGGACGCCGTGGACGACGCGCTGACCGACGTTTCTTTCCGTGCGGAACCGGGGACGGTGACCGCCATCGTTGGCCGCTCCGGCAGTGGCAAATCGACCCTGATACGCCTGCTGCCGCGCTTCTACGAGCCCACGCAAGGCGTTGTGCTGCTGGACGGGATCGCGCTCAGCGAATTTCGGCTGGCCGACCTTCGACGGCAGATCGCAATGGTGGGCCAGGACGTGACCCTGCTGGACGACAGCATTGCGCAGAACATCGCCTACGGTGCGATTGGACCAATAGACGAGGAACGCATTCGCGCCGCCGCCGTTGCGGCCAACGCCATGGAGTTCATCGAGCGGTTGCCGGACGGCCTCCAGGCGCGCATCGGCAATGACGGCGGCATGCTGTCGGGCGGCCAGCGGCAGCGACTGGCGATCGCACGGGCCTTGTACAAGGATGCGCCGATCCTGATCCTGGACGAAGCGACCTCCGCACTCGACAGTGAATCCGAGCGCCTCGTGCAGGACGCACTGGAACGCATCATGCGCGATCGCACCACGCTCGTGATCGCGCATCGTCTCTCGACGATCGAGCATGCCGACCAGGTGCTGGTGCTCGAGCAGGGGCGAATCGTGGAGCAAGGCACGCACGCGCAGCTGCTGGTGAAGGGCGGCACGTATGCCCGGCTGCACGGCATGCAGTTCCGCGAAGCGATCGATGGCCCGTCGACAGATGCGGTGAATCGATCGCGATGAACGCGCCGTGGCTCGCGCACTGGCTCGACGCCGTGTGGTATCGCAAGCGCCCCGTGCCGTGGACGCTGGCGGCGCTCGAAGCCCTGTACCGAGCGGGCCTGCATTGCCGTCGGATCGCGTTTCGTCGTCGCTTGTTCGGACAAACCCGCCTGGCGTTACCGGTGGTCGTCGTAGGTAACGTCACCGTCGGCGGTACGGGCAAGACTCCGCTGGTGATCTGGCTGGTACGCGAACTGCAGCAACGTGGGTGGAACCCCGGAGTCCTGTTGCGCGGCTACGGCGGTCACGCGGCGCGCGCACAGGCCGTGGGGCCGGATGCCGATGCCGACAGCGTCGGCGACGAAGCGCTGCTGGTGCGGCGTGCGACCGGTGCGCCGGTGGCTATCGGGCGCAAGCGGGCGCAGGCCGGGGCGATCCTCGCCGAGCGCGGAGATTGCGATGTCTTGCTTACCGACGATGGGCTGCAGCACTGGTCGCTCGCGCGAGACCTCGAAATCGCCGTGATCGACGGCGAACGTCGCTTCGGTAATGCGCGCCTGCTTCCGGCGGGACCCTTGCGTGAACCTGCCGAGCGCCTGCAGCGAGTCGATTTCATCGTCTGCAACGGGGCGCCGCGCGAAGGCGAGATTCCCATGCGTGTGCAGGGGACGCGCGCATGGGCGTTGAACGAGCAGGGACGCTCACAGCCGCTGTCGGAGTTCCGTGATCGACGCGTGCACGCGGTCGCCGGCCTCGGCAATCCGCAGCGCTTCTTCGACATGCTCGCCGCCGAAGGACTCGACGTGATCGCGCACCCGCTCGACGACCATCACCGTTTCACCGGTACGGAACTCCATTTCGACGACGAGTTGCCTGTGTTGATTACCGAAAAAGATGCAGTCAAATGCAGCGGGTTGAAACTGCCGAATGTCTGGGTCGTTCCCGCCGACGCGCAGTTGCCACAGTCCTTCGCGGACGCCCTGCATCTCCGATTGTGTGCGATCCGCAGCAGCTCCCGGACTTTTCCATGAGCCCCATCGACCACTTCGTGATCGCGATTCCCGCTCGGCGCGCCTCGACGCGACTGCCGGACAAGCCGCTGCGACTTCTGGCGGGACGACCCTTGATCGTGCACGTCATCGAGCGTGCGCAATCGGCGGGCGCGGCCGAAGTCGTGGTGGCGACGGACGACGACGACATCGCGGCGCTGGCACGTCGGGCGGGTGCGCGTGCGGTGATGACGGACGCTGCGCATCGTTCCGGGAGTGATCGTCTGGCTGAGGCCGCGAGGATCTGCGCGTGGCCGGACAACGACATCGTCGTCAACCTGCAGGGCGACGAGCCCATGGCGCCTGCATCCGGCATTCGCGAGGTAGTCGCAGTGCTGGCTTCATCCCGGGCCCCGATGGCGACGTTGGCAAGCCCCATCGAATGTGTCGCGGACGTGTTTTCCTCAAGCGTAGTCAAGGTCGTCTGCAACCAGAACGGAGAAGCCCTGCTGTTTTCGCGCGCGCCCTTGCCGTGGGCACGCGATGCGTGGGCGGATGGCTGCAGCGTATTGCCTGCGGTCCCGAGCTACCTGCGTCACATCGGGATCTACGCCTACCGCGCGGGTTTCCTGAAAACCCTCGCCGGGCTGGCGCCGACGCCGCTCGAGCAGGCGGAGTCGCTCGAACAATTGCGCGCCCTGGAGCATGGATTTTCAATTGCGGTTGGAATCGCTCCGGAACCATTTGCCGCGGGCGTGGACACGCCCGAAGATCTTGCGCGTGTCGACAAGCTCCTGCGCGAGCGCGATGGCTAGGCG
>Ga0183260_10002181_pt1 | contig 16235 bp, 18 predicted proteins | sample AntDrymUQ4972206_2_FD_129768 | JGI IMG/M metagenome (GOLD analysis project Ga0183260, IMG submission 129768) | Polar desert sand microbial communities from Dry Valleys, Antarctica - metaG UQ497 (22.06) (version 2) (version 2) | ecosystem: Environmental > Terrestrial > Soil > Desert | place...
CAGTTCGTGGCTCTGATCCGCGACCCCGAGGGAGGCAGGGAGCGCGAGGTCTACGTGGCGCTGGGTCGCGGCGAGCTGCGCAATGGGCGGACCCTTGACGCCCTGCAGGCGGCCTACCGGGTCGGCGCGCGGGTCGCCTGGCGACGCCTCTCGGCCGCGGCGCGGAGGGAGGGGGTCGAGCCCGAGGTGCTCAGCCTCCTGGCCGAGGCGATCTTCGCCTACATCGACGAGCTCTCAGCCGATTCGGTCGAGGGCTACGCCCAGGCACGAGCGGAGGTCGAGGCCGAGCGCCAGCATCGCCGGCGCGAGCTGGTCGCGCTGCTCCTTCGCGAGCCGGCGGCGCAGGCCGCCGACCTCCGCTCCGCCGCCGAGGCGGCTGGATGGCCGTTCCCGCGCACGGCGGCGGCGCTGGCCTTCGAGGCGCCCGGGCTCGAGCGGGTGGGCCGGCGCCTCCCTTCCGATGCGGTCGCCGCCGTCCTCGAGGGAACGGGGTGCGCGTTGGTCCCCGACGCCCAGGGGCCCGGTCGCGCGCGGGAGATCGAGAAGGCGACGGAGGGGATCGCCGCGGCCATCGGCCCGGTGGCCGCGCTGGGCCCGACCGACGCGCGCGGGCCGGCGGCGTCCCCCAACCAGACTGCGGCCATCGGTCCGGTCGCCGCGCTCGGGCAAGCCGCGGCGCTCGGCCCAGGCGCGGCCAGCGAGCTCGACCGCGGCCTCGTCGAGCTGCGCGACTCCTGGTCGCTCGCCCGTGCGGCGCTTCGCGGCCTTGCCTCCGGCGCGCTTACGGCTTCCGGGCTCGTGCACGCCGAGCAGCGGCTCCTCGACGTGCTCTTCCTCGAGAACCGCGCGCTGTTGGACCGCATCGCCGCGCGGCGCCTCGCACCGCTCGCGCCGCTCACCCCCAAGGCGCGGCGGCGCATGGAGGAGACGGCGCTCGCCTACGTGCAGCACGGCGGCAACGCGGCCGCCATGGCGCGCGCGATGCACGTCCATCCCCAGACCGCCCGCTACCGCCTCGCTCGCCTGCGCGAAGCGCTCGGCGACGGGCTCGACGACCCCGACGGGCGCTTCGAGCTCGAGCTGGCGCTGCGAGCGCGCGCGAACTGGCGTGGCATGAAGACGGGCCGCGACTCTACGCTCTAGTCGATGGCTGAACGCCTCCCGTCATCGAAGCTCAGGCAGACGCGCGGCCTCCCGTCGCGGACGCTGCTTGAGCCTGGCCATGAGCAGGAATGGTCGCGGCTCAACGCACAGAAGCGCGAGGCGCTCACGCCGCCGCCGAGCACGCCGGTCGAAGGGCTGCTGCGGCGGGGTCAGGCGCTGTCCGAGCAGGCGGCCTGGCTCCTGGAGGCCGTCAAGCGCGGCGATGTATCCGGTTGAAGAGCCGCGGCTCGACCGGCTCGTTGAGACGCTGATCGCCCACCGCGTGCAGTTCGTGGTGGTCGGCGGATTCGCGGTGATCGCGCACCGGTTCTCACGCGCCACCGAAGACAGCGACATCTTCGTGCCCGACGACATCGGCAACGACCGCCGATGCCTAGCCGCGCTGACCGACCTGGACGGGCGGCGCGAGCGCGACAGAGCGCCACTGGAAGACAAGCTCGACCGGGGCCTTGCCGTTACGATCCTCAGCCCCTCCGGTGCCGGGGCAGCGGCGCGTTGGCGCTCCCGGCCCCCGCCTCGGTTGCCACAAGACGCTCGCGCGGCCCTTGAGCCCGCAGCAGGGTCGCGAGAAAGACAAGTACGGCGAGGGACCGGGCCGACCGTCAAAGGACCTCGATGGCGGCGTGGTGGCCGGATGCCCGGGCCAGGCGCCTGTCTAGGGTCACGAGCGGCACCTCGAGCGCTTCGCTGAGGGCGACGAACGCGGCATCGTAGGCGGTGAGGTTGTCGCGCAGGTCCCACATGCGCTCGCGGAGCGCTACATGCGGATATCGCGTGATTCTGAGCGCACTGAGGTCCTCCAGCGCGGCCTCCGCACGCGCCGGACGCAGCTCGCCCTGTCTGACCAGGCGGCGAAGCACTCCGACGACCTCGACATCGAGCAGATGCGGCGCGTGAAGGTCGCCGTCCGTGGAGAGCCGCGCCTGCACCGCCTCCGGCGGCGGATCCTCGGTCACCGCTGCGACAACCGCGGATGTATCGACGACGAGCACCCTATTCGCGGTCACGGCCGGCACGGACCGCGGCAACGATAGAGGCACGGTCGACGCCCTCGCCGCGTTCTCCGGCGCGCAGCAGAACGTCGGCGATCGGCGGCCTTTTGGCGACCCGGACGACCTCCCCGCGCAGGTAGTCCGAGAGCGACTGCCCGGCGGCAGCCGCGCGCGTGCGAAGGGTCCGGTGCACGTCGTCGGGTACGTCGCGGATCTGGATGCTTGTGGGCACACGCCCGAGGATACACCCACTATGCATGTGTCGCATGCGATGTTCCGCTCAACGGCACGTCTATAGCATCGCCCCCGGAAGGCGGAAAGGAACGTCCATGGCGCACAGCGTGACCCTGATTCCCGGCGACGGCACCGGGCCTGAGCTCATCGAGGCCACGCGGCGCGTGCTCGAGGCGACGGGCGCGGGACTCGAGTGGGACGAGCATCCCGCCGGCGAGGACGCCTACCGTGAGGAGGGCACCCCGTTTCCCGAGCGCACGCTCGAGTCGATCAAGCGCAACCGGGTGGGGATCAAGGGGCCGACGACGACCCCTGTCGGGTCGGGCTTTCGCAGCGTCAACGTCCTGCTGCGCAAGGAGCTAGACCTCTACTCGTGCATCCGGCCCTGCAAGGCCTACGAGGGCGTGCGCACGCGCTTCCCCGAGACCGACATCGTCATCGTCCGCGAGAACACGGAGGACCTCTACGCCGGGATCGAGTTCGAGAAGGACTCGGCTGCGGCCGAGGACCTGCGCCGGTTCCTCGAAGAGCTGGACGCGACCGCGCTCATCCGCGAGCACTCCGGGATCTCCATCAAGCCGATCTCCGTCTACGGCTCGGAGCGCATCGTGCGCTCGGCCTTCGACTACGCGCGCGCGAACGGCCGCCGGAAGGTGACCGCGGCCCACAAAGCCAACATCATGAAGTTCTCCGACGGGCTGTTCCTCGAGGTCGCCAGAGAGGTCGCGAAGGACTACGAGGACATCGAGTTCGAGGACCGCATCATCGACAACCTATGCAACCAGCTCGTCTCCCGGCCAGAGGAGTACGACGTGATCGTCCTGCCCAACCTCTACGGGGACATAGTCTCCGACCTGGGCGCGGGAATGATCGGAGGGCTCGGCCTGGCGCCCGGCGGCAACATCGGCACCGAGGCGGCAATGTTCGAGGCCACCCACGGCTCCGCTCCCAAGTACAAGGGGCTGAACAGGGTCAACCCGACGGCGCTGATGCTCTCGGGCGTCCTGATGCTCCGCCACCTCGACGAGCGCGACCCGGCCGACCGGCTCGAGGCAGCGATCGCCGAGGTGATCCGCAAGGGAGAGAAGGTCACCTACGACCTCAAGCCGTCGCGCGACGACCCCACCGCGGTGGGGACGAGCGAGTTCGCCGATGCCGTGATCGAGCAGCTCGGCGCCGCTTGACCCGCCGCCCTTGGCCTTCGACCTGACCCCCGGCATCCGAGGAGATGACCATCTCATGAGCAACGGTTCACCCGTCACCGTCACCATCACCGGCGCCGCCGGACAGATCGGCTACGCCCTGATGTTCCGGATCGCCGCCGGGGAGATGCTGGGGCGAGACACTCTGGTTCGTCTCAACCTGCTCGAGATTCCCGACGCGGTCAAGGCCGCCGAGGGAACGGCGATGGAGCTCGACGACTGTGCCTTTCCGCTCTTGCGGGGCATCGACGTCACCGACGACGCCGGTGCGGCCTTCGACGGTGTCAACGTAGCGCTGCTGGTGGGGGCGCGCCCGCGCAGCAAGGGCATGGAGCGCTCTGACCTCCTCGAGGCCAACGGCGGGATCTTCAAGCCGCAGGGGGAGGCGATCGCCGCGGGCGCGGACGACGACGTCAAGGTGCTGGTGGTCGGCAATCCCGCCAATACGAACTGCCTTATCGCCATGAGCAACGCTCCTGACGTCCCGAGCGCGCGCTTCAACGCCATGGTGCGCCTCGACCACAACCGGGCCATCGCGCAGCTGGCGAAGAAGACAGGCTCCCAGGTCAGCGACATCACGAACATGACAGTGTGGGGGAACCATTCCCCCACTATGTACCCCGACCTCTACAACACGAAGGTTGGAGGCGAGGTGGCCGCCGAGGCGGTCGACCGCGAGTGGATGGAGAGCGACTTCATCCCCACCGTCGCCAAGCGCGGCGCGGCGATCATCGACGCGCGGGGCGCCTCGAGCGCCGCGTCGGCGGCCAACGCGGCGATCGATCACGTGCGCGACTGGGTTCTGGGTACGCCCGAGGGCGAGTGGACCTCGATGGCCGTCCCCTCCGACGGCTCCTACGACGTGGCGGAGGGCCTCGTCTCGGGCTTCCCCTGTCGCTGCGACGGAGGCGAATGGTCGATCGTCGAGGGGCTCGAGATCAACCCCTTCTCACGCGAGCGCATCGATGCGTCGGTCAAGGAGCTCGCAGAGGAGCGCGAGGCGGTAAAGGACCTGATCTAGACGGGAAACCAGCCCTTGTCCTCCTTGCGGACCTTTCCCTCACCCGCGAGGGTCGGCATCACCCGGTAGAGGTAGTTCTGCTTGATGCCCATGCGATCCGCGAGCTCGGGGATGGTGATCCCGGGCTGTTGCCGGACGAGCTCGAGCGCCTCCACGGCACGGGTGCCCGAGCCGCGCCGGCGCCCGCGTCGCGCCCCGCCCGTGGTGCGACGCCGGGGCGCTGCGCCGTTGGTCAGCGCCGCGCGCGCGCGCTCGAGGCGGTCGACCTCGTCGCGCAGCTCGGCGAGCCGCTCATCGATCTGACGTGTGACGTCCGCGACGTCCATATGGGCCTCCGGAAAAAGAGAAAACAAGGGAAATGCGTCGCCGCCATCAGGCGGTTCAGCGATTAACTATAGACCACCCTTAACCCGTAAGCGGCCCGCGCCCCCGCCGCGTCACCCCCGGCCCCGCTCGCTCGCCGCCATCACCCTCGGCGAGGCACGCCCGTTGGCGTCATTATCTTTCCACGAGCGCCTTGAGCTTTCTCAGTGAGCTGTCGGCCTCGCGCTTGGGGACGGCTCCCACCAGCGCGCGACTCGCGACGTTGCCCAGCGGCCCGAGCGGGGCCTTGAACTCGTTGCGGTAGTCGAAGTGGGTCCCGCCGTCGCCGTTCTCGGCGAGGCGGTACTCCGTGCTTGCGTGCGAGCGCGCCGGGCCCCTGCCCTCCCACCGGGTCATCCGCGGCTCGTGGTGCTCGGTGACTTCCCACTTCACCTTGAAGCTCACGCCGCGCAGGCAGAGCGTCTGCTCGAGCTTTGAGCCATCCTGGAGCGGACGCTCGGAGACCTTGCCGAGCTTGCGGTGAATCGTGACCCAGTTACCGAGCTGGCCGGGGTCCATGATGACCTCCCACACCTGTTCGGGTGGGGCGGAGATGTCGATGCTTGCTTCGACGACGGAGGACACGACGCGGGGAGGATAGTGAGCGAGCGCCGCGCTCTCAGCGCGCCCGCAGCTCCTCCACTGCCTCCCACTCGCGCAGCGAGCGCTCGACAGCGGCGGCGAAGGGGTGCAGGCGGACCCCGAGCAGCTCCGCGGCCCGGTCGTCGCGCGGGAGTAGGTCGGAGTCCAGGCCCTGCATGAGCGGCAGGACGAGGTCGATGGACTCTCCGGCCACGGCAGCCGCGAGAGGGGCGGCGATCACCGTGGCGCTGAAGTTGACGTCGATGCGAGGGCGGCCGAGGAGCAGCAGGTCGCGGATGCACTCGATCATCTGCCCGTAGGAGAGGATGTCGGGCCCGCCGATGTCGAGCGACTGACCGGCGGCCTCGGGCACGGTGAGCGAGGAGACGAGGAGGTCGATGACGTCGCGCTGGTCGATGGGTCGGGTCCGGTTCTCGCGCCACGCCGGGAGGGCGAGCACCGGGAGCCGCTCGACGAGGCGCACCAGGAAGCGGAAGGACCGGGAGCGGGCGCCGATGATGATCGAGGCCCGCAGCGCGGTCGAGCCCGGCGTGGCCGCGAGCAGGATCTCCTCGACCTCGAGGCGGCTGGCGAGGTGGGCGGAGAGCGGCACGCCGGCCGGCACGGGACCGCCGAGGTAGACGATCTGCCGGACTCCCGCGGCCTGTGCGGCGCGGGCGAAGTTCTCGGCCGCGCTCCGCTCGCGATCGGCGAAGCCGCCGCCGCTTGTGGAGGGCTCCATCGAGTGGATCAGAAAATAGGCGGCCTCGACACCGTCGAGCGCCTCGTCGAGGCCGGCGCCGGCCACGACGTCGCCCTTGACGACCGGTATGTCCGAGCTCGCGCGCGAGGGATCGCGGGCAAAGCCGCGGAGCTCGTGGCCGTCGCGCTGGAGGCGCGGTACGAGGGCGGCGCCGACGAATCCGGTGATGCCGGTGACGAGGATGCGCACGGCTCGAGAAGCTAGCGCCGGTCGCCGTCGGTCGGCCTGCGCCGGGTCTTCGACGGCAAGCTTACCCGGTCCCTCTGTAGACGAGCACATCGATCTCACGTGGCGCGTGCACGCCTCGGATCACCCGCTGCTCGATGTCGGCCGTACGGCTGGGGCCGGCGATCAGCACCAGGCTGGACGGTGGGGAGGTGGCCGTCGCTCCGAGCCGGGCCAGCGCGTCGGCCAGCGAGGCGACGACGGCGTCCTGGGAGAGGAGGATGACCTGGCGCGAGGGGAGTACCCCCGCGCCTCGGGGCCGCCCGGCGCCGTGTGCCCAGCCGACTTGCCCCGTGTCCGCGACGGCGACGTCCGCCACGAGCAGCGAGACCTCGGCTTCGGGCGCCTGCGCCTGCGCCTGCGCGATGCCCCCGAGCCGCGCGTCTTCCCACCGGGCGACGGTCGCCGTGCCGATCATCTCGCGCGCCAGCGCTTGCGCCTCCTCCAGCGACTCGATGCGATGCGCGCGGCCGTCGAGCTCCTCCCACCGCGCGCGCCACTCGTCGACCAGGTCGAGGCTTCTCTCACCCACGATGCTTCCTCCAGCGCTCGTGGAAGGGCTCCCCCGCCGGCGAGCGGGCGTCGCGGGTCGAGGTCCAGCCGTCGAAGGGGAAAGGGGCGCGGGCGGTCCACCCGTCGCCGCTCGCGCGCGCCGCCTTGCGCCACAGGGGGCCGAGAGCCTTGCCGGCCGTCCGGGCGGTCGCCCGGTAGCCGGCCGGGCGCGACCACAGTCGCGCCCACGCCTCGAAAAGCGCGGCCTCGCCGCGGTGGGGGTCGCGAGCCTGCGCGGCGGCGCGTAGGGTGACGAGCTGCTCGTCGAGGGGAATCTTGACCGGGCAAACCTCTGTGCACGCGCCGCACAGGGAAGACATCCAGGGGAGCTGCGCCGTCTCGGGTGAGGAGCGCTCGAGCGCGGGAGTGAGCACCGCACCGATCGGCCCGCTGTAGCTGGTGCCGTAGGCGTGGCCTCCGACCTGCCGGTAGACCGGGCAGGCGTACAGGCAGGCCCCGCAGCGAATGCAGTGAAGCGCTTCCTCGAGGTCGGTTCCCCGGACGGCCGAGCGGCCGGCGTCGAGGAGCACCAGGTGCAGCTCATCGGGCCCGTCGTCTCCGTCCCGCGCCGGCCCGGTGACGACCGAGGTCGAGGCGGCCGCCGGCCGGCCGTGGGAGGCGAGCGGGAGCATCTGCATCAGGTGCGCCGCGCCGGCCCAGTCGCGCACGACCTTCTCGATTCCCATCAGGGCGATGTGGGTGCGCGGCAGCGACGCGGAGAGCCGGATGTTGCCCTCGGACTCGACGAGGACGAGCGAGCCGGTCTGCGCGACGGCGATGTTGACGCCGGTGATCCCGACGTCGGCGGTCAGGAACTGCTTGCGCAGGACGCCGCGGGCGTATGCGACGAGCGCCGCGGTGTCCTCGGGGTCGAAGTCCTGGCCTGACAGCTCAGAGAAGAGCTCGGCGACCTGGGCTGCGCTGAGGTGGACCGCGGGGGCGAGGATGTGCGACGGGCGGTCGCCGAGCTGCTGGACGATGTACTCGCCCATGTCGGTCTCGACCGCCTCGACGCCCGCCTGCTCGAGCGCCTCGTTGAGCCCGATCTCCTCGGCGGTCATCGACTTCGCCTTGGCGACCGAGCGCGCACCTCTTTCCCGACACAGGTCGACGATGATCGCCGTGGCCTCCTCGGCGGTGGCGGCGTGGTGCACCTCCCCGCCGGCCGCACGCACGCGCTCCTCGAGGCGCTCGATGAGCTCGGGGAGGTGTCGGACCGCATCGGCCCGCACCCTGCGAGCCTCCTCCCGCCACTCCTCCCAGTCCACGAGCGCCTGCGCCCCTGCCCGCTTCGCGGCCCAGTTGCCCGCCGCCCGATGGAGGTTGACCGTGACCGCGGGGGCCGGCTCGGCGCGCGGGGGATGCAGGACCCGATGGCTCACAGCGATCCCTCCGGCTCGAGCAGGTCGACGAGGTGGTGGACCTTCAAGTCAAGGCCGCGCCGGCGGGCACGGCCGTCGAGGTGCATGAGGCAGCCGACGTCGGTGGAGACGATCGCCCGGGCGCCGGCGGCGATCGCCCGGTCGAGCTTCTCGTCGGCCATCGCGGTGGACACTTGGGGGAGCTTGAGGGCGAAGGTGCCGCCAAAGCCGCAGCACTGGTCGGCGCGCTCGGTCTCGACGACCGTGCAGCCCTGCACCCCTCCCAGCAGCGAGAGGGGCGGGCTCGCCTCGCCCAGCCCGCGGAGCATGTGGCACTCGTGGTGGTAGGCGACGGGTGTGCCCTCCTCGCCGGGGTAGCGGCCCCCGACCTCCTCGCGCCCGAGCACCTCGACCACGAAGGCCGGAAGGCTGTGCGTCCGTCCGGCCACCTCGCGGGCGAGGGCGAGCTGCTCGGGATCGTCGGCGTAGAGGCGCTCGTAGCCGTGGCGGACCATGTGGACGCAGGAGCCAAACGGCGCGACCACCGGATCCGAGGTGGCGGCGAAGGTCTCGAGAAACCGATCGGCCACTCGCCGCGCCGGCTCCGAGTGCCCCGAGTTGAACGCGGGCTGGCCGCAACAGGTCTGCCCGGCCGGAAAGGCGACCTCGCAGCCGAGCCGCTCGAGCAGGGCGACCGTACGCTCGCCGACCTCCGGATAGACGAGGTCGACCAGGCAGGTCACGAAGAGCTGCACGTGCACGGCGCGAACGGTACCCACCGGAGCCCGCGCCGTACCACCGGAGCCCGCGTCCGTACCCGCGGGAGCCCGCGCCGCCGCGCCGCCGTGCTGACCGGCGTCCTCCAAGGCCCCGCAGTTTGCGTCGAAAGGCGAAAGAAAGCCGCTCGATGCAGCCTCTTGGGCGTCGCGAATGCAATTGCTTGCGATTTGCGACCTCGGTCGTCGAGTGCGGGGGGCGAGGAGTGCTTGGATGCTCCCACCACGAAAAGCGACACGGAGAAGCGAATGGCACAGCGGCGATCGACGGGACGGAAGGTGACGTGCGAGGAGTGCTTCTTTCACCGCAATCTTTTGTGCGCCGTCAGCACGGGCGAGCCGTGCCCGACCTTCCGCCCCGACCGCCCGGAGGGCCTGCGGCCACCGCGCCAGCTGCGCTTCGAGTTCCGGCAGCGCACTCAGGCGGCCTGGGCCTTTCCCTCCGCCCAGCAGCAGGCCGCGATCCACGGCTGAGCGGTGCGCCCGGTGAGCGCGGCGTGGGATGACCAGCTCGGGCGAGCGACCCCGCGGTGAGCGGCGAGATCAGCTCAGTCGCTCTCGAGCGAGCGGCGTATGTCGGCCATCTTGCGGAAGAGGCGGAGGGGGCTCTCGGGCACGTCGATGAATCCCCAGCGGCGGTAGAACGCGGCAGCTTGGTCGTCGATGGCATCGACGACGACGAGGCGTGCGGCAACCGCGTCACTCGCGGTGACGGCGCGGCGTAGAGCCTCGGCGAGCAGGCGGCTCCCGACCCGGCGCCGCTGATGGGCGCGGTCGACGGCGAGTCGAGCGATGAGGATCGTCGGGATCGGGTAACCGGGCATGCCGCGCGTAAAGCGCTTCGGCGCATCCTCGTGCCGGACCGATCCGGTGGTAAGGCTCACGAATCCGACGAGGACTTCGTCACCGTCCAGCGCAAGGTAGGTGCGGGCGAGATCGGCCCGCTGGCTGACCAGCGCGTGGTCGACAAGCCACGCGTCGAGCAGGGCGTTGCCTGAGTCGAAGCCGGCCAGGTCGTGATCTGCGGTCAGCAGATCGAGGCGAAGATCGTTCAACGACCCGCGATGCGGGGGAGCGCGAACAGCTCTGTCATGGCGGGAACGAGCTCGGCCGGAGCGTCGAGTGCCGCCGCGAAGCGCGCGAAGGCGCGATCACTCATCAGGAGGTGGCGGCGCTCGTCGAGCAGCTCCCGGGCGCGCTCCTGGGCTGCGCTGAGCAGGAAGGCGGTGACCGTCTGCCCGGCCAGCGCCGCAGCCTCACGGATCATGGCGTCCTGCTCGTCGGTGACACGGACGTCGATGCGGCGAGAGCGGGTGGTCGAGGGCATCTCGAATACCTCCAAAGAGAGACTGTCGTCCGGACAGTGTACACACGAATCTAACGGTGCCTCAGCGCCGGCAGATCGTCACGCGCATGCGGCCTTCGCGCGCTCGGGCCACGAAGCGCAGGCGCGCTCGGATGAGCTTTGCGTCCGAGGCCGAGGCGTAGCGGCGCTCGAAGGTCACCCGGGCGCGGGGTGCAAAGCGGACGATTTGATCCGCCCCGACGAGCTTGGACCCTTTGGTCGCCGGGTCGTCGGAGACTCTTGCGAAAGAAGGTCGAGAGCTCGAAGCGGTCGCCGCGGCGGGCTGGCCAAGAGATCCGCACGCCGCAGCCGCGCGCCTGGAACCGGAAGCGGGCTCCAGTGCGCACGGGAGCTCCGCGGGCGCTGCGCCAGCCTCCGGTCACCCTCACCGTTCCGCCACGCTCGGCCTCGATGTCCTGCGCGAAGGGCAGGGCGCGCCTCGCACCGGGGTCGAGGATCGGCCCGGCGCTGTCGGGGAGCGCGTCGGTGTAGGGCTTGAGCGGGACGACGTCGACCCAGCGGCTCTCGCCGACTCGTCGCTTGAGCGCGGCGAGGCCGAAGTCGAAGCGCAGGTCTCGGATTCGGCCGGGGCCGGGCGCCGCCTTGACCGCGAACCACGTCTTGCCGCGTCGCACGGTGGCAAACCTGCTCGATCCCGTCCCCAGCACCGAGGCGCTGTTGCGGTCGGCCCGCAGCGTGCTGCGCTTGGGGCGCCGGCGCTTGGCGTCGTCGAGCGACCAGTTCAGAGCCATCAGCGCAAGGCCCGTGAACGACGGCACCCCCGCGCTGCGGTCCAGCCCGCTGAGCGAGGAGGCCGAGACTCCGCGGCGAAGCACCGGCACGATGTAGAGCCCGTAGCGCCCGCCCACGTAGGCGCTGCGCAACCGGGTCAGCGCTCGCTGGGCGAGGGCCTCGTAGCGGCGGTCCTGCCTGCGGTCAGAGCCCGGGAGGTCGGCTACCAGCTGCGCACCATAATCCGTATAGGCCTGAGCGAAGGCCTGCTCCTGGTTGCGGCCCCAGTAGCCCAGGTCGCCGTCAGGCGCGGTGAGCTGCCACGAGGCGTTGGCCGTGCGCCGCAGCAGCTCGCGCGCCTGCGAGCTCGCGCGCGGCCCGAGCAGCGCCACCGCCCGCGCGTACATGCCGAACGACAGGCTCTGGTAGGGGAGCGGGTTCTCCGGGGGGTCTGAGAGCAGCAGCGTCGACTCGCCGCCGCTGCGCACGCTTTCGTTCTCCATCAACGCCACGAGCCGGCGGTTGATCAGGTCGGTCGCCAGCTCGCGCGCCCGGTCGCGCTGGCCGCCGAGGATCGCCTGCGAATCCCCGGAGCGGAGGTCGGTGCGCAGCAGCTCGAGCACGTAGACCGCCTCGACGAGCCAGTGGTTGCCGTAGAAGCTCGTGTTGGGCAGGCGGCTGAGACGCACCCGCCGCAGGAAGGCCTCCCAGCGCGGACGCACCCGCCGGAACCGGTGATCGCGCGCGAGCTTGCGCCGTGCCACCAAGTACGAGCGGATCACCGCGAGGTTCTCGAAGGTGGACTCGGCCTTCTGGTAGGGCGCCTCCTCCACAGCGAAGGTCACCGCCTTCAAGCCGCTGGCCACCATCCGCTTGCCGCCCTCGCGTACGCCGACGTCGATGAGCCCGTAGCCGAGCACGGCCTCCCCGTAGCGCGTGAAGCCGCGCACGTTGCCGGCGTAGCGCCCCTCGGAGTCCTGGAGCTTGGGCCACGGCTTCGCGACCCGGCGGGCGAGCCGGCGGGCCATCGTGAAGCTGGTGCCCGGGCGAGAACGAGCGTGCGCCACGGCCCGGGAGTCGCTGGAAGCGTCCGCGCCTCCGCATGCGGCGAGGCCGATCACCAGGAGTGTCGCCGTCAGGGTTGCGAGGGATGGGCGCAAGAATCGCCGGAAGATAGAGCTTCGCGCGCATCCTGAGAGCCCTCGGAGGCAGCCGGAGGAGTCCCGGCTTCGCTACGGCGGGCGAGCCAGTTGGAGCCCGGCGTGTCGGTCAGCCCGTGGAGGATGATCGAGCAGAAGACGGCGAGCGCGGCGATGTTGAAGATGCGCTCGCCGGCGGGAATCGCGTCGCCGAGGACGAGCAGCGAGAAGGCCATCGTCGCGACGCCCTTGGGCCCGAACCAGCCCATGAACGCCTTGGTGGCGGTGTCCAGGCGCGTGCCCGCGAGCGAGAGCAGCACAGCGGCAGGCCGAATGGCGAACAGGGTCAGCGCGACGATCGCCACCGCCGCCCAGCCGTCGCCGAGCAGCCCGTCCAGGGTGAGCAGGGACCCGAAGACGACGAACACGGCGAGCTTGACGATCTCGACGATCTCCTCGGAGCGCTGCGCGAAGGACTCGCGGATGTCGGGCCGCAGGATGCCCAGGGTGATCGCCGCGACGAACACCGCGATGAACCCGTTGCCCTCGGGGCTGGCGACGGCTACCCCGTAGGCCGCGAAGGCCACCCCCAGCGCGTAGAGCGCCTTCTGGTGCGCCGTGATGGGCACCGGTCAGGCCACGATCGTGGGCCATGAGCTTGGCCGCCGCGAAGCCGACGGCGACCCCGAAGGCCAGCCCCAGGGTGACGTCCTGCAGGACGAACTTCCACCACACGAAGTCGTTCTCTCCGACGCGCAGGGCGGCGCTGAAGGCCAGCACCGCCGGAAGGGCGAGCCCGTCGTTCATGCCGGACTCGAGGTTGAGCGAGTGGCGCACGATGCGCGGGACGCGTGGGTTGGTGACCACGCTCGAGGAGAGCACGGGGTCGGTTGGCGAGAGCAGCGCGCCGACGAGGAAGGACTCCGCCCATCCCAGGTCGGTCAGCAGGTGGGTTGCGAGCGCGACCAGCCCGGCCGTGACCGGCATCGCCAGCACGAGCTTGAGGAGGGGCACGTGCCAGGCCCTCTGGAGCATCTCGGCCTCCACCTCGAGGCCGTCGCGGAAGAGGATGACGATCAGAGCTACGGTCGCCAGAGCCGCGGCGAAGCCCCCCGTCGGGTCGAAGTCGACCACTCCGGAGCCGCCCTCACCGAGGGCGAAGCCCGGGAGCACGAACAGCGCGGCGAGCGAGAGGAAGCTGCGATGGACGAGGCCGGTGACCAGCGCGCCGCCGACCAGGAGGAGCCCGAGGACGAGCGCAGCCGTGTCGAAGTCCTTCGTGCCGGCGGCGGCGAGGGCCCCGACCGATCCGGCGAGCGCGTCCACCGCAGTAGAGTGTCAGAGCAGGCAGCGACCGAGGGGATCTAGGGGTGCGCATCACGGTGCTTGGGAAGTCCCCGGCGTGGCAGGACGCCGACGGGGCGTGCAGCGGCTATCTCGTCGAGGAGGCCAACACGCGGCTGCTCGTCGACTGCGGCAACGGCGTCTTTGGGAAGTTGCGCAAGTTCGTCGACTACGTGGACGTCGACGCGGTGGTCATCTCCCACCTGCACGCCGACCACTTCCTCGACCTGATCCCGTTCAGCTACGCGCTCACCTACGCGCCGCGCCAGCAGCCCGTGCCCGTCGACCCCTGGCCGGGGACCGATTCCCCGGCGCGGCCCGTGCTCTACGCGCCGGTCGGGGCGCAGGAGACCTTCCGGCGGGTAGTGGGCGCATGGGGTGACGAGGACCTCGTCGAGAAGGCGTTCGACCTCCACGAGTACGACGCCTCCGACGCGCTCGGTATCGGCCCGCTGCGCCTGAGCTTCGGAGAGGTTCCTCACTTTGCCCGCACCCACGCGATCGACGTCGCCTCGACGGACGAGGGTGGGCGCTTCACCTACGGCGCCGACTGCGCGCCCAACGAAGAGCTCGTGGCCTTCGCGCGCGGCGCGGATCTCCTGATGCTCGAGGCCACCCTCCCGCGCCCCGAGCGCACCGGGATCCGCGGCCACCTCACCCCCGCCGAGGCGGGCGACCACGGTCGTAGGGCCGGCGCGAAGCGGCTGGTGATCACCCACATCTCCGACGAGCTCGACGAGGAATCGGCGCGCGCGCAGGCGCAAGAGGCCTTCGGGGGTCCCGTCGAGGTTGCCGCCGAGGGAGCCGCCTACATCGTGGGTCAGCCCATCAAGGCCTACGAGTAGGCCGCGGCTCCGGGCCCTTTCACCCCGCGGGCTACCCTTCCCGCCGTGCCCGAGCGCGACCTCTTCGCGAACTTCGATCGCATGCGCCGGGAGATCGACGAGATCTTCGGCGACGTGCTCGAGCGCAGCGGCCTTGCCCGGGCGCGGGCCGGCTTCTCGCCCTCGGTCGACGTCTACTACTGCGGCGACCCGCCAATGGCCGTCGTCAAGGCCGAGCTGGCGGGGATCGAGATCTCAGAGCTCGGGCTCGAGATCCGCGGCCGGGAGCTTGTCATCTCGGGCCACCGCTCCATCGGCGACCCCCAGCAGCGCGTCTACCAGCAGCTCGAGATCGAGCACGGGCCCTTCCGGCGGGTGATCCCGCTCGGCGCGGAGGTCGATGCCGAGAGCGCCCGTGCGTTCTACGAGGACGGCGTCCTGCGCGTCGAGCTGCCCCTCGTAGTGCCCGAGCGGCGATCGCGGACCGTGCCAGTCGAGGCCCCGCGCTCCCCGGAGGAGCCGTGATCGAGGTCGGCGCGGGCGCGCCCGGCGCCGTCGAGGTCGAGGTCGGGCAGTCGCCATCGCTCCCCGAGGCCCTCCCGGTCCTCCCGCTGCTCGAGACCGTCTCGTTCCCGGACACCCTGACCCCGCTGGCGGTCGATCAGGAGCGCTACGTCCAGCTCATCAACGACGCGCTCGCAGGCAACCGGATGCTGGTCATGCTCGCCGGCAAGGACCCCGAGCAGGAGTCCCCGGGCCCCGAGGACCTCAACCGGATCGGCGTCGCGGGCGTCGTGGCCCGGATGCTCAAGGTCCCCGACGGGACGCTGCGCGTCCTCGTACAGGGCGGCCAGCGCGTCGCCGTCCAGCGCTTCACCCAAGAGCAGCCCTACCTCGTCGCCGAGATCGAGGCGCTGCCCGACGTCGTCAGCGAGTCCCCCGAGCTCACGGCTCTCACGCGCAACGTCCAACAGACCTTCACCGACATCGTCGAGCAGGTCCCCTACCTGCCCGAGGAGCTCCAGATCGCGGTGGCCAACGTCGACGACCCCAGCGCGCTCAGCCACCTCATCGCCAGCGCGCTGCGGATAAAGCCCGACGAGAAGCAGGCGCTGCTCGAGGAGGTCGACGTCGCCCGGCGCCTGCGTCGCCTGTCGGAGATCCTCGCGCGCGAGCTCGACCTGATCTCGATCGGCTCGCGCATCCAGTCCCAGGTGCAATCGGAATTGGACCGCTCGCAGCGCGAGTACTTCTTGCGCCAGCAGCTCAAGGCGATCCAGGAGGAGCTCGGCGAGCTCGACGAGTCGCTGGCCGAGGCCAACGAGCTGCGCGAGCAGCTCGACGCCCTGGTCCTGCCCGAGGCCGCCCGTCGTCAGGCCGACCGCGAGCTCTCTCGCCTGGAGAAGCTCCCGCCGGTCGCAGCCGAGCATGGGATCATCCGCACCTACCTCGAGTGGATCGCCTCGCTGCCGTGGGGGAAGAGCACGGAGGACAACCTCGACCTCGAGCACGCCCGCGAGGTCCTCGACGAGGACCACTACGACATCGAGCAGGTCAAGGACCGCATCCTCGAGTTCCTCGCCGTCCGCAAGCTCGCGCCCGAGCGCGGCGGGTCG
>Ga0183260_10002182_pt1 | contig 16235 bp, 14 predicted proteins | sample AntDrymUQ4972206_2_FD_129768 | JGI IMG/M metagenome (GOLD analysis project Ga0183260, IMG submission 129768) | Polar desert sand microbial communities from Dry Valleys, Antarctica - metaG UQ497 (22.06) (version 2) (version 2) | ecosystem: Environmental > Terrestrial > Soil > Desert | place...
CCCGCTCGCGTTTCGCGCGCTTCTGTTCCACCCGCTCGCGACGTGCCAGAGTCTGTGCACGCAACTCGTCGGAGACACGGTCGGAGTCGCGGCTGGCGGTCGACAGCTGTGTTCGCCCGTACGTCATCGTGTCGAGCCCGGACCGGTACTGCGAACTGACGGCTACACCGCGGGGCGAGAATTGCGCAGCACTAGTGCTGGGCGGAACGATGACGGTGCCGGTTGTCGCCATCACCAGCGCAGTGGCTGCGCCGAGTACCGGATGCAGCGATTGGCGAGGGCGCCGTTCGGGCGCCGGAGGTCCGGACACAGTCGAGCGACCTCCACAGGCACTGGAACGGGGACGCGGGCGACAATAACGAGTCGTTGACGTGAAGCCAACCTGAGGGTCGGTTACATTGCGGCGACGAGCCCCGGGAATGGAGACGTACATGCCTAAGCGGATCGTGGTGGCCAAGCCCGGGCTCGACGGTCATGACCGTGGCGCGAAGGTCGTCGCTCGTGCCTTGCGGGATGCGGGCAACGAGGTCATCTACACCGGCCTGCATCAGACGCCGGAGCAGATCGTCGAGACCGCAATCCAAGAAGATGCAGACGCCATTGGGTTGTCGGTGTTGTCGGGCGCGCACATGACGTTGTTTCGCCGGCTGCTCGAGTTGCTCGATGAGCGGGACGCTCGTGACATCGTGGTGTTCGGCGGCGGGATCATCCCCGAGGCAGACATCCCACTGCTGGCCGAGGCGGGCGTCGCCAAGGTGTTCACTCCAGGTGCCACCACCACCGAGATCACCACCTGGGTGGCCACCAACGTCGCCTCCGCCGGCTGAACCCTGTCTCTATCCCACGTTCACGTGGTATCGCGTCACTTCCAATGGGTTGCAACCCATTGGAAGTGACCCTTAGACATTGGAAGTACCGCCCAGACCCCGTGCTCGACAGCAGTGGTACGTGCCCGGCTAGAGTCCGACTGCCCAAGCACTCCGGGCATCGATGCGAGCTGGGAGCCGGCCACACCATGGACCTAATGGAGTACCAAGCCAAGCAGCTGTTCGCCAAGCACAACGTGCCCGTCACTTTGGGCATCGTGGCCAAGTCTCCTCAACAAGCCGAGGCGGCGGCCGAGGAACTCGGGGGGCGGGTGATCGTCAAGGCACAGGTCAAAGCCGGCGGTCGTGGCAAGGCCGGCGGCGTGAAGCTAGCCGAGAACCCCCAGCACGCACGAGAGCATGCCCAGGCGATTCTCGGCATGTCGATCAAGGGCCTCACGGTCCACCGGGTGCTGATCTCACCGGCAGCGGACATCGCCGAGGAGTACTACTTCTCGTTCCTCGTCGACCGCTCGAACCGCGCGTACCTCTGCATCGCCAGCGTGCAGGGCGGCGTAGAGATCGAAGAGGTGGCTCGTACCAGTCCGGATGCGGTCGTCAAGTTCTCGATCGACCCGACAGTAGGCGTCGACGAGGCCACCGCTCGCGAGATCGTGTCACTCACCGGCTTCCCGGCTGAGGTGGCCGACGCGGCTGTCGACCTGGTACGCAAGCTGTGGACAGTCTTCATCAACGAGGACGCCAGCTTGGTCGAGATCAACCCGCTGGTCCGGCTCGGTGACGGGACCCTCGAGGCATTGGACGGCAAGGTCACCCTGGACGCGAACGCCGGCTTTCGTCACGCCGACCATGCAGAGTTCGACGACCTTCAGGCAGCGGACCCGCTCGAGGCGCTTGCGCGGGCCAAGGACCTCAACTACGTCAAGCTGGACGGATCGGTCGGCATCATCGGCAACGGCGCTGGCCTGGTCATGTCAACGCTCGACGTCGTCGCGTACGCCGGTCAGGACCTCGCCGGCGAGCACGGCGGCGGCGTGAAACCGGCGAACTTCCTCGATATCGGTGGCGGCGCCTCCGCCGAGGTGATGGCTAACGGACTGGAGATCGTTCTCGGCGATCCCGACGTGCGGAGCGTCTTCGTCAACGTCTTCGGAGGCATCACCTCGTGCGACGAAGTGGCGAACGGAATCGTCTCCTCGTTCCGACTGCTGGCCGAGCGGGAGGAACCAGTGAGCAAACCGTTGGTCGTAAGGCTCGACGGCAATAACGCCGAGGAGGGACATCGCATCCTCACCGAGGCGGACCTTCCTGGCGTCGAGCTCGTCGACACCATGGATGGAGCCGCCCGCCGGGCCGCCGAGCTGGCGGCCGAAATGCCCGGGAAGTAGGGAGCGAGCGATGGCGATCTACCTCGACGAGGCGAGCACGATCATCGTCCAGGGCATGACGGGATCGGAGGGGTCCAAACACACCCGCCGCATGCTCGCAGCCGGCGCCAACGTCGTCGGCGGCGTCAACGCCCGCAAGGCGGGCACGTCGGTCGACTTCGACGGCACCGCGCTGCCCGTCTTCGGGTCCGTCGCTGAGGCGATGGCGGAGACCGGTGCGAACGCCTCGGTGCTCTTCGTGCCGCCGGCGTTCACCAAGGACGCCGTCCTGGAGGCCGTCGATGCGCAGATGCCGCTGGCCGTGGTGATCACCGAGGGAGTGCCGGTGCACGACACGGCTGCGTTCTTCGCCGCCGCCCACTCCGCCGGAACGACCCGCATCATCGGCCCTAACTGCCCGGGCATCGCCTCGCCCGGAAAGTCCAACGCCGGCATTATCCCAGCCGACATCACCAGCGCCGGCCGGATCGGGTTGGTCAGCAAGTCGGGGACTCTGACGTACCAGATGATGTACGAGCTGCGCGACATCGGCTTCACCACCTCGGTCGGGATCGGCGGCGACCCGATCGTCGGTACGACGCATGTCGACTGCTTGCAGGCGTTCCAGGACGACGCGGACACCGAGGCCGTGATCATGGTTGGTGAGATCGGTGGGGATGCCGAGGAGCGGGCCGCCGACTACATCTCGACATACATCACCAAGCCCGTGGTGGCGTACGTCGCCGGGTTTACCGCGCCGGAGGGCAAGACCATGGGGCACGCCGGGGCGATCGTGTCGGGATCGTCGGGGACCGCCGCGGCGAAGAAGTCGGCTCTGGAGGCAGCCGGCGTCCAGGTGGGCAAGACACCGTCGGAGACGGCGAGCCTGATGCGCGAGATCATCGGCTCAGCTGGCTGACCGAGCGAACTTCCAATGGCTGAGTGTCACTTCCAATGGGTTGCAACCCATTGGAAGTGACTCGATACCACGTGAACGTGGGATAGCAGCAGCGGCCTGACCGGGGCGCGGGCTCGGTGTGCCTGCGGCCCGGGCCCGTCGGGATCGGCGACGATGACCCGACGATGACTGACCTGTTGAGCCGCCCCGCCGCGTCGACTGCGCGTACCGAAGCTCGCGCGGCGCCGCCCGCGTGGCTCACCGGCGTCCTCGCCGGCGCAGCGATGGCCGGAGCCGGTGTCCTTGCCTGCATGGGGCTCGCGGTCGTCGTGTGGTTGTCCGGCGACGGCGGTTCGGCGACCGCTGCCCTGCGCGCCGGGGCGACGGCCTGGCTGCTGGCCCACGGCAGCGGCGTCACCGTTGCCGCAGGAACCGTCACCGCTGCGCCGTTGGGGTTGTCCCTGGTCGTCGCGTTGCTGGCGTGGCTCGCTGGCCGCTGGTCGGTACGCATCGGCGGGACCACTGACTACGTCAAGGTTGCCCTGACGGGTGCGGCTGTCGGCGGAGGTTACACGGTCGGCGTGGGCGGGGCCGCATTACTGGCGTCCACCTCGGACGTTGAGGTGCCGCTGCTTCGCGCTGTGCTGCTGGGAATGGCGCTCAGCACCCTGGCCGCGACGCTCGGCGCCGGTCGCGGCAGCGGAGCCGACCGGGCGATCCTGGAGCGACTGCCGGAGGAAGTCCGAGCCGCGATGTACGGTGCCGCCGGCGGCGTGGCCGCCTTCGTCGGTCTGGCGGCAGCAACTCTTTCGGTGTCGCTGGTGCTGCACGGAGAGACGCTGCAACGGATGCTGGGATCGCTGAACGTCAGCCCGCTCGGAGGGCTGCTGCTCGTGCTCGGCTGCATTCTCGTGCTGCCGAATGCGGTGCTACTCACGATCTCGGTCATCCTCGGTCCCGGATTCGTGCTCGGCACGGGCACCTCGGTCACGGCCACTGCGGCCACGGTCGGGGCAATCCCGGCGGTGCCGTGGTTCGCTGCGGTGCCCGCCACCGGGTCACACCCGGCTGGCCTGGTGGCGGTGATGGCCATCCCCGGACTGTGTGGTGGGGTGGCGGGCATGCTGGCGACGCGTCATCGCTCGGTCGCGAGTTATCTCGAGGCATGCCGGCGTGGGGGGCTCGCCGGGGCATTGGCGGCGGTCGTTCTCGTCGTACTTCTGGCCGCCACCGCCGCCTCCATCGGCCCCGGTCGGATGGCCGATGTCGGTCCCGATCTGCTTGCCTGCCTTATCGTGGCTGTCCCGGCGATGGCCGGCGGCGGGGTGCTCGCGGCCGTTGGTTTCCGGTTGGCCGTGAGACCGTGACCCGGTGCCTTGGTTCGAGCCCGTCAGCCCCCTGCCGGCCCGTCTCGTCGTACTCGTGTCGGGTAGCGGCAGCAACCTGCAGGCGCTTCTCGACGCCTCCCGGATTCGCTCGTACGGAGCCAAGGTCGTGGCTGTTGGCGCCGACCGGGGCCACATCCCTGCCCTGCAGCGGGCATCCGACGCCGCGGTGCCGTCGTTCGTCCTGCCCGTCGCGGACTGCGCCGACCGGGCGGCGTGGGACAGCGCACTGACCGAGCGGGTGGCGCCCTACCGGCCGGACCTGGTCGTGCTGGCCGGGTTCTTGAAGCTGACAGGTGCGGCCTTCTTGGCCCGCTTCGGGGGCCGCACGGTCAACACCCATCCCGCACTGTTGCCTGCCTTCCCCGGCATCCGAGCCCCGGCGGATGCGCTACGGCACGGGGTACGGGTGACCGGCGCCACGCTGTTCGTCATCGACACCGGTGTAGACACCGGGCCGATCGTGGCGCAACGCGCGGTCGACGTCGAAGACGACGACGACGAGCAGTCACTGCACGAGAGAATCAAGAAGGTGGAGCGCGGGATGCTCGTCGAGACCGTGGGCCAGATGGTGCGTGAAGGCTACTCGATCGATGGCAGAAGGGTCCGGATCGGCAGATGAGAGGCGACACCGCGAACGACGGGAGACGACGGCCGGTGCGGCGCGCGCTGATCTCGGTGTACGACAAGACCGGGCTGGTAGAGCTCGCGACCGAACTGGCCGGGGCGGGCGTCGCGCTGGTGTCGACCGGGTCCACGGCGGACCGGATTGGCGCCGAGGGGGTCGCCGTGACCCGGGTCGAAGACATGACCGGGTTCCCCGAATGCCTCGACGGCAGGGTCAAGACCCTGCACCCCGGCGTTCATGCGGGCATCCTCGCCGACGTCCGGATGGCCGCGCACCGCGATCAGCTGACCGAGCTGGGTATCGAGCCGTTCGACCTCGTCGTCGTGAACCTCTACCCGTTCGCGGAGACGGTACGGTCCGGTGCCTCGGCAGACGAATGCGTCGAGCAGATCGACATCGGTGGTCCGGCGATGGTCCGGAGTGCCGCCAAGAACCACGCCAATGTCGCCGTGGTTGTCTCGCCGGCGCGTTACGGCGAGGTCGTCGAGGCCATCCGCGAGGGGGGCTCGACCCTTGGCCAGCGCCAGCAGCTGGCTGCCGAGGCGTTCGAGCACACCGCGACGTACGACCTGCACGTCGCCAGGTGGTTCGGCCACGAGCTCGCCCGGGAGGCGGAGGAGACGTGGCCACGGTTCGCAGGGCTCGCGCTGCAGCGTCAGTCGGTGCTGCGGTACGGGGAAAACCCGCACCAGCCGGCGGCGCTCTACGTCGACACTGACGGCGGCCACGGGCTGGCGCAGGCCGAGCAACTACACGGCCAGCAGATGTCGTACAACAACTACGTCGACGCGATGGCCGCGCATCGGGCGGCGTACGACTTCGACCAGCCGGCGGTCGCGATCATCAAGCACACAAACCCCTGCGGGATCGCGATCGGTGCCGACGTTGCGGTGGCGCACGCGAAGGCACATGCCTGCGACCCGGTGTCGGCGTTTGGCGGGGTCATCGCCGCCAATCGGCTCGTCACTCTCGAACTGGCGGCGCAGCTCGTGGACATCTTCACCGAGGTGGTGGTTGCCCCCGGTTTCGAAGCGGCTGCACTCAAACTGCTGTGCGAGAAGCATAATATTCGGTTGTTGCGATCACCACCGCCTTCAGAACCTGCTGTGGAGTGGCGCGTCATCAGCGGCGGCGCGCTCGCGCAGGGAGCCGACCGAATGGATGCCGAGGGGGACGAGCCGACGGCGTGGGAGCTGGTCAGCGGCAGCCCCGGGGAACTGACGGATCTCGAGTTCGCCTGGCGGGTATGCCGGGGGGTGAAGTCCAACGCGATCGTGCTGGCCGCTGACGGCGCGACCGTCGGGATCGGGATGGGCCAAGTCAACCGCGTCGACTCTGCCCGGCTCGCCGTTGCCCGCGCCGGCGAGCGCGCGCGTGGGGCGGTGGCGGCGTCGGACGCGTTCTTCCCGTTCCCGGACGGGCTCACAGTGCTCGCCGAGGCAGGGGTGGTCGCGGTGGTGCAGCCCGGTGGCTCGATCCGCGACGCGGAGGTGGTCGCAGCGGCTCGCGCGGCCGGCATCACGATGTACCACACCGGCACTCGCCACTTCGCCCACTGATGGCCTTCGACTGGGGCGCTCCGGTACGGATCCGCATTGGCACGGGGGACCCCTGCGCCAATTGGACGGGCACGGGGGACCCCCGTACAAATCGCGGCGCGCCTCGGAAGGCGGGCGCATGGCAGACTGCGGCTCCGTGACCGCTGCGATCCTGGACGGCAAAGCCACCGCAGCCGCGATCCGGACGGAGCTGCGCGAGCGCGTGGATGTGCTCCGTGAGCGTGGTACGACCCCCGGCCTCGGCACTGTGCTCGTGGGGGAAGACCCCGGCAGCCAAGCGTACGTCGCCGGCAAACACCGCGACTGCGCCCAGGTCGGCATCGCCTCGATCCGGGTCGACCTGCCCGCCGACGCATCGCAGTCCGACGTCGAAGCCGAGATCGACCGGCTCAACGCAGATCCGGCCTGTCACGGTTACATCGTTCAGCTGCCGTTACCGAGCGGGCTCGACGAGTACGCCGTCCTCGGCCGCATCGACCCGGTCAAGGACGCCGACGGGCTTCATCCGACCAACTTGGGCTGGCTGGCGCTGGGTCGCGAGGCGCCGTTGCCGTGCACACCGCGGGGCATCGTCGAGTTGTTGCATCGCTATGACGTACGAATCGCCGGGGCGCATGTCTGCGTCATCGGACGCGGGGTCACCGTGGGGCGGCCACTGGGGCTGCTACTGACCCGGCGTACCGAGAACGCCACGGTCACGCTGTGCCATACCGGCACGCGCGACCTGGCCTTTCATGTCCGCAGCGCCGACATCGTGGTGGCCGCCGCCGGGGTTCCCGGTCTCGTGACCGCCGACATGCTCCAGCGCGCGGCGGTGGTGCTCGATGTCGGTATCTCGCGTACCGACTCCGGGATGATCGGCGATGTCGCCCCGGACGCTCGGGCCGTCGCGGCGTGGCTGGCGCCGATGCCAGGAGGAGTGGGCCCGATGACCCGCGCGATGTTGTTGACGAACGTGGTCGAAGCCGCCGAGCGATCGCAGGTGGTATGAGTCGCAACCGCACGCGACCGAAGCCAGGGACGTTCGCGTACGTCGCGATGCTCGGCGGCGCAGTGGCGGGGCTCATCCTGGTGGCGAGAGGCAACTGGCGCGATGGCGGCCTGGTGATTGGCGCCGCGCTCGTCTTCGGTGCCGTCTTGCGGCTGCTTCTTCCCGACCGGATGGCCGGTCTGCTGCGGGTGCGCCGCAAGCTGGTGGACGCGGCAATGTTGGTAGGCATGGCCTTCACCATGGTGTTCATGACCCTGTCGATCGCAGCCCGACGCTGATGGCGAGCTCTGCTGCGGAGGTCTATCTGCACATCGGGCTGCCGAAGACCGGAACGTCGTACCTCCAAGACCGGTTGTGGAAGAGCCGTGACCAGCTGAGCGCCTCTGGCGTGCTGGTCCCGGGTGCCAAGCGATCGGCGCAGAACCTCGCGGCGTGGGATCTCATGGGTCGCAGACCGCGCGGCGCGGACCGACCGCAGGTGCCTGGCTCGTGGGATGCGTTGGTCAAGGAGGTCCGCGACTGGTCCGGCTCGCACGCGGTCATCTCCGAGGAGTTCCTGGCCTTCGCTCGAGCCGGCCAGGTGCGGCGTGCGGTCCAGGCGTTCGCCCCCGCGCAGGTGCACGTGGTCGTGACCCTCCGGGACCTCGCTCGGGTGCTCGTCGCGGCCTGGCAACAACAGCTGGCCAAGGGTCAGCATTGGACGTGGGATGAGTACGCCGCGGTGGTCCGGGATCCGGAGAGCGGCCCGGCCAGCGCAGGGGTCGCGTTCTGGCTTCGGCAGGACGCGGTACGGGTGCTCGACACGTGGCAGGTGGCGGTCCCCCCGGAGCGGATCCATCTGGTGACGGTTCCCCAGCCCGGGGCGCCACGAGAGCTGCTGCTGCAGCGTTTCGCCGCTGCCACGCGGTTGGACCCGGCCTGGATGGCCGTCGAGTCCCCCGGTCGGGGCAACGTCTCGGTGGGCACCGCGGAGGCCGAGGTCCTGCGTCGGCTGAACCTGGCACTCGACGACCGGCTGAACGAGCGGCAGTACACCCGCGTGGTGGCGTACGGCGTCCGACCGGTCCTGCAGGATCGGAGCAGCTCGCCAGGGATGCGGCTGCCGGAGGAACAGTCAGCCTGGGTGACCGCGCGGGCGACCGCCATGGTGACGGCGCTGCGCCGGCGTGGGCACCACGTGGTCGGAGACCTCGACGACCTGCTCCCGGTCGCCGACGCGGCCGCGGGGCGGCGGCCGGACGAGGTCGACCCGGCGGAGCTGGCTGACGCGGCGGTGGCGGCGTTGGCGGCCGCGGTGGAGCAGCACGCCAAGCTGTGGTGGCGATTCCGCGATCGCGATCATTCAGCGGCGGCGGACGGTTCGCGGCTGACCAGCTCCGCACGTGCCGCAGCCGGCCGGGCCCGACTATCGGCATTGCGGCTAGCCGATCGCAGCCGCCTGACGCGGCGCCTTGCAATCAGATACCTGAACCGCTCACCCTGAAGATCTGAACCATCACGAGATCAGGCCCATCCCACGTACCGCCTCGCGTTCCTCGCTCAGCTCGCGAGCACTTGCGTCGATGCGTTCGCGCGAGAAGTCGTTGATCCTCAGCCCCTGGACGATGGAGTAGGCGCCGTCCGAGCACGTGACGGGGAACGACGAGACCAATCCCTCGGGCACGTCGTAGGAACCGTCGGAGCGGATTGCCATCGACACCCAGTCGCCGTCCTTGCTCCCACGCAGCCAGGCGCGGGCGTGGTCAATCGTCGCTGCCGCGGCCGACGCAGCGGACGAGGCGCCACGCGCGTCGATGATCGCCGCGCCGCGCTGTTGCACGGCGGGAATGAAGTCACTTTCCAACCAGGCCTGGTCGTCGACGAGCTCAGCGGCGTTCTTGCCCCCGACCTGAGCGTGGAAGATGTCGGGATACTGCGTCGCCGAGTGGTTGCCCCAGATCGTCAGCCGGCTGATGTCGTTGACCGACGAGTCAGTCTTCGCGGCGAGCTGAGCGAGCGCCCGGTTGTGGTCGAGCCGGGTCAGGGCGCTGAAGCGATCTGAGGGGATGTCAGGCGCGTTCGACATGGCGATCAGCGCGTTGGTGTTCGCCGGGTTGCCGGTGACCGTGATGCGTACATCGTCGGCGGCATGGTCGTTGAGCGCCTTGCCCTGTCCAGTGAAGATCGCGCCGTTGGCCTCCAGCAGGTCAGCGCGCTCCATGCCCTTGGCGCGTGGGCGGGCACCCACCAGCAGCGCGATATTGGCGCCGTCGAACGCGACGTTCGGGTCATCGGAGGTCTCCACACCGGCCAGCGTCGGGAACGCGCAGTCGTCGAGCTCCATGACCACGCCGTCCAGCGCCTTCAGCGCCGGTGTGATTTCGAGCAACCGCAGCTGAATCGGCGTCTCCGGCCCGAGCAACGCGCCGCTGGCGATGCGGAACAACAGGCTGTAGCCGATTTGACCGGCGGCTCCGGTCACCGCGACCTTTACGGGGGTGGGGCCCACGACGCCCTCCTGGCTGGTCCGACGGGATCAGCCCAGGACGCTAGCAAACGCGGCGCGTGCGGCAAGGTCGACACCGAGGCGGCCGGAATCTGAGGCGTCGGATATCTTGCAACCTCATGGCCAAGACCAAGGTCGACAACCCGGTCGTCGAGCTCGATGGCGACGAGATGACCCGGATCATCTGGCAATTCATCAAGGATCGGCTGATCCACCCGTACCTCGAGATTGACCTGCTCTACTACGACCTCGGCATCGAGAGCCGCGACGCCAGCGACGACCAGATCACCGTGGACGCGGCGAACGCGATCAAGCAGCATGGCGTGGGCGTCAAGTGCGCGACCATCACGCCCGACGAGGCACGGGTCGAGGAGTTCGGGCTCAAGCAGATGTGGCGCTCACCCAACGGCACGATCCGCAACATTCTCGGTGGCGTGATCTTTCGCGAACCGATCGTGATCTCCAACATCCCGCGGCTGGTGCCCGGGTGGACCAAGCCGATCATCGTCGGCCGCCACGCGCATGGTGATCAGTACAAGGCGACCGACTTCAAGGTGCCCGGTGCGGGCACGGTCACGCTGACCTACACCCCGGCCGACGGCGCTGACCCGGTCGAGATGGACATCGTGACGATGCCAGCGGACGGCGGCGTCGTCATGGGCATGTACAACTTCAACAAGTCCATCGAGGACTTCGCTCACGCCTCGCTGTCGTACGGGCTGCAGCGTGGCTACCCCGTCTACCTGTCCACCAAGAACACGATCCTCAAGGCATACGACGGGCAGTTCAAGGACATCTTCGCCCGGGTCTACGAAGACGAGTTTCGGGCCGACTTCGAGGCGGCCGGCCTGACGTACGAGCACCGCCTCATCGACGACATGGTCGCAGCCGCGCTGAAGTGGGAGGGCGGCTACGTCTGGGCGTGCAAGAACTACGACGGCGACGTGCAGTCCGACACCGTCGCGCAAGGGTTCGGCTCGCTCGGCCTGATGACTTCGGTGCTGATGACCCCCGACGGGCAGACTGTCGAGGCCGAGGCGGCGCACGGGACGGTCACCCGGCATTTCCGCCAGCACCAGCAGGGCAAGCCGACGTCGACCAACCCGATCGCCTCGATCTTCGCCTGGACCGGTGCGCTCCGGCACCGCGGGAAGCTCGACGGTACGCCCGAGGTGACCGCCTTCGCGGCTGCGCTCGAGCAGGTCTGCGTGGCGACCGTCGAGAGCGGCAAGATGACCAAGGACCTGGCGCTTCTCGTCGGACCCGACCAGGAGTGGCTCACCACCGAGGCGTTTCTCGCGGCGCTCGACGAGAACCTCGCCGGTGCCGAGAGATGATGCATCGAGGTTGTCGTAGGACCGCCCGAATGCAGATTCGCTCGTAGGAGGAGCCGCTCATGCGCACCAACCGTCGCCGGCAGTCCTTGGCGCCGCTCCTGCGCAATGCCCGGCTGGAGGTGCTCCCGACACCCACCGCCGAGCAACGAGTGACCGAGAACGTCGCGGTCGGTCGGACGATCACCGTCACGGCTTCCCCCAATCGGGGACTCGAAGCGACGCTGGATCTCGCCGAACGCCTTGCTGGCCAGGGCTACCAGGCCGTCCCGCATCTGGCGGCGCGGATGGTGAGCGGGCGGTCCGAGCTGGTTGAGATCACCGAGCGTCTCCTCGCCGTGGGCATCTACACGGTCTTCGTGCCGGCCGGGGACGCCGACTCCGTCGCCGGCGACTACGCCAGCTCGGTGGATCTGCTCGAGGACCTGGCGGCAATCGGCCGCCCGTTCGCTGACGTCGGCGTGACCGGCTACCCGGAGTCCCACCCGATGATCGTCGACGACGTGACCGTGCAGTCCATGTGGGACAAGCGTCGCCACGCCACCTACATCGTGAGCAACATGTGCTTCAACCCGAGGGTGTTGCGCACCTGGATCGTTCGCATCCGCAAGCGCGGGATCACACTGCCGTTGCTCGTCGGACTGGCCGGGCCGGTCGAGCGGGCCAAGCTGCTGGCGATGGCGACCAAGATCGGCGTAGGCGAGTCCACCCGCTTCCTGACCAAGAACCGGTCTGCCGTGGCCAAGATCGCGTCGCCCGGTTACAGCCCGGAACGGCTCCTCGACAAGACCGCGGCGACCCTCACCGCGCCAGAGTCACTGGTCACCGGGCTGCACCTGTTCACGTTCAACCAGGTCGCCGAGGTGGAGCGGTGGCGAGCGCGTCTCTTGGCTGCGGCCGAGGATGGATCGCTGGTCGGCTGACGCTCCGCCCCGTCGGCCCCGCCCCGATCTGCGTGCCAACTTCCCATGTGGGTCGGCGATGGGGGTCGCGGATTGGTGGTGAGGTGTTCGCGATCGTGCACTAGCGTTGCGACATGAGCAACAAAACCGGTGCGGGCAACAGCACCGTGCAGTCGGTCGACCGGGCGATCACGGTGCTGGAGATCCTGGCTGATTCGGGCGAAGCCGGGGTGACCGAGATCGCCGGCAAACTCGGAGTGCACAAGTCGACGGCGTTCCGGCTCGTCGCCGCGCTCGAGGGTCGTGGACTGGTCGAGCAGAACGACGAGCGCGGCAAGTACCGCCTCGGCATGGGCATCCTCCACCTGGCCGGCGCCACCACGGCCAGCCTCGATCTGGTGCAGGAGTCCCGGCCGCCGTGCCGGGCGCTGGCCGTCGAGACCAACGAAACGGTCAACCTGGCGATCTTGTCCGACGGCTCGGCTCTCTATCTCGACCAAGTCAGCGGTTCGTCGGCGCTTCAGTCTCACAACTGGGTGGGGCAACGCATCCCACTGCACGCCACGTCCAACGGCAAGGTGCTGCTCTCCGGGCTATCCGACAGCGACATCGGACGGGTCGTGGCTCGACCACTGCGCGCATACACCGCAAGCACCATCACCACAATGAAGGGGCTGATGGCCGCGGTCGCCACCGTCCGCGCGCGAGGGCACGCACTCGCGGTGGACGAGTTCGAGCTCGGACTAACCGCGGTTGCGGCTCCAGTGCACAACTTCCACGGCGACGTGATTGCGTCGGTGTCGGTGTCCGGACCCACCTTCCGGCTCGACTCCGACCGGATGAGCGCAATCGTGGTGGACACTAAGCGCACGGCGGCAGCGATCTCGCAACGGCTTGGCTGGCACCGAGCCGTTGGCTAAGAGTTGATAACCGTTCTTGACGCTCGCGGCACGGCGGACGATGCTGTTGCGCAGCGCAAGCAGTTGTTGCGTCACATGCAACGAGTCGGGCGAGTGAGCTGATCGCCCGCGGCTCCGGAAGGGAGCGGCGTGCCTGAGCTCTTGATCGGTGGGACCTGGCGGGACGCACGCTCCGGTGCGACGCGAGAGATCCGGTGCCCGGCCGACGGTCGCGTCGTGGCCACCGTCCCCGAGGCCGACGAGGGCGATGCTTGCGATGCCGTAGCGGCGGCACGGGCGGCGTTCGACTCCGGCGAGTGGCCGGGGACGCCGGCTGCGACGCGCGGCGCACTGTTGCACCGGGCCGCCGACTTGATCGAGGCCGACAAGAGCGACGTAGCCCGAGCCGAGTCCCTTGACACCGGCAAGCGTCTCGTTGAGGCGGAGTACGACGTTGACGACGTTGTCCGAGTCTTCCGGCATTTCGCGGGGCTCGCCGGTGACGATGCCGGCCGCGTCGTGGATCCCGGGCAGCCGGATGTCGTCAGTCGCGTGGTGCGCGAGCCTATCGGGGTGTGCTCGCTCATCACGCCCTGGAACTACCCCCTGCTGCAGACCTCCTGGAAGGTGGCGCCGGCTCTGGCCGCTGGGAACACCTTCGTGCTCAAGCCCAGCGAGCTGACCCCGTCAACGGCGATTCTGCTGCTGCACCATCTGGAGAAGGCAGGGCTGCCGCCCGGCGTGGCCAACCTGGTACTGGGATCGGGAGCCGCGGTGGGTCCGACGCTGACATCGGCACCGGAGGTCGACCTCGTGTCCTTCACCGGTGGCCTCGTCACCGGGCGGGCGGTGATGGCCGCGGCAGCGGCGACGGTCAAGCGGGTGGCCCTGGAGCTCGGTGGCAAGAACCCCAATCTGGTCTTCGCCGACGCCGATCGGGAGACCGCTCTCGACTTCGCGCTCACCGCGGTGTTCCTGCACTCCGGCCAGGTGTGCTCGGCCGGCGCCCGACTGGTCGTGGAGGAGTCGATCCACGATGAGTTCGTCGACGAGCTGGTCATCCGGGCCGAGCAGATCCGGCTGGGTGGTCCGTTCGACGATCGAGCCGAGACCGGGCCGCTCATCTCGGCGGCGCACCGCGAGAAGGTCGAGGCGTACGTCGCTGCTGGAATCGTCGAAGGCGCAACCTTGCGCTGCGGCGGCCGGCGCCCCGATGCACCCGAGCTGGCTGACGGGTACTACTACCAGCCCACCATCCTCGACGACTGCCGCAGCGGCATGAGCGTGGTGTCGGACGAGTCGTTCGGTCCGGTGCTGACCGTCGAGACGTTCACCGACGAGGACGACGCCGTACGCATCGCCAACGACAGCATCTACGGCCTGGCCGGTGCCGTGTGGACCTCCAACGGGGGTCGGGCCGAGCGGGTCGCTGCCCGCATGCGCATGGGCACGGTATGGATCAACGACTACCACCCGTACGTCCCGCAGGCGGAGTGGGGCGGTTACAAGCAGTCCGGCTTCGGTCGCGAGCTAGGACACACCGGGCTCGAGGAGTACCAGGAGACCAAGCACATCTGGCACAACGTACGACCGCAGCCGCAGGGGTGGTTCGGACCGATGGCCGCTGGCGACGGTGACGGATGAGCGAGAAGCGGTACGACGTCGTCATCGTCGGCGGTGGGTCCGCCGGGTGCGTACTCGCCAACCGATTGTCATCGAGCCCCGAGACGTCGGTGCTGGTGTTGGAGGCGGGGCACTCGGACTTCCGGATCGACCCGTTCATCCACATGCCGGCCGCGTTGCCGTTCCCCATCGGCAGCCGGTTCTACGACTGGCGCTATCAGTCCGAGCCCGAGCCGCACATGGGCGGCCGTCGCGTCTTTCACGCCCGTGGGAAGGTGCTCGGCGGCTCGAGCAGCATCAACGGGATGATCTTCCAGCGTGGCAACCCGCTCGACTACCAGCGCTGGGCCGCCGAGCCCGGCATGAAGGAATGGGACTACGCCCACTGCCTGCCGTACTTCAAGCGCATGGAGACGTGCCTCGCGGGCGCGGACGCGTGGCGAGGCGGCAGCGGACCCCTGATCCTCGAGCGCGGTCCGGCGACTGGGGCGCTGTTCGGTGCGTTTTTCGAGGCCGCGCAGCAGGCCGGGTACCCGCTGACCGATGATGTCAACGGCTACCGTCAGGAAGGGTTCGCCCCGTTCGACCGCAACGTGCACCGGGGTCGCCGGCTGAGCGCATCCCGGGCGTACCTCCATCCAGTCAGAGGGCGCCGCAACCTCACTGTGGAGACGCTGGCCACCGCGACGCGAATCCGGCTGCAGGGCAAGCGAGCTGTCGGCGTCGACTACGTACGAGCCGGCCGGCTGCGCCGAAGCGTGGCTGCGGGTGAGGTCATCCTGTGTGGCGGCGCCATCAACACCCCCCAGCTGCTGCAGCTGTCCGGCGTCGGACGGGCAGCGCACCTGCGCGGGCTGGGCATCGATGTCGTCGCTGACCTGCCCGGCGTCGGTGACAACCTGCAGGACCACCTCGAGGTCTATGTCCAGCACGCCAGCCGGCAGCCGGTGTCGATCGCTCCGGGGATGCGCTGGCGGCACCGGCCGCGCATCGGTGCGGAGTGGTTGTTCCTGCGCAAGGGTCTCGGCGCCACCAATCACTTCGAGGGCGGTGGTTTTGCCCGCAGCAATGACGACGTGGACTACCCGAACCTGATGTTCCACTTCCTGCCGATCGCCATCAGGTACGACGGGTCACAGCCGGCCGCCGAGCACGGCTACCAGGTGCACATCGGGCCGATGTACTCCGACGCTCGGGGGACCGTCGAGATCATCTCGACCGACCCGACCAAGCACCCGGCGCTGCGGTTCAACTACCTGTCGACCGAGCAGGACCGGCGGGAATGGGTGGAGGCGATCCGGGTCACGCGACACATCCTGTCGCAGCCGGGGTTCGCG
>Ga0183260_10002184_pt1 | contig 16230 bp, 14 predicted proteins | sample AntDrymUQ4972206_2_FD_129768 | JGI IMG/M metagenome (GOLD analysis project Ga0183260, IMG submission 129768) | Polar desert sand microbial communities from Dry Valleys, Antarctica - metaG UQ497 (22.06) (version 2) (version 2) | ecosystem: Environmental > Terrestrial > Soil > Desert | place...
GGCCAACGGCTGGCGCAACGCCAAGAAGCAGCCCGTCGCCAACGCCGACCTTTGGCGGCCGCTGATCGAGCACGTGCAGACCGCCAACGTCACGTTCGGCTGGGTCAAGGGCCACAGCGGCGACCGCATGAACGACCTCGTCGACCAGCTCGCCGTCGCCGCCATCCCCCGCTGAACGGGGTCCTCAGCGGGGGAGCGCCTGGGTGAGGTCGGCGAGGAGGTCGTCGGCGTCTTCGAGGCCGACCGAGATGCGGACCAGGCCAGGCGTGATACCGATGGCCGCCTGTGCTTCGGGCGTCAAGCTGACATGGGTGCTCGTGGCCGAGTGGCACACCAGCGTCTCCGGACCGCCGAGCGACGTGGCTGGACGCACCAGCCACACGCCGTCGACCAGCGCGCGGGCCGCGTCGAACCCGCCGGCGAGGTCGATGGCGAGGACGGCCGGACCACACGTCAGCTGGCGCTGCGCCAGCTCGTGCTGCGGGTGGTTCGCCAAGCCGGGGTAGTGCACGGCGCCGACCCCGGGATGGTCGGCGAGCGCGGTGGCAAGGGCCAGCGCCGTCGCCGCCTGGGTGCGCTGGCGGACCGGCAGCGTGCGCAGCCCCTTGAGCGCGTTCAGCGCGTCGTAGGGCGAGGCCGCGGCGCCGTGCAGTACCGAGTAGGCCCAGATCGCGTCGAGCAGATCACGCTCGCCGGAGATGACGCCGAGGGTGGCGTCGTTCTGCCCGGAGATCCCCTTCGTCGCCGAGTGCAGGGACAGGTCGACGCCGTGGCGGATCGGCTGCTGGCCGATCGGCGTGGCGAACGTCGCGTCGACCACGGTGAACGGGCCCTGGATCCCGCCCAGCTCGTCGAGGTCGACGAGGTCGAGACGGGGGTTCGACGGCGTCTCGGCGATCACCAGCATCGTGTGCCCCGGACGGACGGCGGCCGCCATCTCACCGGGCGTGGTCGCATCCACGAAGGTCGTCTCGATGCCGAGACGGGCGCACGGGCCGACCAGGAACGCCGAGGTCCCCGCGTAGACCTGGCGTGGGGCGACGACGTGGTCGCCCGTCGAACAGAGCGCCAGCACGGTCGAGGCGATCGCGCCCATGCCCGAGGCGAACGCCAGCGATTCCTCGGCGCCCTCCATATCGGCCATCGCTTCCTCGAAGGCGCGCACGGTCGGGTTGGCGTAGCGGCTGTAGAACTCGCCGGCCCGCAGCGCGGTGGCCCGGCGGCGAGTGTCGTCGAGCCCGCCCGTCTGCCACGTGCTCGATCCCCAGAGTGGCGTCGCCAGGCTGGCGCCTTGGGCACGGCGCCCGGCCGCGACCGCCCGCGTCGCCGGGGAGAGGTCGTCGCTCACGAGGGTGTGAGGGTATCGATCGGCCGATCGCCTCGTTCTGCCTTGTACAAACGACGCAATCCGGTCGGTTGCTCAAGGCAGAACGGGGGTCGGTACTGTCCGGCGCCATGGACATCTCTGGAGCGAGCGCAATCGTCACGGGTGGGGCGTCGGGCATCGGGGCGGCGGCGGCCCGGTTGCTGACCGAGCGGGGGGCCAAGGTCGTCATCGCCGACCTCCAGGAGGACAAGGGCAACGCCCTCGCCGACGAGCTCGGCGGCGCCTTCGCCAAGGTCGACGTCACGAACACCGACGACATCGTCAACGCCGTCGAGATGGCCAAGTCGATCGGCCCAGTGCGCGTCCTCGTCAACTCGGCCGGGATCGGCTGGGCCCAGCGGACGGTCGGCAAAGACGGCTCGTACGACTCGGCGGCCAACCTCGACGCCTTCAAGAAGGTCATCGCCATCAACCTCATCGGCAGCTTCGACTGCATCCGCATTGCCGCCACGGCGATGTCGACGACGGAACCGCTCGACAACGGCGAGCGCGGGGCGATCGTCAACATCGCCTCGGTCGCCGCTTTCGACGGCCAGATCGGCCAGGCCAGCTACTCGGCGTCGAAGGGCGGCATTGTCGGCATGACGCTGCCCGTCGCCCGCGACCTCGCCGCCATCGGCGTGCGCGTGAACACGGTGGCCCCCGGCCTGATCGACACGCCGATCTACGGCGAGGGCGACAACAGCGAGACGTTCAAGGCCAACCTCCAGAAGGGTGTGCTGTTCCCGCAGCGTCTCGGCTCCCCGGAGGAGCTGGCCTCGGTCGTCGTCGAGTGCGTCACGAACAGCTACCTCAACGCCGAGACGATCCGCGTCGACGGCGGCATCCGCATGCCCCCGAAGTGACGACGAGCTGACGGCGGCGCGCGCTGTGGACCCCCTCACCCCCTCCGTCGAGTTGCCGGCCGGGTTCGGTGCCCACGTCGCCAACGTGGGGATCAGGGACGACAGCGCCGACTTCGTCGTGATCGCCGCCCGCCAACCGGTGGCCGCCGCCGGCGTGTTCACGCGATCGCGCTTCGCCGGACCCAGCGTCACGATCTCGCGTCACCATCTGCGCGACGGCCAGGCGCGGGGCGTCGTCGTCGTGTCCAAGAACGCCAACGTTGCCAATGGCGCGGCGGGGGAGCAGGACGCCGGCGACCTGTTGGCGGCGGTCGCCGACCGGCTGGGCGGACGCCCCGACGACCTGCTGCTCGCCTCGACCGGCGTGATCGGACGGCGCTACCCGATGGAACGCCTGCTGGCCGGTGTTGCCGAGGTGCCGCGCCAACCCACCGGCACCGACGCTGCCACTGTGGCCCGGGCGATCATGACCACCGACACCGTGGCCAAGGTGGCGACGGCGATCGTGGGTTCGGGACCCGCCCGCGTGGTCGGGGTCGCCAAGGGCGTCGGGATGATCGAGCCGAACATGGCGACGATGATCGCCCTCGTGCTGACGGACGCCGCCGTCGCGACGGCGGAACTCGACCGACGGTTCCGGGCTGTCGTCGACCGCACGTTCAACTGCGTCAGCATCGACACCGACACGTCGACCAGTGACACGGCGGTCGTGCTGGCCAGCGGCGTCGCCGGGGCCGTCGACGCGACCGCCTTCGAGGCAGCACTCGAGGACGTCTGCCGGTCGCTGACCAAGCAGATCGCCCGCGACGGCGAGGGGGCCGAGACGCTGATCGAGGTCCACGTCGGCGACGCTCGTGACGCCGACCAAGCCAAACGGGTCGCCAAGGCGATCGTCAACTCGCCGCTCGTCAAGACAGCGGTCCACGGCGCCGACCCCAACTGGGGTCGCGTCGCCATGGCCATCGGCAAGTGCGAGGACGACCTCGACATCGACCCGGCGCGGGTCACCATCCGCTTCGGCGACCGCGAGCTGTATCCCCGTCCCGTCGACGCGGCCGGACTGGCCGGACTCAGCGACTACCTCCGCGGCGACGAGGTGCGCATCGACGTCACGCTCGGCACCGGCGCGGGCGAAGCCACCGTCTGGGGATGCGACCTGACCGCCGGCTACGTGCGCATCAACGCCGACTACACGACCTGATCGGCGTCGGCGGCGCTGGCGGCGAGACGCAGAAACCGGGCCGGCGGATCGCCAGGCAAGGCGCCGCGCATCGCCATGAACGCCCGTCCGACGGCGTCGATGTCGGCGTCAGCCATCGGCGCCAGGAAGCGGGCGCGCACGCTGGCGACGTGGTGCGGCGCGGCCGTCGCCAGCCGGTGTCTCCCGGCCTGGGTCAGGCGAGCTTTCATGACACGGCCGTCGCGCTCGTCGGGGACGCGCTCGACGTCGCCGGTGCCCACCAGCCCATCGAGACGTCGGGTCAGCCCGCTCGGCGTCAGCTGCAGGAGAGCGGCCAGGTCCGACATGCGCATCGGGCCGATCGCCTCCGACAGGTACACGAGCACCTGGTAGTCGCCGAGCGTCAACGCGTCCGCAGCGAGGTCGCCCTCGAGGGCTCGCAACAGGTCGTGGACGGTCTCGATGAAGCCCCGCCAGGCAAGCATCTCGCGGTCGTCGAGCCAGGCCACCACCTCGCCGGCGTCGGTCGCCATCAGACCACCGCCGCCAAGGCGGTGGGGAGGTCGGGGTGCTCGAACTCGAAGCCGTCGTCGCCCAACACGTCGCCGACGACCCGTTGCCCCTCGAAGAGCAGGTTGTCGGCGAGATCCCGCCCGAGCAGCAGGCGCGGGCCCGCCGCCGGGACCGGCACCACCGAGGGTCGATGCAACCGCCGGCCGAGCTCCTGCGCCAGGTCGGCGTTGCGCACCGGGTGGGGAGCGGTCAGGTTGACCGGCCCCCGCCGCTCGCTGGTGAGGAGGTGGATGATGGCCGCCACCTCATCGGGCAGCGAGATCCAACTCATCCATTGACGGCCCGATCCGAAGCGGCCCCCGAGGCCGAGGCGAAACAGCGGCAGCATCTTCTTGAGCGCGCCGCCGTCGGCGGTCAGAACGATCCCGCTGCGCAGGTGCACCACCCGCGCGCCGGCATTCTCGGCCGCCGCCGTGCTCGCCTCCCACGCCCGCACGAGCTCGGGCAGGAAGCCGGTGCCCGGCGTCGATGCTTCGGTCAGCTCCTCGTCACCCCGATCGCCGTAGACCCCGACGGCCGACCCTGACAACAGCACGCGACCTTCGCCGCCGACCGTCGCCAGCGTTTCGGCCAGCAAGGTCGTCGTGCCGGTGCGGCTTGTGCGCATCGTGCGGCGATAGTCGTCGGTCCAGCGATGGTCACCGATGCCGGCCCCGGCCAGGTTGACGACGGCGTCGACGGACTCCAGCGCGGCCGGGTCGAGTTGCCCGGCGGCCGGATCCCACCGCACGTCCGTCCCCGTCGGGTCCTTTCGGACGAGCCGGATCACCTCGTGGCCGTCGACGCCCAGCTGCGCCACGAGCGCCCGCCCGATCAGGCCGGTGGAACCGGCGACGGCGATCAACACGTCAGAGACCATACGGCCGCCTGGCGGCCCCTGTTTCCGGCGGCGACCGAACGTCCCCGCAGTAGCCTTCCCCGACCGCGAACCCGACAGGAGCAGCCCGTGAGCAACGGTGGAACTTGGCAGCCCCCCCAACCCGGCGGTCCTCCGCCCCCGAGCGCACCGCCGCCCGGACCTGGGGTGACCTCGGCCGGGCCGGGCGGCTACGTCCCCGCCCCGCCGCCGCCTCCCACCGGGTACGGACCCACGGCTGATCCCGGTGACGCGCAGCCGCCGGCGGGCGGTCGCTCTCGAGGCAAGGTCGTCGCGCTGGTCGTCGGCGTCGCCGCGCTCGTCGCCGCCGGCGTGTTCGCCGCCACCCGCTTGGGCGGGGACGAAGCCGCCGGTGGGGCGGAGTCGCCCGAGGCGGTCGGGGCCGGCTTCCTCCAGGCGATCGAGGACGAGGACGTGCTCGGGATGATCGACCTGCTGCTGCCGGGTGAGCGCGAGACACTGCGCGGCCCAGCGACCGAACTCGTCGACGAGCTGCGCCGCCTCGGCGTGCTCAGCGACGAGGCTTCACTGTCGGAAGTCGGCGGGGTCGACCTGCGGATCGAGGACGAGGAGATCACCGTCGAGCCGACCAACGTCGACGACATCGCCAACGTTCGCATGTCGGGAACGACCGTGGGTTCGGTCAACGGCGAGGACCTGCCGATCGGCGACCTGATCACCGACAACTTCCCCGAACTCGACCCATCCGAGATCGACGAGGACGAGGCGTCCGAAGCCTTCGAGGACGTCCAGGTGACGGCCGTGCGCAAGGACGGCCGGTGGTACCTGAGCGCCTTCTACACGGCGGCCGAGGGGGCCCGAACGCTGATGGCGACCGACGGCGATGAGGTCGAGATTCCGACCGAGGGTCTGACGCCGACCGGTGGCGACAGCCCCGAGGACGCCTTCGACGCGTTCCTCGACGGTATCGAGGGCCTCGATCTGACGGCGATCATGGCGTCGCTCAACCCGAACGAGTTCGAGGCGTTGCAGCGCTACGCCCCGCTGTTCGTCGAGGAGGGCCAGGACGAGCTGGATCAGGCCGAGGTGGCGATCAGCCTCGACGAGGCCGACTACGAGACGTCGGTCGACGGCGACACGGCGACCATCGACCTGACCTACCTCAGTGGCGAACTGACCGCCGAGGGCGAGTCGGCGTCGTTCACCTGGGAGGGCGGCTGTCTGACGCTCGAGATCCCCGACGAGGAGCCGGTGAACTCGTGTGAGGTGTTGGCGGAAACCTCGGAGACCGAGATACCGCCCGAGTTCGAGGACATCGCGAGGGCGATCACGGATGCCTTCGCCGACTACGACAACCCGGGCATCGTGATGAAGCGCGTCGACGACATCTGGTACCTCAGCCCGATGGCGACCAGTGCCGAACAGTTCCTCGCCTTCGTCCAGGCCCTCGACCGGGACGAGATCGAGCAGATCGGGACGGACGTCGGCGACCTCTTCGACGAGATGATGGACGACCTGTCTGGCGGCGCCCTCGACATCCCCGACGAGATCCTCGAAGGATCGGGCACCGACGAAGTCACCGAGGTCACCGAGGTCTTCGATCCGGAGATCGAGGAACCCGCGGTGTCGGCGCCCGACTTCACGTTGCCCGAAGTCGCAGCCAGCGTGCCTTCGTCCGACGACGAGGGGGCGACTGACCCCGGCGGTGCCGACGAGTGTTTCGCCGCCGAGACGGCCGCCGACGCCGTCGAGTGCTACGACGCCGCGCTCCAGCAGGGCGACATCGAGCCGTCCTCCGTGCCCATCTACCTGCGCGTGCCGGAGTGCGGGATGGCCGAGCCGTTCTGGGAGGGCGGATTGTTCTCGCTGAGCGATGCCGAGTTCATGGCCCTCGTCGAAGAGGCGGCGCCGTGCTTCCAAGCGCGCGTGGCCGACGGCACGATCGACGAGTTCGAATTGCCGATCGAGCTCAGCCACCCGCAGTGCCTCGAGGATCGGAACTGGTACACGGTGTCCGACGAGGGCTACCTCGACCGCGTGTTCGAGTGCGCGTTCGGATGACCTGACCTGATCGATCCGAGAACGAGTGCGCACGCGGACGCTGCTGCTGCTCGCCGTCGCCTGCGGGACGGCGATCCTGGTGGCCGGCGTGGCCCAGTTCGTCCGCCTGGCCGGGCAGGACGAACCGGCCCGCCCGGTTGCCCTCGGCGTGGTCGTCACCGTCGGTGACCTCGCCGTCGTCGTCGAGGGCATCGCCGACGACGGTCGGCAGGTGCGAGTCGACGTCGCGCTCGGCGGCGTCGACGACGGCGATGCCGCCGGCGACTTCCGGCTCGTCGTGCCGGGCGCATCGATCGCGCCGGCGGCGGTCTCCGACACCGACGGCTGTGGCCCGGCGACGGTCGCGTCGCAGCGCTGCACGCTGACGTTCGTGCTGCCGGAGGACCCCGGCACGACGCGCGTGCTGGTGCTCCATCGCGGCGACGACCAGGCTCGTTGGGACCTCCTGGCCGGCTAGCGCACTACCCCGTTCGTCCTGGCCGGTCGAGGGCTGCGTGCCGGTACGCGCTCGCGCGGCCCGGCGCTACCGTGTCCGGCGGATGCCCCGCCCGGGGTCTGACGACGGTGACCGCACCTGCGGTCCGACGCTGAAGAGGTGATCCCGACGGCTGAGCAGTTCGATCTCGTGGTCGTGGGCGGCGGGCCTGGTGGCTACGCATCGGCCCTGTACGCCGCGTCGGCCGGCCGCAACGTCGCGCTCGTCGAGAAGGACCGCCTCGGTGGCACCTGCCTCAATCGGGGCTGCATCCCGGCCAAGGCGTTCCTCGAGACGGCGGCCGTGCACCGCCACGTGGCCCACGCCGCCGACTTCGGCATCGAGACCAGCGCGCCGTCGGTCAACTTCGCCGTCACGCAGGCCCGCAAACGCAAGATCGTCGACGGGCTGGTCGGCGGCATCGCCGCCATGTGCAAGGGCCGCAAGGTGCAGGTCTACAACGGCACCGGTTCGCTCGGCGCCGACCACGTCGTCACGGTCGCCGGCACCGACGGCTCATCGGCGGAGATCCGCGGCGAGCACGTCATCCTGGCCAGCGGGTCGGTCCCCCGGTTGATCCCCAACTTCGCGCGCGGCGGCCCGATCATGACGAGCGACGAGGTGCTCGATCTCGACGTGGTGCCCGGCCGCGTCGCCGTCATCGGGGGCGGCGCCATCGGCTGCGAGTTCGCCTCCACGTTCGCCGATCTCGGCGCCCAGGTCACGATCCTCGAAGGTCTGCCCAAGATCCTCCCCGGCCTCGACGGGGATGTAGCGAACGTCGTCGTCAAGAGCTTCAAGCGCAAGCAGATCGACATCCGCACCGGCGTGATGGTCAACGGGCACACGCCCAACGATGCTGGCGGCACGACCGTGCACTTCGGCGACGGCGACAACCTGGAGGTCGACGCCGTAGTCGTGTCGGTGGGCCGGCGTCCGTTCGCCGACGAGCTCGGGCTGGAGGGCACCGGGGTCGTCGTCGACGAGCGCGGGTTCGTCGTGGTCGACGAGTTCTGTCGCACTGGCGAGGACGGGGTGTTCGCCATCGGCGACCTCATCGATACGCCGCAACTGGCCCACGTCGGCTACGCCGAGGCCATCCTCGCCGTCAAGCTGTCGCTCGGCGAGCCGGCGCTGCCGGTGCAGTACGACCGGGTGCCGTGGGCCATCTACTGCCACCCCGAGGTGGCCTTCGCCGGTCCGGGCGAGGCCGAGGCCAAGGAGCAGGGCTTCGACGTCGTCGTGGCCAAGCACCCCTTCAAGTTCAACTCGCGGGCGCAGATCGTCGGCGAGACCGAAGGCCTTTGCAAGATCATCGCCGAGAAGGGCCCGGACGGCCGGGCCGGACGCATCCTCGGCGTCCACATGGTCGGCCCGTGGGTGACCGAGCAGCTGAGCGGCGGCTATCTGGCCGTGAACTGGGAGGCCACCGTCGACGAGGTCGCCGAGTTCATCCAGCCGCACCCCAGCCTGAGCGAGTTGTTCGGCGAGACCGTGCTGACACTCACCGGCCGCAACTTCAACGGCTGATGGCCCCGACCGCGTACCCGACGACCGCCCGACACCACAGGAAAGAGACAGCGCATGGCTGATGTGACGCTTCCCCAGCTCGGTGAGACCGTGACCGAGGGAACCATCACGCAATGGTTCAAGCAGGTCGGTGACGACGTCGCCGCCGACGAGCCGTTGTTCGAGGTGTCGACGGACAAGGTCGACACCGAGGTGCCGTCGCCGGTGGCGGGGACGTTGACAGAGATCCGGGCCCAGGAGGGCGAGACGGTCGCCGTCGGCGCCGTGATCGCGGTCGTCGGTCACGCCGGCGCCGCGTCGGCGGCCGACGGGGGCGGTGACCAGGCCGCGACCGAGGCGCCGGCTCCGGCCGCGGAGGAGGCGCCCGCACCGGCCCACGAGGAGCCCGCCCCCGACGCTGAGACGCCGGCACCGGCCGCGGAGGAGGCTCCGGCACCACCGGCGGCCGAGGCCGAGCCGGAGCAGGAGGCGGGGGCGACCGAAGCGCCGGCGGCCGAGACCACCGCCGACGAGGCCCCGGCCGGCCAGCCGGCCGATCAGCCCGCTCCGGAGGCCGGGTCCGCGCCCGCCCCGGTCGAGGCGCCCGCCACGGCGGCGGAGGCGGCGCCGACCCCCCCCACCGGCGGTGCCGGCGGGATGCTGTTGTCGCCCGTCGTGCGCCGCCTCGTCAACGAGCACGGGCTCGACCCGGCATCGATCACCGGCACCGGACCGGGCGGGCGCATCACCCGCGATGACGTGCTCGACTTCATCGACCAGCAGGGCGGCGCCGGCGCGACGGCCCCCGCCCCGGCTGCTCCCGCGGCCGAGGCGCCAGCTCCTGCCGCCGACGAGACTCCTTCGGCCGAGGCGCCGGCTCCTCCCGAGCCACCGGCTCCTGCCGCCGCACCGGCGGCCGCGACGGCGCCGGCCCCTGCCGCGGCACCATCGGTCGCCGCCGGCGAGCGCGACACGACCGTCAAGTTGTCCAAGATCCGCAAGCTCACCGGCGCCCATATGGTCATGAGCAAGGGCGTCAGCCCCCACGCCTTCAGTGTCGTCGAGGTCGACTACGCCAACGTCGACAAGACCCGCGGGGCGGTCAAGGGCGAGTGGAAGTCGACCGAGGGGTTCAGCCTCACCTACCTGCCGTTCATCAGCCGGGCGACGATCGACGCCCTGGTCGAGTTCCCGCACCTCAACGCCAGCGTCGGCGACAACGACCTCGTCGTCCATGGCTTCGTCGACCTCGGCATCGCCGTCGACCTCGACTACGAGGGCCTGATCGTGCCGGTCATCCGTAGCGCCGACGGTAAGCGGCTTCGGGCCATCGCCCGCGAGATCAACGACCTCGCCGGGCGGGCCCGCACGAAGAAGCTGATGCCCGACGAGATCAGCGGGGGCACGTTCACGATCTCGAACAACGGCTCGGCCGGTTCGGTGTTGACGATGCCGATCATCAACCAGCCCCAAGTGGCGATCCTCTCGACCGACGCGATCACCCGCAAGCCCGTCGTCATCGAGACCGCCGAGGGCGAGGAGGGCATCGCCATCCACCCCGTCGGCAACCTGGCGATGGCGTGGGACCACCGCGCCTTCGACGGCGCCTACGCCGCCAACTTCCTCGCCCGGATCAAGGAGATCCTCGAGACCAAGGACTGGTCCGCCGAATTGTGAACGCGCGTGGGTTGCGGGTGCGGTGGTTGGGGACGGTGCCGTACCGGGAGGCACTGGCCGTCCAGCAGGCCCTGTTCGACCACGGTCGGGATCAGCATCTGCTGCTGCTGGAGCATCCGCACGTCTTCACGTACGGGCCCCGCTCGGACCTGATCAACAACCTGCGCTGCGACCCTGCCGCCGTCGGGGCCGACTTCGTCGGCATCCGCCGAGGTGGTGACATCACGTACCACGGGCCGGGTCAGCTTGTCGGCTATCCCATCCTCAGCCTGGACAATCGGCTGGGGTCGGCCGGCCACGTGCGCAACGTCGAGCAGCTGCTGATCGACGCGCTGGCGACGTTCGGGGTGTCGGCCGGGCGACTGCGCGAGTACCCGGGTGTGTGGGTCGACGCCGAGGGGCCCGCTCCGCGCAAGATCGCCGCCATCGGGGTGCGCCTGAAGCAGGGCCGCACGATGCACGGGTTCGCGCTCAACGTGGCGACCGACATGACCTACCTGCGCCAGCACATCGTCGCTTGTGGCATCCCCGACCGGCCGGTGACGTCGCTGGCCGAGGAAGGCGTCGACGTTTCGATGCGCGACGTCGTCAACGTGGTAGCCCGGCTGGCCGGCGAGCGCTGGGGCAACGGCGCCGGCGAGCGCCAGGAGGTGGCCTGGCGACACCGGCCCGACGACCTCTCACCGTTCTCGCGCGGCGACGGCCCGGGCGCACCGGTGCGCCTGACGGCCCGCCTCGCCGCCGCCGGCGTCACCGACGGCCTCGCCATCGAATCCCGCAAGCCCGAGTGGCTGCGGCCGAAGGTCCACCTCGGGACCGAGGTGCTCGCCCTGCAGCGCACGATCCGCGGTCTCGGGCTGGTGACCGTCTGCGAGGACGCCGGCTGCCCGAACCTGTCGGAGTGCTGGTCCGACGGCACAGCGACATTCATGGTGCTCGGCGAGCGCTGCACGCGGGCGTGCGGGTTCTGCCTCGTCGACACGAGCAAGCCGTTGGCGCCGGCCGCCGACGAGCCGGCGCGGGTGGCTGAAGCGGTGGCGCGGATGGATCTCGACTACGCCGTGCTGACGATGGTCGCCCGCGACGACCTGCCCGACGGCGGCCTGGCCCACGTCGCCGCCTGCGTGACGGCGATCCGGGAGCGCCGTCCCGGCACTCAGGTCGAGACCCTGATCTCCGACGCTCGAGGTGACGCCGAGTCTCTCGACGCGTTGTTCGCCGTCCGCCCCGACGTGCTCAACCACAACGTCGAGACCGTCCCCCGCCTGCAGCGGGCCGTGCGCCCGTCCGCCGGCTACGCCCGCAGCCTGTCCGTACTGGCCCGGGCGAAGGCGGCCGGGTTGACCACGAAGTCCGGGCTCATCGTCGGCATGGGCGAGACCGACACCGAGGTCGACGCCACGCTGGCCGACCTCGCCGGCATCGGCGTCGACATCGTCACCATCGGCCAGTACCTCCGCCCGACCAGCCACCACCTCCCCGTCGATCGCTGGGTCGCCCCCGCCCAATTCGCGACCTGGAAACGCGTCGGCGAAACGCACGGCATCACCCACGTCGAATCAAGCCCCCTCACAAGATCCAGCTACCACGCCAAGTCGGCCGCCACCGCGACCTCCCCGGTGGCGGTGACGATCGGCGAACGCCACTGAGAAACAGGCACACTCTGGGCATGTACCGACAACGGCTCGATCGTGTGCGGGCGGCGATGGGGGAGCAGGACGTCGACGTCCTGCTGTTGTCGGTGGGCCACGACCTGCCCTACCTGACGGGGTACTCGGCGATGCCGCTGGAGCGGCTGACGATGCTCGTGGTGCCACTCGACGGCGAGGCCACGCTGGTCATCCCGCGACTCGAGGCCCCCCGGGTGGTCGAGCAGCCGGGCGTGTTCTCGCTGCTGGCGTGGGACGAGACGGACAATCCGATCGACCGCGTCGCCGCGCTGGCCGCGGGGGCGACGACGGCGGCCGTGGGTGATCAGATGTGGGCCCGCTTCCTCGTCGAGCTCCTGCCGGCCCTCCCCGGCGTCACGTATCGCCGCGCCGTCGACGTCGTCGGGCCGCTGCGGATGGTCAAAGACCACGCCGAGATCGCCGCCCTGGCGGCGGCCGGGGCGGCGGCTGACCGGGTCGCCGCCCAGCTCCACGGCGGCGAGATTGAACTCGTCGGGCGCACCGAGGCCCAGGTCTCGGCCGACGTGTCGGCTCGCCTCATTGCCGAGGGCCACGACAAGGTCAACTTCGCCATCGTCGCCGCCGGTGAGAACGCCGCCAGCCCCCACCACCATCCCGGTGATCGAGTCATCGCCGCCGCCGAGATCGTGCTCTGCGACTTCGGTGGGACGATGGACGGCTACTGCTCGGACACGACCCGCTGCGTGTTCACCGGCGACCTGCCGGGCGACGTCGTCGAGGCCTACGCCGTCCTCCACGAGGCCCAGGCCGCCGGCGTCGCCGCCGCCACCGTCGGCACGTCCTGCGCCGACGTCGACCGGGCCGCCCGCGACGTCATCACCGACGCCGGCTACGGCGAGTACTTCGTGCACCGCACCGGCCACGGCATCGGCATGGAGGAGCACGAGGACCCGTACATCGTCGCCGGCAACGACCGTCCGCTGGCCGCCGGCCACGCCTTCAGCATCGAGCCGGGGATCTACCTGCCCGGCCGGTGGGGCATGCGCCTCGAAGACATCGTCGTCGCCGCCGATGACGGCCCCCGACCCTTGAACACCAGCAACCACGACCTCGTCTCGATCTGAGTGGAGGTCGGCACCACCTCGCCGGCGCGGTTCACCGTCGGTTGCGAGCGCGAAGCTCCCGTCAGGGGGAGTAGGCGGTGAGTTCGATGGTGACGTCGGTCGTGCGCAGGCTGGCCAGCGGGCCGGCGTCGAGGGCGCAGTACCGGGCGGTGGTGGCGCTGACCGGGATCAGCACGCACGTCGCCGGCTGACCGGCGATCGTCTCCGTCGACGCCTCGGTCGGCCCGACGCGGACCGCCACGTCGCGGCGCAGGCGCGCCGCCGGGCTCAGGGCATAGAAGTCGGGCGTGACGGCCAGGTCGCTCAGTGGCTGTGAGTCGAGGCCGACGCGACAGTCATCAGGGGTCGGCGTGCACGTCTGACTGGTCGGTCCGTCGACGACGTAGTGAACCGCACCGATGTCGACCGTTCGCCGGCTCCGTCCAGCCTGGTCGACGCGCGCCTCGGCCGTCGCGCCCAGCGGGGTGGTGATGACGTAGTCGGCCGTGAACGCCTCCGACGTTGCTCCGTCGAAGCGGAGGAGCACGGCGTCGGCGGCGGCGTCGCCGGTGGGCTGCGGCGCTGGCGCGAGCACCGGACGCTCACCGAGCTGGCACCCGGTCAGCGCGGCGACGGCGACGGCGGCCACCGCCCGGCCGGCAGCGCGGGAAACGGGGCGGCGCACGGCCGCTCAACGTATCTGCCGCTGGTTCACCCTCGGGTGGAGCAACGGGGCGGCAGTACCCTCCGGCGCCGTGATTCGCCTCGACGCCGCCACGGTGCTGCTGCAGTGGGCGGTCGGCGGCATGGCGTTCTGCTGGTTCACCACCCGACGGCGCATCGCCAGCCCCGGGTACGGGTGGCTGCTGCGCGGGATCTATGGGGCGATGGCGGGCGTGGCCGTCACCGCGGGGGTGGCCTTCGGTGCCGTCCCGGTGCGGGAGGCCAGCGCCGCCGGCGTGGCCGTGGCCTGCGTCGTCGTCCTGGCCGTCTCGGTGGCGCGCCGACGGGGCGGGGGGGCCGGTGCCCGGGCTGAGCGGGAGCGGCGGCGGGCGCGGGTCGGCGCGATGACCGGGATCGACCGCCGTGCCGAAGGACGGCTCGAGCCGGCCGGGACGACCGGTCCCGAGTTCCCGCCCCTCCTCGACCTCGTCCCCGTCGCCATCGGCCTCGTCGGTCTGGTCGCCGCCGGTCTCGACGCGGCCGACGGGACCGGCGCGACCATGGTCTCGCTGGTGCGCACCATCGCCGGCGCCGCCTTCCTCGGTGCCGTGAGCGACGCCATGTTGCTCGGCCACTGGTACCTCACCCAACCCGGGCTGCCCCGCCGGCTCCTCCACGAACTCGTCGATGCCGTCGGGTGGGTCTGGCCGGTCGAGGTGGTCGCCCTTCTGCTGCCGACCGGCATGGTCAGTGTCTGGACGGGCGCCGTCGACGACGGGTGGAACGGCACGCTCGGCTGGTTTTGGGGAGCCAGCGCCGTGACCACGATCGTGCTCGTCGTCGTGACGAAGGCGGCGCTGCGCGAGCGCGAGTACTCGGCCGTGATGGCGGCGACCGGCCTCCTCTACTTGGCCATCCTGACCGCCTTCGGCACCGATCTGGTTGCCCGCGCCGTACTCGCCGGCTGACCCGCCGGACGCCCCCGACGGCCCGGACGCTCGCCGAACGGCCGTTTGTCAGGCAAGATGTCGCCATGCCCAGACCCGTGTGGAGCGGAACGATCAGCTTCGGCCTCGTCGCCATCCCGGTGAAGCTGTTCAACGCCACGAGCAAGAAGTCGGTGTCGTTCAACCAACTCGATGAGCGGACGATGAGCCGTATCCGGTACCGCAAGGTCTCCGACGAGTCGGGCGACGAAGTCCCCGACGAGCACATCATCAAGGGCTTCGAGGTGTCCAAGGGCCGGTACGTCGTCGTCGATCCCGACGAGCTGGAGCCGTTCATCCCGGCCGCCACGCGCTCCGTCGACCTCGAGGAGTTCGTCGACCTCGGCGAGATCGACCCCGTCTACTTCGACAACGCCTACTACGTCGCCCCCGACGCCAACCCCAAACCGTACGTGCTGCTGGCCCGAGCGATGGAGGAGGCGGGCAAGGTCGCCATCGCCCGCTTCGTGATGCGCAACAAGCAGCACACGGCGGCCATCCGGGCCCAGGACGGCAAGCTGATGATGTCGACCCTGGCGTATGCCGATGAGGTCGTCGACCCGGGCTCGATCGATGAGTTGGCCGGCCTCGAGGACGTCGACGTGTCGGCCAAGGAGGTCAAGATGGCCGAGTCGCTGGTGGCCTCGTTGACCGATCACTTCGCTCCCGAGAAGTACCACGACGATTACCGCGACCAGGTCCTCGACCTGATCGCCAAGAAGGCGGCCGGGGAGGACTTCGAGCTGCCCGAGGCGACCACGGAGAAGCCGAAGATCGTCGATCTGATGGCCGCACTGGAGGCCAGCGTCGAGGCGGCCAAGACGGCTCGCGGCCGCCATCCGACCGGTCGGGAGAAGGCGGCGAAGGCCAAGAAGTCGGCCTGATCCGCCGATCGGCAATGGCGGCCAACGACGTCACGACGGAGGTCGACGGCCACGTCCTGTCGCTGTCCAACCTCGACAAGGTGCTGTACCCCTCGGGGTTTACCAAGGGCGAGGTGATCGACTACCACGCCCGCATCGCCCCGGCCTACCTGACCCACCTGCGCGGCCGGGCGCTGACATTCCGGCGGTACCCGAACGGGACGGAGTCCCAGGGGTTCTTCGAGAAGCGCTGTCCCGGGCACCGCCCGGACTGGGTCGCCGTGGCGCTCGGCCCGGGCGACCGCAAGGGCGGCATCGAGTACTGCTGCGTGGAGGACCGGGCCACGTTGGTGTGGGCCGGCAACATGGCCGCCCTCGAGATCCATGCTCCGATGGCGCTGGCCGTCGACCTCGACACGCCGCGGGCCGTCGTGTTCGA
>Ga0183260_10002185_pt1 | contig 16229 bp, 14 predicted proteins | sample AntDrymUQ4972206_2_FD_129768 | JGI IMG/M metagenome (GOLD analysis project Ga0183260, IMG submission 129768) | Polar desert sand microbial communities from Dry Valleys, Antarctica - metaG UQ497 (22.06) (version 2) (version 2) | ecosystem: Environmental > Terrestrial > Soil > Desert | place...
TGTGGATGGTGCGGAAGACTCGCAGGAAGACTTCCTGCGAGAGATCGAGCGCCTCGTTGTGGTCCCCGAGCAGATTGAGCGAGAGTTGGTAGACCATCCGCTGGTGCTCGCTGACGAGCTCGGCGCATGCGTCTTCGTCTCGCGCGGCGCAGCGTTGAATGAGGGCGGCCTCTCGACCCCCGACTTCCGTCCACGTAATGGAGGGAATTGGCTTCACGGATAATCCTTCAGCCATGCTACCACCTGAGGCGGCTCGAGCCGCGTTTGCCGTCACAGGCTTAGAAACCGCCGGGGCGTAAATGTTCCATCCGCTGGGGATGCTAGGATTCTGGCGTGAAACGGGCCCTCGTCATCGGCGTGCTCGTCCTGCTGGCCGGGGGCCTGGTCTACGGACTGATCGTCATCCGCCGCGAGGCGTCGTACTGGCAGTTCGTCGAGCGCGGGGATGACGCCCTGGCCCGGGATGACAGCTACGCCGCGATCGAGGCACTGAGCGTCGCCATCCAGCTGAAGCCCGGCTCGATGGCCGCCTATCTGAAGCGCGGCGAGGCCTATCGCCGCCGCAACGAGTTCGATGCCGCGCTCCGCGATCTGCGCCAGGCCGCGGATCTCGATCCGCTCGCCACCTACCCGCGCGAGTTGCTCGGCGATGTGCAGTACGCACGGGCGACCACCCACGCGCAGTCAGCGCCCGGGCTGTTCCTGCGTGCGGCGGAGCGTTATCGGGAGTTCGTGGAACTCGACGATCGGTCGGCGCGGGGCCAGTACAAGCTCGGGCTGGCGTCATACCGTGCCGGCCAGGTGCAGGTGGCGATTGCGGCGCTGCGCGAAGCGATCCAGCTCGATCCCAGGTTCGCAGAGGCGCACTACACCCTCGGCGTCTCCCTGCGGGCCGCAGGATCGAGAGATGCCGCTCTCGCGGCGCTCGAGAAGGCGGTGAAGTTGTCGCCCGCCCTGCTCGGCGCGCGCGAGGAGCTGGCCGACTACTACGCGGAACTCGGACGCTACGAAGCCGGGCTGACGCACCTCGAGGCGCTGGTGGCGCTGCAGCCCGACGCGGCGCGCGCCCGTGCGCTCGGTCTCGGCTACGCGCGAGCCGGTCACCTCGATCGCGCCGTCGGGCAATTGAGCCACGCCGTGCAGCGCTACCCGGATGACGCGGCGACCTATGTGGCGGTTGGACGCGTGTGGCTCGACCGGGCCGCGCGCGGCGGCGGCCGCGTCGAGTTGAGCAAGGCGCTCCAGGCGCTTCAGGGTAGCGTCAACAACGACAGCGACAGCGAAGCGCTGACACTGCTCGGACGCGCGCTCGCGATGTCAGGCGACCTCGCACGTGCCGAGCAGGTTCTCGACCAGGCGACGTCCCGCTTTCCCGTCGATCCGGACGCCTTCCGCTTCCTCGCCGACGTCGCCGAACGACGGGGTCGCTCCAGTGTCAGCCAGCGCGCGCTGCTCGACTACGCCGCGCTCATCCGCAGCGAGAGCCTCAGCGCTGCCCTGCTCACGCGCATCGGCGAAGCCTACCTGGCGCGCGGCGACATGCAGTCCGCCCGGGCGGCAGTCGCGCATGCACTCGCGAAGGAGCCTGCGAATCCAATCGCGCTCGGGCTCAAGGGCCGGCTTCAATAGCGACATCCCGGCAGCCTGGGGAACACCGAAGGCACGGATGGAACGGAAGACCTGGTTGGATCCCGCCGCACTTCAAAGACCCTGCCGCACTCTCAGCGGAGAAATCCGCACCCTCCGCGTCAGTTCCCTCCGCACCCTCTGCGTCAGTTCCCTCTGCGTCAGTTCCCCCGCGAAGCTACCTTTGCATTTTCGGATCCACTCGGTCCCGCAGCCCATCCCCCAGGAAGTTGAAACCGAGGACCAGCAAGGCGATCGCGACGCCAGGGAAGACGGTCAGGTGCGGTGCATCGAACAGGTGGGCGCGGCCGGCGTCGAGCATCGTGCCCCAGCTTGGTGTCGGCGGCTGGACCCCGAGGCCCAGGAAGCTCAGGGACGCTTCGGCGATGATCGCGCCTGCCATCCCGAGGGTCGCCTGCACGACCACGGACGGCAGTGTCGTGGGCAACACGTGGCGCAGCACGATCCGTGGCGAGCCGGCGCCGAGCGCGCGCGCCGCCTGGACGAACTCGAACTCGCGGGCCCGCAACGCCTGTCCACGCACGAGGCGCGCGTAGCCCACCCATCCGATGACTGAGAGCGCCAGCACGACATTCACGAGGCTGGGGCCGAGGACCGCGACGAGCGCAATCGCCAGCAGGATCCCTGGAAACGCCATCAACACATCGATCACCCTGCTGATCACATCGTCCACTCGCCCGCCGAAGTAGCCGGCGACGGAGCCGAAGAACATCCCGGCGAGTGATGACACCGATACGACCGCCAGGCCGACGAGCAGAGAGATACGCGCACCCGATGCAATGCGCGTGAGGATGTCGCGCCCAAGTTCGTCGAGCCCGAACGGGTGTTGAAGACTGGGTCCCTCCAGCCGGCGCGCGAGCTCCTGGGTCGATGGATCGTACGGCGACAAGGACGGTCCGAACAGCGCGAGGGCAACCGCGAGCGCCACGATGAAGCCACCGACCTTGACCATCATTCGTAGCGGATCCGCGGATCGAGCAGGCCGTAGGTGAGATCCGTCAGCAGGTTCATCACCACATACGTGACGGCGATGAAGAGGATGCAGCCCTGCACGAGTGGGTAGTCGCGGAAGTTGATCGCCTGGATCAGGAGGCGCCCGAGACCCGGCCAGGCGAAGATCGTTTCGGTGATGATCGTTCCGGTCAGCACCGCGCCGAACTGCAAGCCGATGATCGTCACGACCGGGATGAGACTGTTGCGAAACGCATGACGGAGCACTGCGCGCGCGCCGGACAGCCCGCGCGCCCTGGCAGCGAGCACATAGAGTTCCCGCAACTCTTCGAGCAGGCTCGCCCTTGTCATCCGCGCAAGAATTGCCGACAGTGCCGCGCCGAGCGTGACCGCCGGCAATACGAGGTGCGCCAGGGATCCTGTGCCCGAGACAGGCAGCCACCCGAGATAGACCGCAAACAGGATGGCGAGTAACGGTCCCAGCCAGAAGTTCGGCATCGAGATCCCGGCCAGCGCCAGCGTCATCGCGGCGTGATCAGGTGCCCGGCCGCGGAACACCGCCGCAATGATGCCGAGCGGCACCGCGAACAGAATCGCGACCAGCATGGCGGCAAGCGCCAGCTTCGCCGTGTTGCCAAGCCGTGAGGTGATCTGCTGAGTGACCGGCGTGTTGTATCTGAAAGAGGTGCCCAGGTCGCCGCGCACTAACCCGCCGAGGAAACCTGTGTACTGCGCAAGCAGCGGACGGTCGAGGCCGAGTGACGTCCTCAGTCGCTGGACCTCCTCCTGCGACGCGCCCTCCCCAAGCATCGCCTGCGCCGGATCGCCAGGTACCAGGTGGATCAGCGCGAAGACGAGCGTCGCCACACCGAGCAGCACAGGGATCGTGAGGAGAAGCCGCCGCACTAGATACGCCGCCATCCCCTGAAGGATATGGCCTTCAACCGCCTGCGGCCAACTTCCAAATACCAACTTGCAACTTCCAAGGGCCCTTCGGGCCGAGGCCTACGGCCAACTCCCAACGACCAACTGCCATTGTTGTGTCCGGTTTTGTCCGTGGCCCTCAGTGAACTCCGTGTTGAGCATTCCTCCGTAACTCCGTCGTCCGGCGCTAGGCGGTCTTTTCATCATCCCCGAGGCGAAGTCTCCGTATCATCTTGGCGAGGCCTTGCCGCGTCACGCCGATCGCTTCCGCGGCTCTGGCGCGCTGGCCGTTGGCGCCGGCGAGGGCGGCGCGGATGAAGCGGCGCTCGAAATCCTCGCGCGCGGCTTCGAAGGTGCACCGCGTCGACACCGCCGACTGCGCCACGTGGCGCGGGAGCGCCGACGGTCCGACTCTGCCCCGCCTCGGTGACTGCACCGCGATCCACGCGATCACGTTCTGAAGTTCGCGGACGTTGCCGGGCCAGTCGTACCGTGCGAGCGCCGCCAGCGCTTCGGGCGAGAGGGTGGCCTGTGATCCGACGCGCGCCGATGCGTCGCGCCAGAAGTGGCCGGCCAGCAGTGGCACGTCGGACGCCCGCTCGCGCAGTGGCGGCACGGTCATCCGGACGACGTCGAGACGGAAGCGCAGGTCGGCGCGGAAACGTCCTGCGCTCACCTCGTCGGCAAGGCGGCGGTTGGTGGCGGCGACGATGCGGACGTCGACGTGGCGCGGCATGTTTTCACCGACGCGACGGACCTCGCCTTCCTGCAGAACGCGCAGCAACTTGGCCTGCGCGCGCGGTGAGAGTTCGCCGATCTCGTCAAGAAAGAGCGTCCCGCCGTCGGCCTCCTCGAATAGTCCTGCCCTCTCGGTGGCCGCGCCGGTGAAAGCTCCACGCGCGTGGCCGAACAACTCGGCCTCGACCAGGTCGTCGGTGAGCGCCGCGCAGTTGAGCGCACAGAAGCGCCGGTCCCGGCGGGGGCCGAGGCGGTGAACGGCGCGCGCGACGAGCTCCTTGCCGCTGCCGCTCTCCCCCTCGATCAAGACGGGGAACGGCGCACGCGCGGCACGCAGGACCGACTCGCGCAGCGCCACCGCCGGGGCGCTCTCGCCGAGAAGGTCCGCCCACGCGGCCGGCGGCTCCGGAAGCCGCCGGTCCAGGATGGCGCGAACATGCGGCGCGGCGGCCAGCGCTGCGGCGCGCATCATCACCCGGCTCTCGATCCGATCGACCGCTGTTCCCGCGGTCCAGCGGCAGCCGAGAACGGCAACCACAACACCACCGAAGCGAACCGGCTCGGCCGCCTCGATCGGTTCCCGTCGGCCATCCGCCGGAATCGCCGCACCACCGGCAAACGCCTCTTTTGTGATGGTGCTGACTGAGGACCATGACCGCCCTTCGAGACACAGGAGGCGATCGTCCGGCGCGACGACCGCAACCGCGGCGGCCGCGAGCCGCTCGACCACCGCGGCGCAGATCCGGGAGAGGCCGGTCGCGTCATCCTCGGCCCGCTGCGACAGCCCGAGCAGGACCTCGAGCTGCGCGACCGGCTCCAGCGGACGTTGAACAAGGACCGGCGCCGATGAGAGCGCGCTGCTCACCCGAGCAGCGAGCAGCGGCGGAAGATGGACGCGTCCGACCGGACGAAGATCACGTGTCGCATCCCTGCCGGCCGCGGCCTGCAGCAGCAGGCCGCGGACTCGCACCAGCGGAAGATGCGAACGCCGCGCAATCTCGATCGCCCGGGATATCGGCACGCCGGCACCATCGGCGTCTCCGGCAGCGATCAGGGTTTCGGCGAGCGCCAGCTCCGAAGATGCGGTCGCACCGGGATCGTCAGCAGCGCTGGCGAGTGTCTGTGACTCGCGTGCCGTGCGCACCGCGTCTGCCGTCCGCCCCGCTCGGGCGAGGCACCGTGCGTAGGTGGCCAGTAGACGCGCGCGTGGCACGCAACCGCCAAGACCGTCAGGATGAAGCGCCACCAGCGCGATCGCATCGTGCGGCCGCTTCTGCCAGTAAAGACATCGCCCCAGCGCCGCGGTTGCGAGCGTTTGTCCGTCGGTATCCTGCAGGGTCTCCGCCGCAGCCAGCGCGCCGCGGAGCACGGCTTCACCCTCAACGAGCCGATCGGCATCGACGAGCGCGGTGCCAGCGCCGACACTGGCAAGGACGGATCGTGGCGACTCACCCGCGAGCTCACGCGCCATCTCGAAGCGGGCCACCGCCGTCGCCGGATCGCCGCGCTCGAGCGCGAGCCAGCCAAGCTGCAGGGCGCAGGCGGATCCCTCCTCATGCCGCTCGCGACCCTGCAGCACGCGCAGGCCGCGGGAGAGCACTCGTTCGGCCGCCGCATGACGGCCGTGACGAGCGAGTGCCGCCGCGCGCGGCCCTGCCCGCAGCGCGCCACCCAGCACGCGCCCGCCGACCGCCGGCAGCGGCAGCGGTGGCAGCTCCTCGACGACGTAGAGTGCTCGCGTTTCGTGCACGACGAAGGAACTCGAGACCCCCGCAGAGGCGCCGTTCAGGCGGGCAAGGAACACTCCGGGCAGTCCGTCACTGTGCCTGGCCGCTGTGAACAGGTCGTCCTCGGATGGTCCGCAGGCTCCGCCGTCGAACACCATCCCAATGAGGGCGCGAATCGACATCGGTTCGAGAATCACACGCGCACTCGGACCGCGCTCGTGGCGAGAGAAGCGGATCACCACGTGTCGCCTGGCGCTCGCGGCCGCAAGGAACGCAATCAGCTGCGCCACACCACCCGGTGATCGTGTCGGATCGTCGAGATCGTCCATCAGACACACGTGTCGATCGGCCAGCTCGCGGAACATCATCGGGTTCCGCGCCACCGCCACGGGCGACACCGGCGTGAAGCCCCGCAGCCGCGCCGACCGCGCCGCCAGCACACGCATCGTTCGCAATCCCGATCCGCGGGCGCCACAGACGTGCACCACCGCCGGCCCCGCCGGCGCCATCGCATCGAGCGCATCCTCGACCACAGACAGCGCGCGACGCATCTGCAACGTGCACCCCACCGGCCGCAACGTCCGCACGCTCAACTCCTCCCCATCCGCTCCCATCGTCCGCGCAAGTGTCATCGTCTGTGCCCTCATCTCGCTACCTGGATCTCTGCGCCCGTACGCTACGTCGCGGCTGTTTTGGCGTCTGCGGCCACTGCCTGTGTCTCCGCTGTGTTCTCCTCTGTGGCCTGTGTTTCCACTGTCTGTGTTCCTGCTGTGTTGTCTTCCGTGTTGCCGTGTGTGGCCGTGGCGTGTGGCCCTCAGCACCAGCCCACACCTTTCTTCCTGCAGCTCCACGCCGGCAGCGGCCACGAAGGCGACCGCATGCTCCAGAGCGCGCGTTGCAACTGTGGCCGGGAGCGCGAGCACGCCACCCGCCGCATATGCCTCGAACCGGTGGGTGGCGGCGATTCCGTAGTCGACGAGCGGGTTGAGGAGCGGGTGGCGCAGGTTCGCGAGGCGCGCGCATTGATCGTCCCAGGCGAGATCCGCGGCCTTGACCGGGGCACTGATGAACACGCGCACCGCTGTGCCGGTGGCAGCGTCGAGCCAGCCCTCGGGCGTCTTGAAGAAACGATCGGCGATCCACTGCATCGGGCAACCTCGTTTATTGGTCGGCGGGGTCCCCTGCACCCCGCCTGGCTCACTCCACTCGCTCTCGCTCCGTTCCGTTCGCTCGCAAGGTGAGCGCAACCCCGGCACCCCGCCTGGCTCACTCCACTCGCTCTCGCTCCGTTCCGTTCGCTCTTTGGAGGTGAGTGCAATCAGACCACCGCGCATACACGTGAGTTTTCAGGCCTGAAATCCGCGAGCCGCTCTCCGGATGGCGCAGTTTCTTCGTATACAATCGGGGCTCAATGCGCCGTTTTCTCACCGTTGCTTTTCTCGTCGCCTTCCTGCTGCCGGCACAATCCGCATACGCGACCTGGTCGGTGATCGCGCTGGATCGCGCGACCGGAGTCGTCGTGATCGCCTCAGCGACATGTGTGTCGCAGCGGGCGTTCGCGCGCTTTCCGGCGAAGGACCTTCGCGACGTCCAGGCGATCGTGGTCCCGGGCAAAGGCGTCGCCGCGGCGCAGGCGGCCGTCGACAATACGCGCGCGAACCAGCGGCTGATCTACGCCGAGATCCAGAAGGGCACGCCGCCCGAACAGATTCTCGCGATGCTGAAGGAGGATCCGCGGATCAATGGACGGCAGTTCGCGATCCTGGATATCGAAGGGCGGATGACGGGCTTCTCCGGCTCGGGCAACCAGGCCGTATCACTCCATCAACAGGGTCAGGTCGCAGGCACCCGGATCTATTACTCGATCCAGGGCAACATCCTCGCGAGCGAAGCGGTGGTCACCGATGCGGTCCAGGCCTTCAGCTCGGCCAAGGGCGAACTCACCGACCGGGTGATGGCGGCGATGGAAGCTGCGGACGCGAGGGGCGGCGACAAGCGGTGCACCTGCGAGAGCCTCCCGAAGGTGGACGCCCCGTGTTCAGCCAAGACCGCGCACGTCGCCTACATCCTGCAGGCCGAAGCAACGGACACGAGTGGCGAGTCCTACAACGACGGCAAGTACCAGATGTATCTGAGCGTCAGCGACACCGACATCACGCCGCAGGAGGACGCCAATCCGGTCAAGACGCTGCGGATGCGCTACGACCGCTGGAAGAAACGCCCTCGATGATCCGCTTTCTCACCGCGGGTGAATCGCACGGCCGCGCCCTCGTGGTCATCATCGAAGGCATTCCTGCCGGCCTCAGCCTCGACTTCGACGCGATCAATCACGAACTGAAGCGCCGCCAGGGCGGCTACGGACGCGGACGACGGATGGTGATCGAGTCGGACCGCGCCGAGATCCTTTCTGGTGTGCGCCGGGGCGAGACGATCGGCGGTCCGATCGCGATGACGATCCAGAACCGTGACTGGACCAACTGGCAGCACACCATGAGCCTCGAGGCGGATCCCGCCGAGGACGCCGGCGGCGCGCACCGCGCCACGGTGACGCGTCCTCGCCCCGGTCACGCCGATCTGGCCGGGATCGCGAAGTACGACCGCGCTGACATCCGCGACATCCTCGAGCGCGCCAGCGCCCGCGAGACCGCCGCGCGCGTGGCCGCCGGTGCGATCGCACGCCAGCTGCTCGCTGCCGCCGGCATCCAGTTGACGAGCCACGTGTTCGCCGTCGGATCGAATCGCCTGCCAGACGACGCCGTGGTGTCGTTCGAGCGAGCCGCGAGGATGCCCCACGATGCGCCGCTGCGCTGCGTTGACGGTGACATCGAAGCGCGCATGATCGCGGCGGTCGATGCGGCGCGAGAGGCCGGCGACACCATCGGCGGCGCCTTCGAGATCATCGCGACCGGAGTCCCCCCGGGCCTCGGCAGTTACATCCAGTGGGACCGCAAGCTCGATGGACGCCTGGCCCAGGCACTCATGTCCATCCCCGCTATCAAGGCGGTCGGTGTCGGACTTGGGCCTGCGGCTGCCTACCGTCCAGGATCCCGTGTTCATGACGAACTGGTGACCGATCAGACCGGCGCGCGTTCGACCGGCATCGGCCGCCCGACCAACAACGCCGGCGGACTCGAGGGCGGCGTCACCAACGGTGAAGACCTCCGGGTCTCAGCGTGGATGAAGCCGATCTCCACGCTGATGAAGCCGCTTCGTTCCGTCGACGTCACCACCATGTCGGAGGCGGCTGCCGCGATCGAGCGGAGTGACGTCTGCGCCGTTCCCGCTGCGGCGGTCGTCGGCGAAGCGATGGTTGCGCTCATTCTGGCCGACGCACTCGTAGACAAGTTCGGCGGCGATTCCATGACCGAGCTGACGCGCGCGCTCGCGTCCGCGGCTGCAGCAATCCGCGCGCGGTTTACGCCGGGCGCCCGCGCGGTGCAATGATCCGACCGATTCTGCGTTACGGCGAGACCGCCCTCCACACCAGGGCGGCTCGTGTCGAGAAGTTCGACGATGACCTGCGGAAGCTGCTGCGGGATATGGCGGAAACGATGTACGCGGCGCCCGGCGTGGGTCTGGCGGCGACGCAGGTAGGCATACCGCTTCGCGTCTTCGTGGTCGACCTCTCCGTCGGTAAGCGCGCCGGCGAGCTGATCGAGATCGTCAATCCGGAGTTCGTCACCTGCGAAGGCATGCAGCTCGAAGAGGAAGGCTGCCTCAGCATCCCCGGCTTCGAAGCCACCGTCGTCCGTCCCATGCGAGCCGTGGTGCGCGGCTTCGATCGGGACGGCTCGGAGAAGACGGTTGAAGGCAACGGACTGCTCGCGCGCGCGCTGCAGCATGAGATGGATCACCTCGACGGGTCACTGTTCGTGGATCGTCTGCGCGGGATCAAGCGCGATGTGATCCTGCGCAAGGTGCAGAAGCTGAAACGCACGGGTAAGTGGTGACTGCGCCCCCTCTGCGAATCGTCTACTTCGGCACGCCTGACTTTGCTGTCCCTGCCCTGCAGGCGCTGATCGACTCACGACACGACGTTGTCGCGCTCGTTTCGCAGCCGGACCGCCCGAAAGGGCGAGGCCACAAGCTGCAGGCGACGCCGACGAAGATCGCGGCTGAAGCCGCGAGCGTTGCGGTCCTGCAGCCCTCGAAGGTGAAGGATCCCGCGTTCCACTCAGAGCTGGCAGGCTTCACGCCGGATCTGGGAGTCGTCGCCGCCTACGGCCGGATCATTCCGGATGCGGTGCTCGCGATTCCGCGCGTCGGCATGATCAACATCCACGCCTCGCTGCTGCCGAAGTATCGCGGCGCCGCCCCCATTCACCGTGCGGTCATCGATGGCGAGCGTGAAACCGGCGTCACGATCATGCGCGTGGTCACCGAGCTGGACGCCGGACCGATGTTTGCGACCGAGCGTCGGGCGATTGGCGTAAACGAAACCACACCGGAAGTCGAACGCGCCCTCGCGGCGGCCGGGGCATCCCTTGTACTCCGCGTCATCGAGCAGATCGCCAGCGGCGAGGCGAGCGAGACACCGCAGGATCATCCCCGGGCGACTCACGCGCCAAAGATCGAACGCCACGAAGGAACGCTCGCGTGGACGCTGTCGGCAGATCGCATTCACAACCTGGTCCGCGGCCTGCAGCCCTGGCCGCTCGTGACGGTGAGCCTCGACGGGATACGCTGCCGCATCCATCGCACCGCGCGCACGGACGAGAGCACTGACGCGACGCCCGGAACCATCACCTCGGTTGCAAACGGCGTCTTGTCGGTGGCGACTGGCGACCGGCGTGTTCTACAGATCCTCGAGATTCAGCCTGAAGGCAAACGCGTGATGCCGGTTCGTGATTTCCTGTCAGGGCACGCGGTGACGGTTGGCACTCCGCTGACATGATCGCGCCGGCCCGAACCGCCGCGTACGCGGTGTTGCGCAGCGTCGGCTCAGGGAAGACAGACCTGGCATCGGCCCTGGCGCGAGAGCGCACGCGGTTGCCGGACGAACGAGACCGGGCGCTCGCGGGTGAGATCGCGACCGGCACACTTCGCCTGCAGGGCGCCTTCGATCACATCATCGCGAACTTCGCCGGGCGTCCGCTGCGCAAGCTGGACGCGGAGGTGGTCGACATCCTTCGGTTGACCATCTTCCAGTTACTGCACCTCGATCGCGTCCCCGCCTCGGCGGCGGTCAAGGACGCCGTCGACATGGCCGGCAAAGCCGGCAAGCGCAGCGCCTCCGGTCTCGTCAACGCGGTGCTGCGGCGTGTGGCGCGCGAGCGCGGCAAGCTGCCGCTCCCCGAGCGGCCGTCGAATGTGGACGATCGCGCCGCCGCGCTCGCTTACCTGTCGATCACGCTTTCTCACCCAGAGTGGCTGATGGCGCGGTGGCTCGATCGCCATGGCTTTGACGAAGCGGAGTCGTGGGCCCGGTTCAACAACGAGCCGGCGTCGCTGGTGCTGAGAGCGAATCGTCTGAAGGTCACGCGTGATGAGCTCGCGGCGGCCCTCGCCGCAGCAGGAATCGAAACCGAAGGGGCGACTCGTGGCCCCGATGCACTGATCGTCCGCCGTGGAAACCCGGTCGGGACGCGGCTTCACGAGGACGGCCTCTTCTTCATCCAGGACGAAGCCTCTCAACTCGTCGGTCACTTCGCCGGTGCGCGCGCGGGCGAGCGCATCCTCGATGCCTGTGCCTCGCCCGGTGGCAAGACGCTGATCCTGGCGGCTGCCGCAGGATCGGGCGGTGCCGTCATCGCGACTGACGTCCGGGCCCGGCGTATCGATCTGCTCGCCGAAACGGTCCGCCGATCCGGCGCCACCAACGTCCAGGTCGTCCAGGCGGATGCCGGATCCGGCCTTCCCTTCGCCGGACGCTTTGACCGCGTCCTGCTCGACGCGCCGTGCTCCGGGCTCGGCACGTTGCGGCGCGATCCCGACATCAAGTGGCGGCGGAAGGAAGACGAGTTGAGCGGGCTCGCGCAGAACCAGCTCGTGATGCTCGAGCACGCTGCGGGGGTGCTCGCCGATGGCGGACACCTCGTCTACTCCACTTGCTCGTCGGAGCCTGAAGAGAACGATCTCGTCGTGCAGGAGTTCCTTCGCCGCCACCCCGAATTCCGGCCTGCTGCCGAGCCGTTTCGGACCCTGCCGTTCCGCGACGGCCTCGAAGCGTTCTACGGCGCCATGGTGGTGAAAACTAAGGACTTGCGCTAAACTTTCGAGATCCATGCCCTTTAAGACGCGGGTCTGGAGCGCAGGCAAATTGCTGCTCCTGGGCGGCGCCCTGTTGCTCACGTACGTGCTCTTCGCTGCCGCCGCGATGCGCTTTGCCCTCAAGACCCGCGAAGTCGAGGTGCCAGCGCTTTCAGGACGTTCGGTCAACGATGCGCGAACCCTGGTGGCGAATGCCGGACTCAACTTGCGCGTCGAAGAAGGCCGGCGCGTCGATCCGAAGGTGCCCGTCGGTCAAGTGCTCGCGCAGGACCCTGCCGCCGGCCTCCGTACCCGCAAGGAACGCACCGTCAAGGTCTGGATCAGTGCCGGGCCGCGCGCCGCTGTGGTCCCATCTCTCATCGGTGAATCCGAACGCACGGCGCAACTGCGGCTCCAGCAGGAAGGTCTCGGTCCCGTCACGGCGTCCGAGATCCGCTCGACCGACTATCCGTCCGGCGCGGTGGTCGCGCAGACGCCGCCGGCCAAGACCATTGGCGGGGCCGTGGCGCTGCTGGTGAATCGTGGCGAGCGCGGCCTGACCTACGTGATGCCCGACCTGATCGGCGTCAACGGCGACCGTGCGTCCGACCTGCTGCGCACTCGAGGCTTCCGGGTTGCGGTGGTTGGAGACCACCCCTATCCGGGTGTTCCGGGTGGGATCGTGCTGCGGCAGAATCCGCAGGCCGGATTCCAGATCGCCCCAGGCGAGACCATCTCGCTCGAGATCAGCCGCCAGTGATGACAAGACGAATCCAGATCGCGCCATCGATCCTTGCCGCGGACTTCGCGGCGCTCGGACACGCCATCGCTCTCGCGGAAGCCGGTGGAGCCGATCTGATCCACATTGATGTCATGGACGGCCACTTTGTCCCCAACATCACGATCGGAGTGCCGGTCGTCGCCTCGTTGAAGAAGGTGGCGAAGGTGCCGCTCGACGTCCATCTGATGATCGAGGATCCGGATCGCTACGCCGAAGCGTTCGTCAAAGCCGGCGCTGCGCGCCTCGCCGTCCACGTTGAGGTGCTTCCCCACCTGCACCGAAGCCTCCAGTTCATCAAGTCGCTCGGGGTCGAGGCCGGCGTGGCGATCAACCCGTCGACGCCGGTGTCGGCCCTCGAGGAAGTCGCGGGTGACGTGGAGCACGTGCTGGTCATGGCGGTGAATCCCGGGTTCGGAGGTCAGACCTTCATCCCGCGAAGCGAGTCTAAGATCCAGGCCATCCGCGCGCTGCTCGACCGGGCCGGCAATGCCGCCCCGATCGGCGTCGACGGCGGCGTCGACCATACGAACATCGCCCGACTGGTAGCCGCCGGCGCATCGATGTTCGTGGCGGGATCGGCAGTATTCGGCGCGGCGGATCCGGCCGCCGCGACCCGTGAGTTGAAGGCCGCCGCCATGGCCGGAGCGGCCCGCTGAGGTGCCGTCCTCGGTCACGACACTGCGGGTGCGGTATGCCGAGACAGACAAGATGGGCGTCGTCTACTACGCCAACTATCTCGTCTGGTTCGAAGTCGCTCGCGCGGACCTGCTCCGCTCGCTCGGCTGGACGTATCGCGAAATGGAATCGGCCGGTGTGAGCCTGCCGGTGATCGAAGCACACTGCGAATACCAGCGCCCGGCGCGGTACGACGATGAGATCGAGGTCAGGACGGAAGGTCAGATGCTGTCAGCGGTACGAATGCAGTTCAACTACAGGGTCGTTCGTCGCGAGGACGGGGCTGTGGCGGCCGCCGGCCACACCGTGCATGCCGCGGTCGATCCAACCGGACGTCCGTGCCGGTTGCCGGCGCGGATCAAGCAGGCATTCCAATGAGGGCGGTGGTCACCGGCGCCGCTGGTTTCATCGGGTCCCACCTTTCCGCGGCACTGCTCGACCGCGGCTTCGAGGTGCTCGGCGTGGACTGCTTCACCGACTACTATCCGCGTCCGCTGAAGGAAGCGAACCTGGACGTGAACCGGTCGCGCAAAGGCTTCTCGTTTCTCGAGGCGCGGATCCAGGATGCCGATCTGAACGCGATGTTGGATGGCGCCACGCATGTCTTCCACCTCGCGGCACAGGCCGGCGTTCGCAAGAGCTGGGGGTCGGACTTCCGGATCTATACCTCCAACAACGTCGACGCGTCGCAGCAGCTGCTGGAGGCCTGCGTGCACCGCCGGCTGCATCGCTTCGTGTATGCGTCGAGTTCATCGCTGTACGGCGACAACGTGTCGATCCCGATGCGTGAGGATGCACTGCCGCAGCCGGTCTCGCCCTACGGCGTGACCAAGCTCGCCGCCGAACAGCTCTGTCATCTCTATCATGTGAATCATGGCGTGCCGACAACGGCACTGCGTTACTTCACCGTGTATGGTCCGCGCCAGCGGCCCGACATGGCGTTCAACCGGTTCATCCGGGCGTCGATCGATCGACAGCCGATCACGATGTTTGGCGACGGCGAGCAGACACGGGACTTCACCTTCGTCGCTGATACGGTTGCCGCAACGGTGGCGGCCGGCGACCGGGGTGTGCCCGGCCGTGCCTACAACGTCGGCGGCGGCTCTCGCGTCTCCATGAACCAGGTCGTCGACATCATCGGCCGTGTCGCCTGTCGTCCGCTGGAGGTTCGCCGCGAGGCGGCCCAGAAGGGTGACATGCGCGACACGTATGCCGATACCACGCTCGCGAAGGCCGACCTGGGCTTCGCGCCGAGCGTCACACTTGAACAGGGAATTGAAGCGGAGTATCGATGGCTTTCGTCCACACCCGTACGCGCCTAGTGCTGGCGCGCTGTTTTTGCCTCGTCGTCCTGCTCGCAGCGGCGAGTGCCTGTGCGTCGGCGCCGAAAGGGCCGCCGGTTGGCGCCGAGGAACCGGACAAGTTTCTTCACGAGCATGGCAGCGAGGCGCTGAAGGACAAGCGCTGGTTCGCGGCGCGCGAATACTTCCGTCAGCTCGTCGATAGCTATCCGCAAAGTGACTTCCGCGCCGACGCCAAGCTCGGAATCGGCGACAGCTACCTGGGTGAAGGCACCGCTGAAGGTCAGGTCATGGCGATCAACGAGTTCAAGGAGTTTCTCGCTTACTTCCCGACTCACGATCGCGCCCACTACGCGCAGTATCAACTGGGGATGGCGCACTTCAAGCAGCTGCGCGGCCCGACCCGAGATCAGACGGAAACGCGCGAGGCGATCACCGAGTTCAGCACCTACGTCCAGCGCTATCCGAGCGGTGCACTGATCGCCGATGCGAAGGCGCGGCTGCGCGAGTCGAAGGATCGCCTCAGCGAGTCCGAATACAACGTCGGCTACTTCTATCTTCGCTCGCGGATGTCGATTCCCGGAGCTGTCGACCGGTTCGCGGGGATCCTCAAGAATGATCCCGAGTACACCCGGCGGGACGCCGTCTACTACCAGATGGCGCAGGCGCTCGTCCTCGCCGGCCAGCCGGCGGCGGCGATCCCCTACCTGGATAAACTCGTCACCGATTTCGAAGTCAGCGAATACCTGGAGCCAGCGCGCACGCAGCTCGCCGAGCTCAAGGCGCAGATGCAGGCGCAAATCAAGAAATGAACTGACGCAGAGGGTGCGGGGGGACTGACGCCGAGGGTGCGGAGGGGCTTCGCTGAGGGTGCGGTCGGACCGACGCTGAGGGTGCCGGACGGAGAACACGGAGGGCACGGAGGGTTGATGCGGACCGATAACGTTATGCGGCTGCTCGCGGCGATTGTGCTCGTCGGCTCGGTGCCGCTCGCGGCTCAGGGGCGGCGGCCGGCGGAGACGCGTGGGGTTTCGCTGGCGCTGGTGTGTGGCGCGCAGGCATCCTACACGGCGCCGGCGCAGACGATCACGGTGCAGGTTGGCACCGAGCCGCGGAAGGCGCTCTTTGCCGCCGGGGAAGCGATCGTCATCAACGCCGGGACCTCGCACAGTGTCCGCGCCGGGCAGCAGTTTTACGTTCGGCGGGTGGTGCCGGACGAACTCGCCGTCCCGGCCGGGACTTCACGCCCGTTCAGCATCCATGTGGAATTTGGTAGTTGGAAGTTGGAAGTTGGAA
>Ga0183260_10002187_pt1 | contig 16224 bp, 17 predicted proteins | sample AntDrymUQ4972206_2_FD_129768 | JGI IMG/M metagenome (GOLD analysis project Ga0183260, IMG submission 129768) | Polar desert sand microbial communities from Dry Valleys, Antarctica - metaG UQ497 (22.06) (version 2) (version 2) | ecosystem: Environmental > Terrestrial > Soil > Desert | place...
ACGTAGTCCGACAGTGCGGAACTGATCAGCGAGGACCTCGGTGTCATAGCGTCTGATCATGGCCCACGCAGACGACCTTCCGCACGAGCTGTCGGAATACCTGCGCAAGGACCCGCTGGCTGCCCATCTCGGCATCGAGATCCTGGAGATCAGGCCCGGGTACGCGCGGGCCCGCATGACTGTCCGCGAAGAGACGCTCAACGCTCATGGGGTCGCGCATGGCGGTGCCACGATGTCGTTGGCCGACACCGCATTCGCGGCCGCAGCCAACAGCCACGGGAAGCAATCGCTTGCGGTGGATCTGCATACCGAGTTCCTGTCGGCCGGCGCTCTGGGTGAGGTGCTCCTGTCCGAGGCCGAGGAGCTGAGCCTTACCCGGCGGATGGCGGTCTACCGGGTCAGCGTGCTCGCCGAGTCCGACGGTCGGCGCGTGGCCGAAGTCCTGGCCAGGGTCTATCGGCGAGACGATCCACTCCCATGAGCGGGGGCCGGATCGTCGTGGTCGGCTCCGTCGACGTCCAACACGTCGCCGGCCACGGAACGCAGCGGTGACCCGGATCGCGGTGGTCGGTCTCGGCCTGATCGGGGGATCCGTCGCGCTGGCGGCTCGGCGGGCCGGGCATGGCGTCCTGGCCTGGGACGCCGATGCTCGGACTCGCGACGAGGCTGCGGGACGGGGGCTGACCATCTCGACGGACCTGTCGTCGGCTGAACTGATCGTCCTCGCTGCACCCATCCCCGCGCTGACCGACGGTCTGCAAGCTCTGCTGGCCAGCGTGCAGCTGCCGGACAGCGCGACGATCACCGACGTCGGTTCGGTCAAGCAACCGGTGGTCGCCGCCATGCGAGCCACCGGGCTGAATGAGCGCTTCATCGGCGGACACCCGATGGCGGGCACCGAACGGTCCGGCTTCCCGGCCGCCACTGCGGACCTGTTCACCGGCGCGCGATGGGCGCTGTGCCTGCACGAGGACAGCAGCGACAGCCAGCTAGGCCGCTGGCTGGAGGTTGCGGCGGTGCTGACCGGCCTCGGCGTCGACGTGCTTGCGCTGACCCCCGCCGAGCACGACACCGCGTTGGCCATGGTCAGCGGGGTGCCACACCTGCTGGCGCTGGCTCTGGCGGCATCGACGCAGCACTACGGTCCGCTGGCCAGGGCGCTGGCGGCGGGTAGCTTCACCGATCTGACGAGGGTGGCCGGAACTGATCCGACGCTGCTGCGCTCGGTCACCCTGCGCAACGAGCCCGCCGTACGGGCGGCTCTCCGGCTCGTCGTCGAACAGCTCGACCGACCGTGGGAGGAGCTCATCGAAGCCGGGCGCGCCGCCCGAGAGTTCTTGTCCAGCACTGTCATCGCCGATCGGTTGGCTAGAGCTGAAGTGTCCGTCCTTGGCGCCGGACACCTTCTCGAGCTCTGTCGGGGCGGCGCGGTGATCGAGACAGTGGACCTCGACGCCGGCCTGATCGGGTATCGGAGCCCGGCGGCACCGTAGCGGCTCGACGCAGACCTTTGCTCCTCGGTGGTCATGCCCCACCAAGAACTTCGGCCTGCGCGGACTAGAGGTTGCCGCGGGTCTCCTGTTCGCGCTCGATGGCCTCGAACAGCGCCCTGAAGTTGCCCTTGCCGAAGCCGAGCGAGCCGTGCCGCTCGATCAACTCGAAGAAGACCGTGGGCCGGTCACCGATCGGCTTGGTGAAGATCTGCAGCAGGTAGCCGTCCTCGTCGCGGTCGACCAGGATGCCTCGCTTCTGGAGTTCCTCGACCGGCACCCGTACCTTGCCGATCCGCTCCCGTAGTTCGGGGTCCTCGTAATACGAGTCCGGAGTCGCCAGGAACTCCACGCCCTCGGCCCGCATGGCGTCGACCGTACGGAGGATGTCGTTGGTGGCCAACGCAAGATGCTGGGCACCGGGGCCGCCGTAGAACTCCAAGAACTCGTCGATCTGGGACTTCTTCTTGGCGATCGCCGGCTCGTTGAGCGGGAACTTGACCCGGTGGTTGCCGTTGGCCACGACCTTGGACATCAGCGCCGAGTAGTCCGTGGCGATGTCGTCGCCGATGAACTCGGCCATGTTCACGAAGCCCATGACCTTGTTGTAGAAGCCGACCCACTCGTCCATTTTGCCTAGCTCGACGTTGCCGACGACATGGTCGAGCGCCTGGAAGAGCCGCTTGGGGGCTCCGTCCCTCTTGACGTACCCGGACGTACGGGCTTGGAAGCCAGGCAGATACGGGCCGGTGTAGCGCGACCGGTCGACCAGGGTGTGCTGGGTGTCGCCGTACGCGGCGATGGCTGCGCTACGTACGGTGCCGTGCTCATCGGAGATGTCGTGCGGCTCCACAAGAATCGTGGCCCCCTGCGAGCGGGCCTGCTCGATGCACTTGTCCACATCGGGGACCTCGAGGGAGATGTCGCTGACGCCGTCCCCGTGCGCGCGGTGGTGGTCGAGCAGCGGGCTGTCCGGCGCGACCCCGCCGGTGATGATGAAGCGGCAGGAACCGCTCTTCAGAACGTAGGCCTTGTGGTCGCGATTGCCGGTCTCCGGACCCGAGTAGGCGACCAGGTCCATCCCGAAGGCGGAGCTGTAGAAGTGAGCGGTCTGGGTGGCGTTGCCGACGATGAAGGTGACCGCATCCCAGCCGGTCACCGGGAACGGATCGGTGGCCGCGTCATAGTCGACCAGGCCGACGAGTTGCTTGAGTTGCTCGGCGCTCAGGTCGGCTGCCCGCTCGTCCGGGGTGAGATCGATTCGTAGGGTGTCTACGCTCATAACCCCAGGATCGCCGACGTTCAGCGATCGGACAACAGTTGCGGTCCAGATCGACCATTCTGCCTAATCGTCACACCGGTACCCGGGATCAGCTATGCACATTGCCCAGTCGGCCCGAAATGTTTCCCAAGCGGCTACGGTTCGCCTCCATGACGGTGGCTTAGCAGTGTGGTCAGCGCGGTGGCTCACGGTGCTTGCCCGCTGACCGAGTTTTCCCAGCCGGTGAGCCCGAGAACGAGGGTGCTGTGCCGATACCTGCAGTTTCCCCTCGATTGCTGCAGGTTCTCGCACAGCGTCCGACAAACCCACGGTCTCATCGGCCTTCGGGCTCGACGCCGCCGGACTCCCGTATCGAGCGCTATTGCGAATCGCAGTCGCCGCGACAGTTTGGGGACCAACTGAGGGTCGAGTAACACGTACGGGGAAGGAGCGTCACCCTCTGCGAGACCCGGCCACCGTGGGACGGGCCCGGTGAGCGGACCCATGGCAACATCGCGCAACGCCGGTACCAGCCGGCCAGCGCCGACTGGTCGCTGCACTGAGCGGACCGCAACAGCCGGTGGCACCCGTACGAAGCCGGCAACATCCAGTTCGGCAGCGTGGCCGTCTTGCTGAGTGAGATCGACGCGGACGCCACCTGCACTTCCGCGGATGAGCCAGGGCTGGGGACAACCGACCTGCGGTTTGCGGTTTGCGATTCGCGCTTCGAGGCTGGCCCGCCACGTTCTTTCGGATGAGTCATCAGAACAATTGTTGAGCCATGAGCGCACGCTCGATGTGAGTGCTAAGCGGTCCGGAGCACCCTCCGCGGCGCAAAAGAGCCGCCGCCGGGTAACCAAGCCCTGGGCGAGCCCGGGGTGGTCACGGCCAGTCAAGGACCCCCTGTGCCAATAGGTTTGCCACAAGGGGTCCTTGAGCCAAGCCAAGTCAGGGCGGTGACTCGGCCAAGGGTAGGCGCACCGTGACGGTGAGGCCCTGTCCAGCCTCGGTCTCCAAGGACACCTCGCCGCCGAGCGCTGCGACGGTCGACTCGACGATGGACAGCCCCAGTCCGCTGCCGCCCCGGTGCCGCGAGCGAGCCGGATCGGCGCGGTAGAAGCGCTCGAAGGCCCGCTGCTCGACCTCGGGCGGCATCCCCGCGCCATGATCGATCACCCGTAGGACGCCGTGCTCGCCAGTGGTCCGTACCTCGATCGAGACCGGTGACCCCGCAGGTGTGTGCACCAAGGCGTTGCCTACGAGATTCGAGATCACCTGACGGAGCCGGTCCGCGTCGGCCAGCACCATCACCGGCTCGGACGAGTCCGGTCCGGTGATCTCGCGCTCGGGATCGCGTACCGAGGCATCTGCGGCCGCGTCCACGGCCAGTCGGGTCAGGTCGACGGGCTTTCGTTCGAGGGCCCGGCCCTGGTCGAGGCGGGCCAGCAGGAGGAGGTCGTCGACCAGCCGCCCCATCCGAATGGCTTCACTCTCGGTGCGGCCCATGGCTTCTGTCAGTTCGCCCGCGCCGCGAAGGCCACCGGCCCGGTAGAGCTCGGCGTACCCGCGGATCGTGGTGACCGGGGTGCGGAGCTCGTGCGACGCGTCGGCGGCGAACCGGCGCAGCCGCTGCTCCGAGCGGCCACGGGCATCGAAGGCGGCCTCGATCGAGGACAGCATCGCGTTCAACGAGCGGCCCAGAGCTCCGGCCTCGGTCTTGGCCGGCGCCTCGGGTACCCGGTGCGTGAGATCCCCGCCGGCAATGGCCGAAGCGGTGGCAGTCATCTGCTTGATCGGTCGGATCCCGAGCCGGATGACCCACCACGCCACCAGTGCCAGCACAGCCAGGATCGCGGCTGTGGTCACCCAGGCGACCGCGGTCACCCGCGCGACGGTGGCATCGACTGCGGTCAGCGGCAACGCCAGGATCACCGTGCCGTCGGAGCCGGGCTCGGGATAGGCCAGAACCCGTAGCCGGACCTCCCCGTTGTCGAAGGTGTACGGCGTCCTGGTCTCGGCAGCCCGCCAGGCCTGGGGCCATTCGATGTCGGGAAGTGCGGCGTCGCCGATGTCGGGCGTGGAGATCGCGATCTGCGTGCCGTCCGGATAGCAGACCAGAACGTAGAGCGCGGTCAGTCTCGGGCCGGCGATCGGCTCTTCGTACGCGCTACCGGTCGGCTCTTCGTACGGGCCGCCGTACGGTCCACCGCCGCCGTCGTAGGGCTCCGCGCGGTTAAGGGAGTACAGCCGGGTCAGCGGGGCCCGTGCATCCTCGAGCTGCTGGTCGAGCTGGGCAAGCAGGGAGTCCGAGGTGCTCTGCACGACCACGAAGGCGGCCAGCGACAGCAGGACCCCGATCAGCAGAGTGCCGGCCAGCACCCGGGCTCGCAGTGACACCGGCTAGCCGGCCGTACGCAAGGTGTAGCCCACTCCTCGAACCGTGTGGATCAGCTTGGGTTCCATCGCGTCCACCTTGCGCCGTAGGTATCCGATGTAGGTCTCGACGATCCCACCGTCTCCGCCGAAGTCGTAGTTCCAGACCCGGTCGAGGATCTGGGCTTTGGACAGCACTCGACCAGGGTTCAGCATGAAATAGCGCAGCAGGTTGTACTCGGTCGGCGACAGGGACAACTCCTCGCCGGCCCGACGTACTTGATGGGCGTCGTCGTCCATCTCCAGATCCGCGTAGGTCAGCACTGTGCTCTTCTCCGGCGCGAGCCCGGCCCGGCGCAGCAGCGCGCGGATCCGGGCGACCAGCTCCTCGAGGCTGAACGGCTTGACCAGATAGTCGTCGCCGCCCAGGGTCAGCCCCCGGACCTTGTCCTCAGTGGCATCCCGGGCGGTCAGGAACAGCACTGGCACCCGGCTGCCGGCCGATCGCAGCCGCCGGCAGACCTCGAAACCGTCGATGTCGGGAAGCATGACGTCCAGGACCACCAGATCGTGGTCACTGCCCACGGCGGCGTCGTACCCAGCGCTGCCGTCGGCCGCCTCACCCACCTGGAACCCGTTGTGCCGCAACGCGGCCGTGAGCATCGAGCGCAGATTGTCCTCGTCCTCGACGAGCAGCAGCCGTTCCCCGGTCATGGGACCAGCGTGCCAGCCGTGGCTGAGAGTTTCCGGTGAGCCGGGAGGGAGTCTCGCGGGGCGCTCGCGATGTGCCAACCTTGTCCCGTGGGCGACGAAATCGAGGCGATCGAGTACACCCGCGAGCACCGTCGCGAATACCGCGCCAAGGTGCGCACCTGCCTCGACGTCTTCGAACGCATGCTGGCCCAGTCGAGTTTCGATTTCGAGAAGCCGCTGACCGGGATGGAGATCGAGTTCAACCTGGTCGATTCCGACTGGCAGCCGGCCATGTCCAACGCGGCCGTGCTCGAACAGATCGCCGATCCGGCGTACCAGACTGAGATCGGCGCGTACAACATCGAGTTCAACGTCCCGCCGCGTCGACTGCCCGGCACCAGCGCGCTGGAACTCGAGGCGCACCTGCGAGCCAGCCTCAACGCTGCCGAGATCAAGGCCAACTCCCAAGGCGCGCACATCGTGATGATCGGGATCCTGCCGACCGTCATGCCCGAGCACTTCGAGGGCGCCTGGATGAGCCCGTCCACCCGGTACGAGGCGTTGAACGCGTCGATCTTCTCCTCGCGCGGCGAGGATCTGCTCATCGACATCGCCGGACCGGAACCGCTCACGGTTCACTCACCTACGATCGCACCGGAATCGGCATGTACGAGCATGCAGTTGCACCTTCAGGTCGCTCCGCATGACTTCGCCGCGAACTGGAACGCCGCTCAGCTGCTGCTCGGCCCACAGCTGGCGATGGGTGCGAACTCGCCGTACTTCTTCGGCCATCAGTTGTGGTCGGAGACCCGCGTCGAGCTGTTCGCCCAGGCCACCGACACCCGGCCGGAGGAACTCAAGAACCAGGGGGTACGCCCGCGGGTGTTCTTCGGCGAGCGGTGGATCACCTCGATCTTCGACCTGTTCGAGGAGAACGTCCGCTACTTCCCCTCGCTACTGCCCGAGATGTCCGAGGAGGATCCGGTAGCGGAGTTGGAGGCCGGTCGTACACCGCGGTTGCAGGAACTCCGTCTGCACAACGGCACCATCTACCGCTGGAACCGGCCGATCTACGACATCGTGGACGGTACGCCGCACCTGCGAGTGGAAAACCGGGTGCTCCCAGCCGGTCCCACGGTTGTGGACATCATGGCGAACGCCGCCTTCTACTACGGGGCACTGCGGGTTCTGTCCGACGAGGACCGTCCGGTGTGGACAAAGATGACGTTCGCGACCGCCCACGAGAACTTCGTCGAATGCGCACGGTTCGGCATGGAGGCACGGATGTACTGGCCCGCCATGGGCGAGGTGACACCTGACGAGCTGGTGTTGCGAAAGCTCCTGCCGATGGCCCATGAGGGTCTGGAGCGCTGGGGGGTCGCCGCCGAGGTCCGGGACCGCTATCTAGGGATCATCGAGGGACGAGCCAAGTCCGGGCGAAACGGTGCGGTCTGGCAGACCGAGACCGTACGGTCCTTGGAAGCGCGAGGCCTGAGCCGACCGAAGGCGCTGCAACAGATGTTGCGGATCTACTGCGAAGGCATGCACTCCAACGAGCCCGTACACACCTGGGACATCCCCTCCTAGAGCTCGGCCCCGCACCACTCCTCGCGGGACGTTATGCGCATAACGTCCCGGATGTCGGCCCGATTCTGGGACGTTATGCGCATAACGTCCGGGTTTGGCGTGACATGTCTCCGCGGGGGCTGACCTCGTGGAAGATCCGCAGGCGCCGGCTGGTTGCCTAGTGCGGTGACCGCCATCCTGCTCGCCCTCGGGGCGGCTCTCGCGTACGGCGCCTCCGACTTCATCGGCGGCCGGGCCTCAACTAGGGCACATTTCGCCGTGGTGACCGCGGTCGGTGCCGCCGTGGCACTGCTCATCGCCCTGGTGGCCGCCCCGTTGATCGGCAGCAGCGCACCGTCTGCCGGACCATTGCTGTGGGGTCTCGCATCCGGAGTGGGATCCGGGATGGGGACGCTGTTCCTCTATCGGGGCCTGGCACGCGCTCGGGTGGCCGTTGTCGCGCCCACGTCCGGGGTGCTCGCCGCAGCTCTGCCGGCCGTGATTGCGGTCGTGCTGGGTGAGCGTCCGACGCCGATAGCGATCGTCGGCCTGCTTCTCGCGCTGCCCGCGGTCTGGCTCATCTCCGGCGGCGGAGGTGACTCAAGTGACGACGGTCGGCCATCCGGCATCAGCGATGGTGTGCTGGCCGGGTTCGGGTTCGGGCTGCTGTTCCTCGCGCTCGACCAGGCCGGGGATGGCGCCGGATTGTGGCCGCTGGCCGCCGGTCAGGCCCTCGCCTTTGTCCTGGTGGCCGCGGTGGCCCTGCGGGCCTATGGATCGGGGCAGTTGCGGTCCACTCCGGCGGGCCCGGGTACGGGCACCGGAGCCTGGTGGCCGCTCGCGGTGGCTACCGGCGTGCTCGGGTCGGCGGCAACCCTGCTGTTCTATGCCTCGACGACGACGGGTCTGTTGACAATTGCGGCGGTGCTCACCTCGCTGTACCCGGCCAGCACGATCCTGCTTGCCCGCCTTGTCCTCGACGAGCGAATCTCGCGTCGGCAAGGGCTGGGGCTTGCGCTGGCCGGGGGCGCGGTCGTGCTGATCACCGTCGGCTGAACACCGTCCTCGGCCGGCACGCCGTAGGAGTCTCGACGTCCGTACGGCAGGGTCCGGAAGTCCGTACGAGAATGATCGAAGTTCCGTACGAAATAGCCTTGAACCTGACGTTGCGTCAGGACTTAGCGTCGATGAGGTCGCCACATCCTGTGGTGGCAGGAGAGATTCGAGCGTTGGTATGGATCGGAGACGACAGTGGCCGAGGGCCAGCACCGCAAGATCGGGCAGCTCGCCCAGTCGACCGGGCTGACCGTGCGGACGCTGCACCACTACGACCACATCGGTTTGGTGCAGCCGTCGGCTCGTACGCCGTCGGGGCATCGGCTCTACGACGACGCCGACATCCGCCGGCTCTACGAGGTCATCGCGTTGCGCGACCTCGGACTGCCGCTGGAGACGATCGGCGGGCTGCTCGACGGGCACCCGGGACTGCTCACCCTGCTGCGCGAGCACCTGGCACACGTCGACGAGCAGCTCCGGGCCGTCCGGTCATTGCGTGACCGGCTGGCCCGACTCGTCCAAGGGGCCGAGGAATCCGATCCGCCCACGTCCGAGGATCTCCTGGATCTCATCGATGAGGTGAACACAGTGGACGAAACGATCAAGAGGTACTTCTCGCCCGAGCAGCTCGACGCACTCGCCGTCCGGCGGGAGAAAGTTGGTGATCAGGCGATCAGCGACGTGCAGAACGAGTGGCCCGAGCTGATCGCGAAGGTGCAGGCCGAACTCGATGCCGGTACCGACCCTGCTGAGCCGAGGGTCCAGACATTGGCCCAGCGCTGGATGGCACTGCTCGAGGCCTTCCACGGGGGCGATCCGGGACTGCGCGACTCGTTGTATCGGATGCACGAGGACAACAGCGAGCAGATCCAGGCGGAGTACGGCGGACCGTCTCCGGCACTGATGGACTACATCGGCCGGGCCACCCAGACGGGGGCCGGTAGCCGTTAGACGCTAGGCGCCTGGCGGCGGACTCGCGGAGCGTCCCCGCCGGCGTTGAAACGCCGCCCAGGCTTTGCGACCGAGGAACAGGGCGACCGTGCGGTAGATCCAGCGCATCCACATAAGAACTCCAGGCTATGCGCGCCGCATGGTGCTCGGCGAGCTCGTGGTCGGCAGGTGCGAATTCGTGTGGTCCATCCCGCCGTTTTGCGCGGCGGGACCGGATCACACGGCATCAAACGTTGAAGATACTGACTCGGCCGGACTCGACCAGCAGCCCGGCTGGACTCAGTCCAGTGGCTGCTCTTTGGTCAGGTGCAACAGCCAGTCCCGGTCGGTACGGATCAGGGCGTACCGACGGGACTGATCCTGGCCGTGCAAGGTGAACAGCAGTCGCTTGACATTGCGGTCGTGCTCTTCCCAGGTGCCGGTGTCGGCGATGAACTTGTCGGCGTCGGTGTAGGTCAGGTGGTCCATCGCGTGGTCGGGCACGGCGATCGCCAGCCGGTTGTCAGTGGGGTTGTCCGGCAGGCCGCGGGGTATCGCCCAGGAACGCAGGACCCCGTCCTGCTCCAGGCGGAGGTCGAAGTGCGGCTGGGGCTTACGGTGGTCGTGCAGCACAAAGCGGAGCGTCATCTCCTCAGGATGTGACGGCGTCGAGGTGTTGCAGCAGGTCGTGTGCGGCCAACTCGACCTCCTTGTGCCGCCATTCCGCCGCCCGGTACAGGCAGGCGATCAGTCCCATCCTGTGCACCCGGCGAAAGTCGCCGTACCCGAACGCGTGCCGCGCCTTGGTCTCGTCGTTCGCACCCTCGGTGAGCCCGAGATGCCAGGCGGCGTACTCCTCCCAGGAATGCGTTGCCAGAAAGGCGTTCTCGTCGTCGGCGGTCGGCTGGACCTCTCCCCAGGTGCTGATGAGCACGTACTGGCGGCCGTCGATGAGCCGCCGCGCCCGAGCGACCGCATCCTGGTTGACCGAATACGAAGCCACCACACGATTGTTCACCTCAGAGGGCGCGCGGGCCAGACGCTCCGCGCTCGGCGAGGACGCCACAGGGGTCAGCCCAAGCGCATGGTGGAAGAGCAGGAACGAGCACCGTCCAAGGAAAGGCGACTCGTGCATGTCCTTTCCGGGACCGCCCAAACGTTTCAAACTCGTGGACCAAGGTGGCCCCAAGAGGCAACGAAGGAGTGTTCCGATGCCGCAGTACCTCGCATTGACCTACACCGCAGATGTGGACTGGTTTTCGCCAGAGCAGGCGAGTGAGCTCGCCGAGTACCGCCAGTTCGCGGTGGACAACGCTGAGTGTCTACGGGCCAGCGCCGTACTGCACCCGACCAGCACGGCCACGGTCGTCCGCGTGGAGGGTGCCCGTGGCGGAAACGTGGTAACGACCGACGGGCCCTACGCCGAGACCAAGGAGGCCTTGACCGGGTACTACCTGCTCGAGGCGGCAGACCTGGACGAAGCAGTGGCCATCTCGGCCCAGCTTCCCGCGGCCTGGGCCGGCGCGGTCGAGGTGCGCCCGGTCATCGCGTCGAGATGACCAGACGTGGTCGCTGACCGAGTCACAGTGCACGGCACAGCGCATGACGCCGTCGCCGTCACGGTCCGGGTCGAGGGCGCACGCATCCTGGCGACCTTGATCCGGACCGTCGGCGACGTACAGATTGCCGAGGACGCCGTACAGGAGGCAATCCTGGCGGCACTCGGCGCCTGGCCGGTCACCGGCGTGCCGCCTCAGCCGCGTGCCTGGCTCACGCTGACTGCGCGCCGAAAGGCGATCGACATCATCCGGCGCGAGCGCGCCCGCCTGGGCAAGGAGCGGGACGGACTACGGATGATCGAACTCGCGAAGTCCGACCTTCCGCCGGACGATGTCGTGCACGACGACCTGCTACGACTGATCTTCATCTGTTGCCATCCCGCCCTCGCTCCGCCGACCCGGGTTGCCCTGGCCCTGCGAACACTGTGTGGCCTCTCGCCGGCGCAGATCGCCGGGGTGCTGCTCACCACCGAGGCGGCTACCACGAAGCGCCTGACCCGGGCTCGGCAGAAGATCGCTGCAGCCCATATCCCCTACCGGGTGCCGGCCGAGGCTGAGTTGGCCGACCGGTTGCCGGCGGTGTGCGGGGTGATCCACAGCCTCTTCACCGCTGGACATGCCCCCGTCGACGGCCGTGCTGCCTATGACGTGGACGCCTGTGCCGAGGCGGTCCGGCTGGCCGATCTCCTGCACGATCTGCTGCCGGACCAGCCGATGCCCGCCGCCGTCCTGGCGCTGCTGCTCCTGACTGAAGCCCGCAGGCCCGCACGGCTCGACGAGCATGGTGACGTCGTGACCCTCGACCAGCAGGACCGGGGTCGGTGGGACGCCGCGGCGATCGCCCGCGGCATCGCACTCCTGAATGATTCACTGCGCCGCTCGTACGGGCAGGCGGATGCCTACCAGCTCCAAGCCGCCATCGCGGCGGAGCATGGCCGTGCCGCCAGCTATGCCAACACGGACTGGACGGAGATCCTGCGGCTCTACGATCTGCTCGTGTCGATCGCTCCGAGTGACGCCGCCGGCCTGGGCCGGGTGGTTGCGGCAACCGAAGCGGCCGATCCTGCGACCGGGCTCGCCATGCTGGCCGAACTGCCGCCGAGCCCCCGCTGGCACGCGGTTCGCGCCGAACTGCTCGCCCGCGTGGGCCGCTACGCAGATGCAGCCTTGGCACTCGCCGAGTCCCTCGACGGACCGGCAACGCAGCCGGAACGGCAGCATCGGGAGCGACGCCGAGAAGCCTTCCTCGAGTTGTCTCTGCCGTCCGCACCGTACGAGAGGGAATCCTGAGTGCCGGAAGCTGCTCCTTCCTCCCTCGACCGAGTCTTCTCGGCCGTGGGACAGCGAGTACTCACGATGTACCCCCGTGACGAGCAGGGACGAATGCTGCGCTCCCCCGGGCTCAAGACGGCCGGAAAGTTCTACGCCTTCGTCACCGCCGCAGACCTCATGGTCAAACTTCCGTCGTCGCGCGTGAACGAACTCATCGACAGCGGCCGAGGTTTGCCGTGCGCAACTCGGCCGGGACGGCCCATGAAGGAGTGGGTCCGCATCATTGCGCCCGACGCGGAGTCCTGTCTGGCCTACGTACTGGAGGCACGGACCTTCGTCTCGGCAGTCGCCAGGACCAGAAAGGACTAGCTGCCGTTGCCGGTGGCATTGTGCCAGCGAGGCTTGGCACACTCGGCGATGCGGCCCGCCAACCCGACCACACGTTCGGTAATGAGGAGAGCTCGCCACGCGGCATGAGCGTGCGACATCTGGGATCCGGATTGGTAGAGGCCTGGCAGCGAACGATCACATCGGAGCGACCACCCTGCTCATGATCCATGCGTGCTTGCCAACCTGCCGGCCGCGGGCGAATCCGTACTGCTCGAAGAGTTCGACGGTCGCGCTGAACAGGAATCGGCCCGGCGCCTTGCGGCCGGTCGTCACCTCGGGGATGGCCTCGACGAGGCCGCCGCCGGCATGGGCGATCTGGTCGAGCGCGCCCTCCAGCGCCGCCCGTGCGACGCCCTGGCTGCGATGTCCCTTGCCGACGTAGATACAGGTGATCCGCCAGTCCGGACGCGGCGGCGCGTGCTTCTCGTACTCGCGCTTGTGCTTGATGTTCGGAAGTTCCTCCGGGCTGCCGTACTGGCACCACCCCTGTGCGGCGCCGCCCTCGCTGAGGACGAGCGCGGCGTGCGCGCGACCTGTCCGGACCCGGTCCTCCTTGACCGCGCGATGGCTGATCCCCTTCTGGCCGCACTCCGGGTGGTAGCCGATGCACCAGCAACCGCCGAAGATTCCGTTGTTGCGCTCGACAAGCTCCGCGAAGGCATCCCACGTGGAGGCGTCGAGGGGTCGAACCGTGTACCGCATCGTCGAGTCCTTTCGCTGCGGCGCCATGTCAGGCCTCGGCAGCCGCCGCAGCAAGGAGCCGGGCGAGTTCGATCGGCTTGCTGACCATGGGCCAGTGGCCCGAGTCGATGTCGACGAAGGCAAGGTGCTTGGCCTTGGCGAGCTCGGGCACGTCACCTGCGTCGATCCACTCTCGAGCCTGGGCGGGGGTGAATTCGGGGCACACGAGCACGACCGGGACGTCGAACCGTCGCTCGTCCGCAAGACGCACCACGCCCTTGGTCACGCCTTCGGGGACGGGGATCGCAGCAGAGGCGAAACTGCGCCTGGCCTCCTCGTCGAGGTCAGCAGAGTCTGGCCCCTCGAATGGTCCCCACCCGGGGAAGGGCATGGTGCCGTCCTTCGGCTCGAACAAGTCGGCGTAGGGCTCCCCGTCGGCGGACGGGAAGCCGCCGATCAGGGCGACTGTGGCCACCTTCTCCGGTCGCGCGTCGGCGGCCAGCCAAGCCAGGGTGCAGGCGGCGGAGTGCCCCACCACCATGGGCTTTTCGGCTGAGTCGATGGCGGCGAGCACCGCTGCCACTTGGTCGTCGAGGGTGGCGGAGATAGATCCGTCGCCCTGGCCCGGGAGGGTGAGCGGCACCGGACGGTGGCCAAGGGCCTCCAGCTCGGGCACCACATCGTCCCATGCGGATCCGTCGAGCCACAGGCCAGCAATGAGCAGGATGTCCATGATCAGTTCTCTTTCTCCAGTCTGGTCAGATCACGTTCGGCATAGAGCCGGTGCTCCCATTCCTCGTTGAGGACGATGCGGAGACATTCCTTCAGGGGGAAGTTCTCGATCTGGGGCCAGCCGGGCTCGGTACGAGTCGCCGTGGCGGCGAGTTGCTCGTCGGTGAGTGATTCCATGACCTGGCGCACCATCGCCTGGCGTTCGCGCCGGACCGTGAGCACCTCGTCCAGCGAGGGCTGTGTCTCGCGGTCCCATGCGAGCCACTCCCAGTCGGGCGCCTCGTCCCAGGGCAGGTCCAACGGGTGCCACGGCGAGGGGTTGCCGAGGATCATCCGGCCCACCCAGGCAGCGCTGGCGAAGTTGAGGTGTCGTAGGGTCTGGATGAAGGACCACTCCTCGTCGACGCTGCGGTGTAGCGCCGCTTCCGGGAACATCCCCGCCCGCGCGACGGTGCCCTCCCACAGCCGCTCCAGGATTGCCCACGCCGCACGGAACCCGTCGCTGTCGTCGGCGCGCATCCTCGCCCGCTCGGGCATGCGACGGTTCAACTCGGCGTCGACCAGCGGCGCGATGTCGACGCCGTTCACGATGACGTTCTGCAGCTCGCCGTAGATGTCGACGTCGACCAGCTCGACGCCGCGCAGGCGGCTTCCGTCGAACAGGGCGCCACGGATCTGCGCTCCGGTGAAGTCGACTCTGTGCATGCGGGCGTCGTTGAGTTTCACCTGGCTGAAGGTGGCGCCCCGGAGGCCCACCCGCTCGAAGCGTGCTCCGGTGAGGTCCTGCTCACGGAATTCGGTCACGGACATCACGCTAGGACCAGTTCCGGACGATCTACTTCCGGTTCATCTCGGGACCACCTAGTCTGCTCGGGTGCCGACCGAGCTCAGCCCCACCGCACGGGCTCTGCGTGCCCTTGAGATCCTCCAAGCCCGCCCCGGCGCGACCGCCGACGAACTCGCCGCAAGGTTGGGCGTCACGGAGCGGGCCGCGCGTCGGTATGTCGGAATCCTCAGAGAGGCGGGCATCCCCGTCGAGTCAACCCGGGGCCCCTACGGCGGGTACCGGCTTGGGCGGGGGACGAGGCTGCCTCCGGTCGTCTTCACGGAGGCCGAGGCACTTGGTCTGGTCATGGCGGTGCTCGACGGCGAGCCGGCCGCCACCGACATAGACGACCTCGTGGGTTCTGGCCTGGGCAAGGTCATCCGGGCACTCCCCGAGAGCGTCCGCCGGCAGGCGGCGGCGCTGCGCGAGCATGCGTCAACTGCTCCCGTACGGCACTCCGCCCGTCCGGATCCCGCCACCACCAGCGCCCTCGTCGCTGCCATCGCGACCCGGCGTCGCGTGCTGCTCACCTACCAGGGCGAGTCCGGCAAAGAGTGGGAGGCCGAGGTCGACCCCTGGGCGGTCGTTGTCCGCTACGGGCGCTGGTACCTCCTGTGTCACTCCTATCGCGCGGACGCGATCCGCACCTACCGGGTCGACCGGGTCCGCGCGGTCCAGCTGACCGCGCACGAGTTCGAGCCGCCCGACGGCCTCGACCCAGTGGCAGCACTGGAGGAGAACCTGGGCACTGGATGGGAGTTTCCTACCCGCGTCGCGTTCGACGCTCCACTGGCTGAGGTGGCGCCGTGGATTCGGCCTCCCATGGGACGGCTTGAACCGTCGGGAGACGGGTGCGTGCTCGTCGGCAGCACGAGCAACCCGGCGATGTATGCGCAGGAGTGGTTGCCGAGCGTGCCGTTCGCCTTCCGCGTCGATGGCGGGCAAGAACTCCGTGCCGCCGTCGCGACGCTCGCTTCGCGTTTCGCTGCCGCCCTGATGCACGAAAGGTCTGGCTCGGACCCGACGATCGAGTCGTAGACCTCGAGATCGTCGTGGTCGTCCTACCGGATGAGTTGCTGATCATCCACGTCATGCCCAGCGCGCTACGGAGGAAGTTATGACGAAGTACCGCGTAGGGTCCGACGTCGACCTCACTACCGAAGACGTGCGAGACAGCAAGGGTCGTCGGATCACCGAGGAGTCCGCCGAGCGGGCGGCGGCGGATGCAGTTGCCTCAGTTGGCCGGGGCCGGCCTTCACTGACCGGGGCGACAGAGCCCTCCCCGCAGGTCACGTTCCGCGTGACCCCTGAGCTGCGGGCCAAGGCGAACGCCGAGGCTGCGCGGCAGGGTAAGCGGGTCTCCGACGTCGCTCGAGAGGCCCTTGAGCGGTATCT
>Ga0183260_10002188_pt1 | contig 16224 bp, 13 predicted proteins | sample AntDrymUQ4972206_2_FD_129768 | JGI IMG/M metagenome (GOLD analysis project Ga0183260, IMG submission 129768) | Polar desert sand microbial communities from Dry Valleys, Antarctica - metaG UQ497 (22.06) (version 2) (version 2) | ecosystem: Environmental > Terrestrial > Soil > Desert | place...
AGCGCAGCCTATAATCGCCGCGCACGATCTGGAGCCCGCGATGAGCCGCACAATGAAAGCACTGGTCAAGCGGGAAGCCGCGCCCGGTATCTGGATGGAACAGGTGCCGGTGCCCGACTGCGGGCCGAACGACGTCTTGATCAAGCTCGAGAAGACCGCGATCTGCGGAACCGACCTGCACATCTATCGGTGGGACGACTGGAGCCAGCGCACCATCAAGCCGGGCCTCGTCATCGGACACGAGTTTGTCGGGCGTATCGTCGAGGTCGGGAGTTCGGTGCAGGGTTACCGCGTCGGACAGCGCGTCTCCGCGGAAGGTCACATCGTCTGCGGCCATTGCCGCAATTGCCGCGGCGGGCGCCAGCACCTGTGCCCCTACACGGTCGGCATCGGCGTCAATCGCGCCGGCGCCTTTGCCGAATACATCGCAATGCCGGCCACGAACCTATGGCCCATTCCGGACCAGATCCCGAGCGAGATCGCGGCGTTCTTCGATCCCTACGGCAACGCCGCACACTGCGCGCTCGAGTTCGATGTGGTGGGTGAGGACGTGCTCATCACGGGCGCCGGTCCGATCGGCGTCATCGCCGCCGGCATCTGCAAGTGGGTCGGCGCGCGCAACGTGGTGGTCACCGACGTCAACGATTATCGGCTCAAGCTCGCGGCCGACATGGGCGCGACGCGCGTCGTCAACGTGTCGCAGCAGTCGCTCAAGGAAGTGATGTCCGATCTGCACATGGAAGGATTCGACGTGGCGCTCGAGATGAGCGGCAACCCGAAGGCATTCGACGACATGCTCGACTGCATGTATCACGGCGGAAAAATCGCACTGCTCGGCATCCTTCCCAAGGGTGCGGGCATCGACTGGGACAAGGTGATTTTCAAGGGTCTCACCCTGCACGGCATGTACGGCAGGCGCATGTACGAGACCTGGTACAAGATGACGCAGATGGTGCTGACGGGTTTCCCGCTGCAGAAGGTCCTGACGCACCAGCTGCCGATCGATGAATTCGAAAAGGGTTTCGAACTCATGGACTCCGGCCGTTGCGGCAAGGTGGTATGCAGCTGGAATTGATTCGACATCGCGCCGCTGCGTGCGGCGCTGCAATCCAATGTGGAGATTTGCGCGGGGCGGGCGCAGGCAAGCGTCTCTCGCTGGCCGCCGTTCTCGTTTTTCTGGTGATGACGATGCCTTGTTGGGCACAGGACGCCCCGCCGGAACTCGACGAAGGCCCTTTTTCGACCAGTCGTGGCGGATCGCGCATCCCTGCGGCGCAGCTGGTCGCGCCGGCTCTCCTTTCGAGTCCACTGCACACGGTCGAGCACGAAGCGCGCGTGCGCGGGCACCTCGCAGTGTTCACTCTGCGCACGCCCTACGGCCCCATCGAAGCCGAGGGCGTCGAGATGCTCGAGGTGCGGGTACAGGAACTGCTGGTGGTCGAAAACCTGCAGCGCATCAATTCGGCCGGGGTCTACATCCGCGCGATCGGTGCGCAATCCATGCGCACGCTGCGCAGCGTCGGCAAGGTTCTCTTCAATCCCGTCGAAACGGTCAAAGGCATACCGGAAGGCGTGGTGCGCTTCTTCAAGCGCAAACTCGGTGACGGTATCGACGATGCCATCGAGCTCACCGACGAAGTGCGCCACACCGCAGGCGACGAGGACGAACGATTCGCCGACGCGGTGCGCCCGGGCTCGAAGTCGAAAGTCAATCGAACCGAAACGGAGCAGGACCGAACACGTCGCCGCGCGCGCAAGATCGCGCTCAATTACATCGGTTACGACGACGCTCGCCGCTACTGGGCGAGGCGGCTCGGCGTGGACCCCTACTCGAGCAATCCACTCATCAAGGAACGCCTCGATCGGCTCGCCTGGTCCGCGTTCGCCGGAGACAAGACGGTCGGCTTCGCGCTCGACACTCTGACCGCTGGCGCGTCGGAGGCGTTGTCGATCACGCGCCGGTTGAACGAGGTCGTGTGGGAGCTCGACCCCGTGAAGCTCAGCCGCCTCAACTACCAGCGACTGGAGGATCTCGGCTGCGGCGGATTGCCCGCACGGCGTTTCGTCAATCGCGGGCGTTATTCCCCAACCCAGCAAACCGAGCTGGTCGACGCGCTCGAACGGCTTCGGCCGGCCGAGGGCTGCAGCGAAGTGCTGAGGCTGGCCGCGGCGCTCGAAAGCGAAGTCGAAACCCGCTACATCGTCAATGCGTTGAGCCTCATGCAGCACTTCCACTCCAACAGCGGAGGCAACCGCAAGATCAGGCTGGTCGGCACGGGCCTCATGCTGGAGACCGCGGACAACGAATGGGTATTGCCGCTGCCGGTCGACTACCTCATGTGGACCCGGGCTACGCGCGGCTATTTCGACCAGGTCGCGTTCCGGAAAGTGCGCAAGACCTTGCTGGTATCCGGCAAGACCAGCCCGATCGCGATGCGCGAACTGACCGAACGCGGCTGGAGCATCGTGCTGGACGTGCCTTACGACGGCGCACCGCCGTACGCAGCAGGACCGCTCGCCGACTCGGGTTGAGCAGTTGCGGATGGGTGTGCGACGCGTCGTGCCGGGAGTAAGCTCGACGCCATTCGATCGGATCGGGGGACCGTCGCATGCGCACACAGTTGGTCTGCATTTCCGTGTTGGTTTCGTTGGTGATGGCCTGCTGGACCGACGGTGTTGCAGCACAAACACCCTCCGAAGGTTTCGGGACAAGTTTGCTGGCGGCATGCGCGACGGCGACTCCCGGCAGCGAGCTTGCCGGCCGCTGCCAGCAGATCAACGGCGGCGGGCCCGGATCGGGCGCGCGCCGCATTGCGACTGCCGCCGGAAATCGGCTGAATCTCGTCCCTGCACAAGGCCGGATCGCGGCTTTGGGTGGTCGCGCACGGGCGCGGGGACTACGGGCCCGGCGCGACGACCGACGCGACGAGTATGCGTTCGCGATCAACGGCAACGATTCCTCGGGACTCAGCTTGCGCAGTGATGAATCCGAGGCGTCCGTCGATGCCTACGGCGACTTCGACACGTGGACGCTGCAGGCGGGCTTGGGGTTCGGCAAGCTCGACCGCGATGCAAGCCCCGGGGAGGCGGGTTTCGACAACGACAGGTTCAATGCCCTGATCGGGGTTTCGCGACGCGTGTCCAGTACGGGGCTGCTCGGCGTGGCACTGACGCACGATCGCGAAGACACGGAGTTCGACGGGGCCGCGGGCGCGCAGGAACTGCTGGCCACGAGCCTGATAGCGCACGGAGCCTGGTGGCCGCGCGACGCGTGGGCGATTTATGCCTCCGCTGGCTACGGCCGGGTGGAACTCGACACCCGCCGCGAAATCGACTTCATCCTCGTCTTCCCCGGCATCCCGGGGAACAGCGATGTAAGAGTCATGAGTACTGCGCTCGGCGATGCGGAAGGTGATCGCACGTCGGCGTCGATCAGCGTCGAACGCGCGCTGTTCACGGGCGAGCGGAACCTGCGGCTCGACGCAGGCTTCGACCATGAACGCACCGATTTCGACAGCTTTGCGGAGACGGGCGGCGGCGGATTCGCCGTGCGACTCCCATCGCGCAGCATCCGATCCACCCAATCCAAACTCGGACTGTCGGGCGATTTCGTCCTGTCGACAGCGAGTGGAATCGTCACGCCCTACGCGCGGGCCTACTGGCGCCATGAGTTCGACAACGACAGTCGACTCGTCGCGATCCAGTTGCGCGACGACGCAGGTCGCAACCCCATCCTGTTTCGAACGCCCGAGCCCGATCGCAATTTCATCGAAGCCGGCGCCGGGATTGCCTGGGTTTTTGCCGGGGGGCGTTCGCTCTACTTCGACGTCGAAGGCTTGTTCGGCCACGATTTCCTGTCCGGGTACACCCTGAGCTTCGGCGGCAGCTTCGAGTTCTGACTGCCCCGCGCGCTTTTAGCCCCTCTCCCCTCGGGGTGATTGAGCGCGCCGGCGAGCACTGCTCGCGCGCACAATCACGCCCGAAGGGCCGGGGTGGGGTGGGGGTGAGGGGCCGCTTATGCGACAAGGGTCCGCGCTCGCGAACTGTCATCGCGGCGCTATATCTTCGGCGATCACGACTCCGCAAGAAATCCAGCGTGGGTCAAGCTCGACCCCTCACCCCTACCCCTCTCCCGTAGGGAGAGGGGTTCGAACCAGCCTCACTGCCATAATTGGCGAGTTCTTTGTGCCCCAAAGGCAGTTGGATCTTCGTGGAACTCTGGTGGATCAAGTGGGTGATTGCGGCAGCGCTGGTGGGATCGGCGCTCGTCGTGCACCTGCGCGGCCGCGAGCGTTTTCGCTTCCTGCGGCAGCTGTTCAATCATTCGACGCTGCTCGGTCCGTTCAATGTGCTCGCCTATGCATTCTCGAAGGTGCCTTCGCGCGCATGGATAGATCGCGACCACTTTCCCGAACTGGACAAACTTCGCGACGAGTGGACATTGATCCGGGACGAAGCGCTCGCTCTCAATGCGCCCCGAACCGTTGACGCGGAACTGGCGTCCCGCTTCGACATTGGATTCAATTCCTTTTTCAAGACGGGCTGGCGCCGGTTCTATCTGAGCTGGTACGGCAATGCGGTGCCGTCGGCCGAGCAACTGTGCCCGCGCACGGTCGCGCTCCTCCGCACGATCCCCTCGGTGCGCGGCGCGATGTTCGCGATCTTGCCGCCCGGCGCCTTCCTCAATCCGCATCGCGATCCGTTTGCCGGTTCGCTGCGCTATCACCTGGGGCTGATCACACCCAATTCGCCGGAGTGCTCGATTACGGTCGACGGCGAGAACTACTTCTGGCGCGACGGCGAAGACGTGATGTTCGACGAAACCTTCATCCATCACGCGCGCAACTCGAGCGAGACCGAGCGCATCATCCTGTTCTGTGACATCGAGCGGCCGCTGCACTTTGCGCCGATGCGCTGGCTCAATCGCGCAATCAGCCGGGTGATCGTTTCGGCCGGTTCCAGCGGTAACGTGCAAGGCGATCCAGTCGGGGCATTGAACCGGTTGTACGGGAGCCTGCTGCAACCGATCGGGCGCCGCGTCGACGCCGTAGCGCGACGGCTCAAGCAGCGCAATCGCGGGATGATTCGCGCAGTCAAGTACGCTGCGATCGCGCTGGTGCTGGTGCTTATCGTGCGCTGGTTCTGAACCCTCTTCGAAACGGAATCCACATGTCCGCAGCCATCAACCGTTATCGCGAGACCCTCGCCGAGATCGAGGCGCAAGGCCTGTTCAAGCGCGAGCGCGTGATCGCATCAAGTCAGTCTTCGCGCATCAGGCTGGAGGATGGGCGCGAAGTACTCAACTTCTGCGCCAACAATTATCTCGGCCTCGCCGACGATCCGCGCCTGATCGACGCGGCCAAGCGGGCGCTCGACACGCACGGCTTCGGCATGGCATCGGTGCGCTTCATCTGCGGCACGCAGGACCTGCACAAGGAACTCGAGGCAAAGATCGCCGCGTTCTTCGGCCAGGAAGACGCGATCCTCTACGCCGCATGCTTCGACGCCAACGGCGGCTTGTTCGAGCCGCTGCTCGACGAACAAGATGCCGTGATTTCCGACGCGCTCAACCACGCGTCGATCATCGACGGCGTTCGTCTGTGCAAAGCGAAGCGCTTCCGTTACGCCAACGCCGACATGCAGGACCTCGAGGTGCAGCTCCGGGCCGCCGATGCGGCAGGCGCTCGCACCAAGCTCATCACCACCGATGGCGTGTTCTCGATGGACGGAGTCATTGCGCCTCTTCATCGCATCACCGAACTGGCGCGGCAGTACGACGCGTTGGTGCATATCGACGAATGCCACGCCACTGGATTTCTCGGCGCGACTGGCCGCGGCTCTGCAGAAGTCCTCGGCGTGCTTGATCGCATCGACATCGTCACCGGTACGCTCGGCAAGGCATTGGGCGGTGCCGTCGGCGGCTTCACCACCGCGCGAGCGGAAGTCATCGAGCTGCTGCGGCAACGCTCGCGGCCTTATCTTTTTTCGAACTCGCTGCCACCGCCGGTCGTCGCAGCCGGCATCGAGGTGTTCGACATGCTCGCCGGCGCGGTCGCCTTGCGTGCGCAGCTCGCCGACAACACGCGCTACTTCCGTGAGCAGATGCTGGGCGCGGGATTCGAGCTCAGGCCCGGCGATCATCCAATCTGCCCGGTGATGCTGCACGACGCCGCACTGGCGCAGCGTTTTGCGGCGGCCCTGCTCGACGAGGGCATCTACGTGATCGGCTTCTTTTTTCCGGTGGTGCCGCAAGGGCAAGCACGGATTCGCACGCAGATGTCGGCGGCGCATTCGCGCGAGGACATCGAACATGCGGTGGCCGCTTTCATCAAGGTCGGTCGCGCGCTCGGCGTCATCGGAAGCTCCCATTGAAAGCGCTGGTGTTCGACGGCTTCGGCGGCCCTGAAGTACTGCACTACGCCGACGTTCCCACGCCCGCGCCGGCAGAACACGAGGCGCTGGTGCGCACGCGCGCGATCGGCCTCAATTTCGCCGACGTCTATCGACGCCAGGGGCGTTACCACCTGGTCGGCACGGCCCCCTTCATTGCCGGTTACGAAGCTGCTGGCGTGATCGAATCTGCGCCGCCGGGGTCCGGTTTCGCCGCCGGGGACCGAGTCGCTTTCGCGGATGCACCGCTCGCCAATGCCGAACTGGTCGCCGTGCCGGTCGACCGGCTTATTGCCCTGCCCGATGACATTGCTTTTGAAACTGCTGCAGCGCTGTTGCTGCAAGGACTGACCGCGCAATACCTGATCCGCGAGAGTCACCCGTTGCGCGCCGGTGAGGCGGTGCTTGTTCACGCCGCCGCGGGCGGTGTCGGACAGCTACTCGTGCAACTGTGCGTGGCAGTCGGTGCGCGGGTGCTGGCGCTGGCGTCGACCGGGGAGAAATGCGCAGTTGCGCACGCAGCAGGCGCCGAAGCGTGCGCAACGTACGACGACGATTGGGTAGCCGCCGCGCATGTCTTTGCACCGGGCGGCGTCGACGCCGTGTTCGATTCGGTGGGCACGACGCTCGACGATTCATTGAATGCGGTGCGCATCGGCGGTCGTGTCGTGTTCTACGGCATGGCGGGCGGCACGCCGAAGCCGGTCGCGCCTGGCGTGCTCATGGATGGCTCGAAAACACTCACCGGCGGCGATTTGTGGAACGTGCTGCTCACCGCTCAGGATCGGCGCGAACGCGCAAGCGAACTATTCGCACGCGTTCGCGATGGCTCGCTCAAAGTCCACATCGACTCGCGCTTCGTCTTGGCCGATGGCGCCGCCGCACATCGCCACCTCGAAAGCCGCCGTGCACTCGGCAAAGTCCTCTTGATCCCTTGAGGGTGCGTGCGCGGCGCCACGCCCGACGCCGCCTGCGAGGTTTGGTCGAGTACCAAGATCACGACCTGTTAGAAATGCTCCCGCCTGCACTCGCATCCTGAATCGCAACGAGGAAACTCACGGCACCACTATCTCGCCGGCGGCGACCAGCTCGCGGTAGCGGACGGTTGACCTGGTCGAGGCGTCGCCCGGTATTGCGGTTCTCCGGATTTTCGCGGCCGGGGCCGAAGTCGCGCACGAGGCCCGAGCTGGTCAGCTCGTAAGCCCACGCGAGAATCAGCACCGGCACAGGACGATGAGCAACTGCAGCGCGAAGCGCGGAAATCCGAAGGTGGGAAACAGGATGTCGGCGATTTCGATCAGCAGCCACGCCGACACGAGGTAGGCCGCGCCGACCCGGATAACGTTGCGACGCTTGAGCTCGGCGAAGAAGCTCAAGGCTGCACTCCGGTCTGGCGGGCGAGATTGCGGCGCCGCATCTCGAACAGCGGCTTCAGTTCGGGGCGGTCGTAGGTGGCGCGCACGGCCGCATGGTCGGGCAGCCTTTCGGGCAGCGGAAACCACTGCGGATCGAGGATCCAGAGGTCGCCCTCGTCGAAGCAGCGCCGCAACCAGGACACCGCTTCGTCGTTGCGACCCGCGGACAGCAGCTGCCAGGCCGCGAGCGAGGGCAGGTCGCCCGCGCCGGCGCGACCCAGCAGTTCCTGCAGCAACTTGTCCGCGCCCGCATCCTCACCGGCGGCAAGCGCAATGGTGTGCCTTATCGATACCATGATCGCGCGCGGCATTTCCGTGGACCTCTCGAGCCGGTCTGCCAGGCGTCTGGCCTCATCGAACCTGCGCAGTGCGAGGAGCGCCGGAAGGGTGGTATTCATTACGGCTGATGGCGATACCGCGTAAAACCCCAGCGCGTCGGCCGCTTCGGCGGACTTGAGGGCCGCCTCGAACTTGCCCTTGGCGACCAGCGCCTGGGCCAGGTCGTGATGGTTGAAACTGCGCAGCGGATCGAGCTCGGCGGCACGCCGCTCGGTGTCCTCGACCCGCGGGTCCATAGTCCAGTAGTAGAAGTCGCCGGCGAAGTTGAGGATCTCCGAATCGTTGGGGCGCAGAGCGACCGAACGGCCGATGGCCTCTTCCGCGGCGATGATGTCCGGATCGAGCAACAGGCCGATGAAGCCGAGGACCGACCAGGCTTCCGCACTGTCGGGATCCAGCGCCAGGGCGGCCCGCGCCGCCGCCTGTCCTGCCGCGGCGGCCTGTTCCCGCGTGATCGGTATGCTTGCGCCCAGGTCGTAGCCGTATTGCCACAGCAGCGTGACGGCGCGAGCGAGGCCCGCATGGGCGGGCGCGTAGTTGGAGTCGCGCGCGATGGCCTGCTCGAACAGCGCGCGCGCCGCCCTGATATTGTCGACGCCGCGCAGAGCCAGTTTTTGTCGTGCCTGCAGATACAGGTTGTACGCATCAAGGTCGGCGACGGGCGTCGAGGGCGTCTCGGCGGTTCCGAGTTTCACCTTCAAGACGTCGATGATCGCGGTGGTGATCTCGTCCTGCAGCGCGAAGATGTCGCCGGCGTCGCGGTCGTAGGTTTCCGACCATAAATGAAAGCCATCGTCGGCCTTGATGAGCTGCGCGGTGATGCGCACGCGCATGCCTTGTTTGCGCACGCTGCCCTCGAGGATGTGGCCGACACCGAGCGCCTTGCCGATCGCGCGCAGATCGTCCTGCTTGTCCCGGAACGCGAAAGACGAAGTGCGGCCCGAGACCTTGAGCCCCGGGACCTTGGCCAGGCCGTTCAACAGCTCTTCGGAGAGGCCATCGGAGAAGTACACCTGTTCGGCATCTGACGACATGTTGACGAAAGGCAGCACGGCGATCGACTTCTGCGCGGCGGTCGCGGCGGGCGTTGCAACGGGGACGGCTCCGGGCGCGACCGGTTGGTCCGCAACGGATGGCCTTTGCGTTGCCACTTCGGGCGAAAGCCGATCGAAGACGAACACGCCAAACGCCAGCACCAGCAATACGATGACGGCGATATCGAGCTTCTTCGCGGTCACTTGCGTGACGCTTTGCGTGCGATCGACTTCCGATTCGCGCTTGAGGCCCTCGGGCGTGAGCTCGTACGCCCAACTGAAAACAACGACGCCGACGAACCCCAGCGCCAGCAGCACCAGCACCATGCGCACGCCGCCCTTCGGCAGCTCGAGCACCGGTCCAACCACGTCGAGCACCTGCATCACCAGCCACGCGAACACGAGGTAGGCGATTGCCACCCGGATCACGTTGCGGCGCTTGAGCTCGCCGATGAACCCCATCGTGGTTCTCCCATGCCCCTCGCAAGACTACTGCGGCGCGGCGCGCACTGGGCGATGATCGCTGTCGGGCGATGCGGATCGTTACAGCCATCCGGCCGTAGGAGAGCGATTGCGCCGGAGGGAAGTGCCCGCGGAATCAGGGCGCCCGAGCAATATCGTCATGCCTCGCGGCCGCGTCTACACTTGCGGCGGGCGCCGCGCCCTCAGACCCGACTGGTGCCGCCTCCCTGACCCGGGGCGGCCTCGGCGTCGGTAGCGCCACGGACAACCTGCCATGCCGAAATTCATGTTGTTTCGAGCGCCGCCGTGGGGGGATCCCGATGCGCACGCGCTTGAACTCTGGAATGCGGAAGACGCCGACGAACCCGGTGTCGACACGCAGTGGGACACCGAAGCGCGCGCCGGCATCGCACGCGAGATCATCGATGCGGATCGCCGCGTTCGCGCCGAAGCGCACGCGGGCGGCGATGCGCTCTGCCTTTCGACCGAGACCGATCCCGGCGTCGATTACGAAGTCCTGACGAACTCGGTGCGCGTGGAAGTCGACGATCCGGGCCTGGACCTCGCACTCGAGCGAACGCTGCTACTCGAAACACTCGATGCGCTGGACCGGATCGCCTCCCGCTGCGCACTGCTCGTATGGTCTGAACAACTCGATCGCGTCTTCGATCCGCGCCGTGACGTCGCCGTGCTTAAGCAGCAACTCGCCGCGGCGCGGAATGCCGCCGGGTCCGGACGTCCCGCGCTGCGTTACGCCGTCGTGCTGTTCGCCGTCGCCGCGGTGATTGCCGTCGCGCTTGCCGTGCTGGCTGGCGCGCGCGGCTGAAGGCGCGCCTCGAAAGCCGCCGCGCACTCGGCAAGGTGCTCCTCATCCCCTGAGGCTCGTCACTTCATCCCTCGCGCAGGACTGAGCCCCTCTCCCTCCGGGAGAGGGGTTGGGGAGAGGGTCCGAATTTTCACTACAGTCAAAGGTGTCGGCAAGGTTCGACTACGTCGATTTGTCGAACCCTCTCCCTCAGTCCCTCTCCCGAAGGGGTGATTGAGTGCGCTTGCGACCGAGCGCAGCGAAGGCGGCTCGCGTAGCGAGCGAGCACCGCTCGCGCACACAATCACGCCCGAAGGGCCGGGGTGGGACGAAGTTCTGGCGATCGCGAGGCGCGCAATCACTCCGGTCGCCGATCACGCGAGGGCGCCGACCTCTGTTGGGTCGAGATGGCGCCACGCGCCGTTCGCGAGAGTGCCGAGGCCGATGGCACCGATGGAGACACGCACGAGTCGCAGCACGGACAAATCGAATGCCGCGAGCATGCGGCGGATCTGTCGGTTGCGACCGCCGTGCAGCACCACTTCGAGCCACGCGGTCTTGCCGCCGCTGCGAAGGAGGTCGATGGAACTCGCAGCGAGGAGTTCGCCTGCGTCCGTCACGCCTGCGCGCAAGTTTTCAAGTTCGGTTGTTGTCGGCAGGCGCACCACCTGTACGTGATACGTCTTGGCAATGCGGGAAGCAGGATCGGTGATGCGCGCCGCCCACTCGGAATCGTTGCTGAGCAGCAGCAGGCCCTCGCTGGCGCGATCGAGGCGCCCGACGGGTGCGAGCCAGGGCAAGCTCGCGTCGCCGAGGCAGCGATAGATCGTGTCGCGCGCGTGCTCGTCCTGTGCGGTGACTACGAGCCCCCGCGGTTTGTTGAGGACGACATAGCATCGCGTGGCAAGTGCGAGTGGCGCGCCATCGATGCGAATGCGCTGGCGCTGGTGCTCCTCGATCGGAAATTCGGGATCCAGAAGCAGTTGATTGTCGATCTCGACGCGGCCGGCGCGCACCATCGACTCGGCCGCAGTGCGCGAGCACACCCCCGCCTTGCTGATGACGCGCGCAATGCCGAATCGTGCTGAACGTGTCAGGCGCGGGACGGAACTCGGGGTGCGAGATCGTGTCGACATTCCGTCATCGTGCCACGTCGTTCCCCGATGTACGCACGCGTGCAGTTGCGCGCACTGTCCTTACTCGGCACGATGCGCGCTCGCGCCGATCCCGGCCTCCTCACATATCATTCAGCGCCGCTTCACGATCGGCTCACGACGCACAGGACACCCTCTTTCCATGAACTCGAACCACTCCGACGGCACGGCCAGCGCCGACGCCGACGATCCCCTCGGCCTGTCCGATTCGCCGCAGCCCGCTGCGCGAATGTTCATTTCGCCCGGCTCCAGCGCAGCCGCTGCGCCGCTGCCGATGTGGCGTCGCGCGTTGGTCGCGCTGGCGCGCTGGTTCGACTCGGGCGTGGTCCAGGAACAGCACGCGCAGCACGAGGCCGCGAGCGACAAGACCATTCCCTGGCTGCGTGTCCTGCCGTTTGCGGGCATGCACCTCATGTGCCTCGGCGTCATCTGGGTGGGATTTTCGTGGTTCGCGTTCTGGACCGCAGTGGCGCTTTACTCGGTGCGCATGTTCGCGATCACCGGTTTCTACCACCGTTATTTCTCGCACAAGTCGTTCCGCACCTCGCGCCCCGTGCAGTTCCTCTTCGGCGTGCTCGGCGCGAGCTGCGTGCAACGCGGTCCGCTGTGGTGGGCCGCGCATCATCGCAATCACCATCGCCATGCCGATACCGCGCTCGACGTGCATTCGCCCAGACTGCGAGGGTTCTTCTGGAGCCACATGGGCTGGTTCCTGACCGATGCGGGTTTCCGCACCGATCACAAGTCGATTCCCGATCTCGTGAAGTTTCCTGAACTGCGCTGGCTCGATCGATTCGACACGCTGGTACCGATCGCGCTCGCCACCGGCTTGTACGTGCTCGGCAACATCCTCGAACGGACCGCGCCCGAACTTGGCACCACGGGCCCGCAACTACTGATCTGGGGATTTTTCATTTCCACGATCGTGCTGTTCCATTGCGCGGTGACGATCAATTCGCTGGCGCATCTGTTCGGTTCGCGCCGCTTCGACACCAAGGACGACAGTCGCAACAACTGGTTCCTTGCGCTGATCACCTTCGGCGAGGGCTGGCACAACAACCATCATTTTTTCCCCGGCGCCGCGCGTCAGGGTTTCAAGTGGTGGGAGTTCGATCTCACGTACTACCTGCTGCGCGGTCTGGCCGCGCTCGGCATCGTGTGGGATTTGAAACCGGTGCCCGAACACGCGCGTAGCGCGCGCTGAACCCGGCGATCCCGTCATGCGCATCGCCGTCGTAGGTTCGGGGATCGCCGGACTGGCCAGCGCATGGCTGCTCGGATCGCAGCATGAGGTGACGTTGTTCGAGTCGGACGATCGCCTCGGCGGGCACACCGACACGCACGTGGTACGCACCCCGAGCGGCGAGTGGCGCGTCGACTCCGGTTTCATCGTGTGCAATCGATCGCACTACCCGCTGCTGTTCCGGATGTTCGACCAACTCGGTGTCGAGACCCAGCCCACCGTCATGACCTTCTCCGCGCAGGACGAGGCGCGCGGCCGCGAATACAACGCCGGCAGCCTCGCGGGGCTGCTCTTCCAGCCGCGCAACCTGGTTGCACCGTGGTTCTGGCGCATGCTCGCGGACATCGTGCGGTTTTATCGCGAAGCACCGCGACTGCTTGACGGCAACGAGGCAGGCCCGACGCTGGGCGAGTTCCTCGATGCCGGCGGATATTCCACGGTATTCCGCGAGCAGCATCTGGTGCCCATGGCGTCGGCGCTGTGGTCCACGCCGACTGCCCGCGTTCCGGAGTTTCCGGCGCGCTATCTCGCGCAATTCATGGCCAACCATTCGATGCTGCAGATCACGGGTCGGCCCGAATGGCTCGCGGTCGCCGGCGGCTCGTCGCGCTACATCGACGCACTCCAGCGCGTTTGGCGCGTCGATGCGCGCGTGGGCGACGCCGTACGTTCGGTGAAGCGCGAAGCCGACGGTGTCCGCATCGCATCAGCATCCGGACAACACAGGTTCGACCATGTGGTGCTCGCCAGTCACGCGGACCAGTCCCTCGCACTGCTCGGCGATGCTTCCGCGACCGAGCGGGAAGTCCTCGGCGCGTTCGAATTCCAGCGCAACGAGACGCTGCTGCATACCGACACCAGCGTGTTGCCCCGTAACCGCAAACTCTGGGCCGCCTGGAACGCGCACATTCCGAGTGATCCCAAGGCGCCCGCCAGCGTCAGCTACTGCATGAACATCCTGCAGAGCCTGCCCGCGCCCGAAACGTTTTGCGTCACCCTCAATCGCAGCGCAGCAGTGGATCCGGCCAGAGTGCTCGCGCGGCGGGATTATTCGCATCCGCTGTTCACGCACGCAAGCGTCGCCGCACAAGCGCGCAAGGCCGAAGTCCAGAACATCAACCGCACTTCGTTCGCGGGCGCGTACTGGGGCTGGGGTTTCCACGAGGACGGCATGCGCAGCGCAGTCGAAGTCGCGCGCGGGCTCGGTGTTGAATGGGCATGAGCCGGCCAGCCCTCGCCGCAGCCACTCGCGAGGCGCCGGCAGCCCGGGGGTTGCCGCCGACTGCATCCGCGAAACCTGAGGCCGCTCTCGACAGCGCCGTGTATCGCGGCTCGATCCGCCATCGCCGTCACCGGCCGTTCCAGCACGCGTTCCAGTACAACGTGTTCCACGTCTACGTGGACCTCGCCGAAACCGATCGGGCGTTCGCGGGTCGCTGGCTGTGGTCGGTCGACCGGCGCAACGTTGCCGAGTTCCGACGCAGCGATTTTTTCGGGGATTCCTCGAAACCGCTCGGCGAAGAAGTCCGGAACGCCGTCGCGGGAGCCTGCGGGCGCCCGTTCACTGGCCCGGTCCGGCTGCTCACGCACTTGCGCATGTTCGGTCACGTGGCCAATCCCGTGAGCCTCTACTACTGCTTCGCCGCCGACGGCTCGACCCTGGAGGCCATCCTCGCGGAGATCACCAACACGCCGTGGGGCGAACGCCATGGCTACGTGCTCGACACGCGGCGTGCGCAACGTCGCGGCCGCGTGTTCGAATGGGATTTCGACAAGGCGTTCCATGTCTCGCCCTTCCTGCCGGTGGCGCGACGTTATCGCTGGCGCATGCACGCACCCGACGAGGTGCTGCGCGTCCACATGGAAGTCTTCGACGGCGACGTACTCGACTTCGATGCAACGCTGGTACTGGCGCGCGAGCCGTTGAATGGACGGTCGCTGGCGCGCGCATTGCTCAACATACCTTTCATGACGGCCAAGGTCACGGCCGCGATCTACTGGCAGGCAATCAGGCTCAAGTTGAAGGGCGCACGCTATTTTCCGAAACCCGAACAGGGCCCACACGCATGAACGTCGACACCCTCGATCCTGCGCTGCCCAAAGTGGCGGTGCTGGGCGGCAACCTGTGGTTCCGCAAGCGCTTGCTGGCACAGATCGCGCGACTGCGCGACTGCGAGATAGTGTTCCACGATGCACTGGGCGCGACGCGCGTCGGCGTACCGGCCTCCAACCCGGACGACACGCTGCGCATCAACGTGCGCGTCCTGGATCATGAGTTCTACCGGATCCTTGCGCTCGGCGGCAGCGTGGGTGCGGGCGAGGCGTTCCGCGACGGCCTCTGGACCTGCGACGATCTGGTGGCGCTGGTGCGCGTGTTCGTGCGCAACCGCGACAATCTCGATGCAATGGAAACCGGCATCGCCCGCGTGGGCGGCGCGGTGCTGCGCGGTTACCACACACTGCGTCGCAACACCCGGCTCGGTGCGCGCCGCAACATCTCCGAGCACTACGACCTCGGCAACAAGCTCTTCCGGTTGTTCCTCGACGACAACCTCATGTACTCGAGCGCGATCTACGCGGATCCCGACGAATCGCTCGAAACCGCGTCGCACCGCAAGCTCGAACGCATCTGCACCAAACTGGATCTGAGGCCAGGGATGCGCGTCGTGGAGATCGGCAGCGGCTGGGGCGGATTCGCGCTGCACGCGGCGAAGCACCACGACGTGCACGTGACCACCACGACCATCTCGCAGGAACAGTTCGATCTCGCCGTTTCACGCGCACGCGAGGCGGGGCTCAGCGATCGAATCAGCGTGGTCATGCACGACTTCCGCGACCTCGAGGGACGCTATGACCGCCTGGTGTCGATCGAGATGGTCGAGGCGATCGGCGCCAAATTGCTCGACGCCTATTTCGCGAAGCTCGCGGGGCTGCTGGCCGATGACGGCCTGGCGCTGGTGCAGGCGATCACCATCGAAGACCACCGTTACCAGCAAGCGCTCGAAAGCGTCGACTTCATCAAGCGCCACGTGTTTCCCGGCTGCTTCATCCCGTCGATCTCGGCGATGCTCGCGTCGCTCGCTCGCGCCAGCAACCTGCGGCTCACGCACCTGGAAGACATCGGGCCGAGCTATGCGATGACCCTCGCCGAATGGCGGCGCCGCTTCAATGTCGCGCACGAAGAGGTCCGCGCGCTCGGCTACTCGGAGAACTTCGTGCGCCTCTGGAATTACTACCTTGCCTACTGCGAGGGCGGGTTCCGTGAGCGTTCCATCGGCGACGTGCAGATGCTGTTCGCCAAGCCGCGCTGGAGCGGCCGGCTGCGACCGGGGGAGGCCCGCGCTGCCGCCGAGCCCTCGGCGCTTCTGGCCGCCGAGCCCTC